>Ga0066793_10000049_pt1 | contig 35786 bp, 32 predicted proteins | sample PersoiDNA2013189_FD_83876 | JGI IMG/M metagenome (GOLD analysis project Ga0066793, IMG submission 83876) | Permafrost soil microbial communities from the Arctic, to analyse light accelerated degradation of dissolved organic matter (DOM) -... | ecosystem: Environmental > Terrestrial > Soil >... | reverse complement strand
GTTTTCGAGAGGGGGGGCCGCTACCTGGGTAGCGCCCAAATCGCCCCGAAATCGCCTTTCACAGCCAAATGCGATCTGCTATTGCCCCAGAATCTCGTTCAGCCCCTCGATAACCTTGGTGACATCGGCCGGCGGTATGTGGGCCAGGCGCTTGCCGATCCTTTCTACAGACAGGGTTCGAATCTGGCTGATCTTCGCCCACGTGGGTTTGCGAAGCTCCGCCACTTTGATCTCCAGCGTCAATGGAAACCCGGCCTTTTGCGGCTGGCTCGTCAATGCAACGGCAATGACCGTACCGGATCGGGCATTGAAGATATCGTGGCTAAGAATGAGCATCGGACGGTGACCGGATTGCTCATGGCCCCGGACTGGATTGAGATCGGCCCAGCGGACCTCACCTCTTAGAATTCTGGCCATACAGCCGCGTCCGCTCCCATGCCTTCTTCCGCCAGCGACTTCTCGAATTTGGGATCTAGCTTGGCGCATTCGGCAGCCAGGCGACCGCCCTCTACGCGCTCAATCTTCTCGCGCAACGCAGTTTGAATCGCGCGACTCCGATTCTTAAACACTCGTCGCGCGACCAGACTGTCCACTTGGCGCAGAGTTTCTTGCTCGAGTGTAATGGCTACCTTTACGCTGGCCATTGCCTAATCTCCGGTATGATGATTAATCATACCACGGCCTAGGCAACATGTGGAGCCGCTCAAGAGGAAGCGTAACTTATTATCTGGTGTGGAACCGACGGTGAAAGCGCCGGGATCAATCGCCGAGAGACTCAATAGGTTCCGCTTGCTCCACCGCCCCCGAAAGTACCGCCCCCACCCTTAAACTCTGGGTCCGGACGTTGCGCTGACTGAGACGCGAGCGTGCCGGCACCGGCCAGCTGCAGAAGATCTAGGGATCCGGTGTTCTCCCCCACCTTACTAGAGGTGATTCCACGCCGCGGTATGCGCAGATACCGATCTAATCCAATCGTCAGAAAAAGAGTCGCAATCCCCCCGCAGATCAATCTCATTTTAAGTGACAAGCCCGTGAGGTTTCGCAACTCATAGCCAACGCAACCGACGCATACGATGAACGCAATAAGCGGTGCATGAGTGCGTCGGTGAATCCCCACGATCAGTGCAATTACGCCAAAGCTCACGAGCATCAGTACCGGAAGGAGTCGGATGAACGTTGCACCTCGCAGCGATTCCATCGCGGCCCAGACCACATATTCGCCTTCCAACCATAGATACCCGCAAAGTGGCATTATCACGACGAGCCAGCTGAGCATCTGATCGTACGATGGCCGGCGGAACTGAAGCCTGCCGACGGCCAACGCAAGCGATGCTACAGCGAAGCAAAATAGGCTTGCCGCTATCGCGGCTGACAAATGTGTGCCGGAATGGTGCGTGCCCGTGAAGCCAATTGCGCAGGAGAGCGCCACAGCCGACAAGGTGATGAAGAGTGGATTGAGCAATCGCAAACCTGCAACGAGCAATGCTATTGCGATCAGGAGCGAAGTCTGCACACCAGACGAGTTACCGCTCTCATCCGCAAGCTGCAGGGCTATCATGAACAAGCCAGACGCCTCGAGTTGCCTCCTCAATCCCTGCGCTAAATAAGCGCCTCTGCACGACAAGCCATTCCGCGGCTGCCACCAAGCTCACTCCTGCAACAAATAGATAGCCGCGGAAATGCATATAACTGAAAACGGCTGCAGTCAATCCGGCTGCGACGGCGCCAAGAACAAAAAATGCACATCGCGTAAGCGACGTGACCGCCGTCCAACCGCCGATCCGATCGGTAAGCCAAGGCGTGCGGCACCCGGCTCCGAGGCGAGAGGTGATTGTCATCCACCGTTCCTGCTGCGGTGTGGGACGAAAGATCGTCACGCCACTGCCACTTTCAGCTTCTGGTGAAACCGCCAGAGCAATATGACGGCCGCAATGACCGTCGCGAGTTCGACTAGTGCCGCAAACAGACCTTCCCTGATGATCTGAGCCTCCAGATAGCAGAGCCCTCCCGCCGTGTACGCGATGCCGTAGATAATGAACATTTCCTGGCTTTCCTGCATCCCTTTGCGGATCGACGTTACAGCCAGCGCAACTAGGACCGCTACGCCCGCGTACCGCGTGTCTGACGATAAAGTCAGAGCCAGCGCACCCCAGAACCCGATATTTGCAGCGAAATGTTCAAAGACGTCTTCAAATTGTGGAGCTCCGCTCAGACGCCGATGAATCTCTCGCCAAAGGAGTATCACGCCAGCGCAGACCATTGCCTGGATACCCGAAAAACTTAGCGAGCTGTCCAGTTGAAGCAGAGTGCTGATATGACCTTCAACGCCAAACCATCCCGCGAGCGATGCGAGTGACGCCGAGAGCACGAGGCGAGAGTTCAGTGCATAGGCCGTGGCAGCGTGCAGTGCGGCGAGAATCAACAGATGCCAGGACCAGTGGGGACCCAACCAATGGAACTGGGACTCAGCGTAGCCCAAATCAGCGCTCATAATTAGCGCGCCCAGCAAAAGGAGATAGTCGCCCACGATCATGCGTGATTCATGACGCAATCGCGTCCGGATTGCGCTTCCGTAACACGCCGCCGCGACGAGGGCGAGCGCGATAATTAGAGTCAGGGGACCAATACGGTCGAGGTTCTCCTTGAGCAGAATCCCGATGCCGGTAGTAATCGCAGCGATCGCTGCATACAAGGCGAAGCGAAGTTCCTCGAATACGGAGAATATTGTGCCACGCTCCAAGGCGACTGACCGCGACATCGCGATCTCGTCGATTACCCCGGCGGCGGTAAGTTCTACATACTCTGGTTCGAGTGAATGCATTTTCCAGATTATAGTCGGATCAGGGGCAGCGCCGGATATCCAATGGGGAGCTGATGAGGCAGTGGAAATTCAGCACAAAGATCGCATGTACATCAATCAGATTAGGATCCTCTCGACCTCATCCACCGCCACTTCATCATCCCGACGATCATAGAGCGCCGTCGTACGCGGCGACTCGTGAGCCGCCATCTGTTGCGCAAGCTCGCGCCGACCGCCGTTGCGCAGGTACTCGTGATGCCCGTCGCCCGGAAGCTATGATTCCCAATCCTCGTTCGGATTCCCGCTCCCAACGCCTTTCGGCGGATCATCCGATACACATCAGCCTGGGCGAGGGGATTGCTCGTCAAGACTCGCGTCTTGCCACGCGTGCTGCGAAATAGGTAACCCTTGAGGTCGTCGGCGAGGCCCGCGGCACTGATATAAGCGTCGATGTACGCCTCGAGATTGTGGTTGCAGGGCATCTCATGGCGCTTGCCGCCTTTCTCGTGCAACCGAACCCAGCCGCGGCGGCCCTGAGTGTAGTAATCCTCCACCCGCATCTTGATGACCGCCCCGACGCGGCCGAACGTGTAAATCATGGTGGCGATGAGCGCACGATCGCGCAGGCCCACGACGGTTGAGGCATCGAGGGAATCGAGAAGCTCCCGGGCTTCCTCCCGTGCCAGCACCGGCGTCTTGCCTTTCCTAACGGTGTATTTGGGTCCTCGCACGGGTGCGGCGGGATTCGTGGCCACGACCTGCCCGACCACGAGCCAGTCGAACAGCATCCGGATGGCGGCCAGGTGCTGCTTCACGGACGGCTTGGCAAGGCGCGCCGTCAGTTGCTCGATATAGGCCGCGACGTGCAAGGGTTCGATGTCGACGAGTTCATCAAAGCGCTGCGAGCGGCGTGCCGTCCGGCCCATTGGGATCAAGAATTGCCGGGATCTTGTTGTTCGGATTGAGCGATAGAAATTCCGCTGACAGGTGCTCATTCGCGTCGAATCTCACGAAATGGGGCTCGTAGGGCAGACCAGTCTCCTCGAGCATGACCGAAACCTTAATGCCGTTGGGCGTCGGCACAGAGTAGAGCTGGATCCGTTCAGGAAGAAGTGCAGGCCATTTCTTCGTGACGGCAAAAGCAGACAAATCGGTCACGGTGGGTCCGTTGGGCAAGAGTCATGCGGTTACGGAGTCTTAGACAGTTACCGCCCCTGCCAGCGCGGCGGGCGCTTCTCGGTAAACGCTCGCGCTCCTTCTTTGAGATCCTCCGACTGAATGACGCTCTGTACGCCGTGCAAGGCGTCGTGCACAGCGAATGCCTCATGCTCGGGAACCATCTCAGTCTGGCGCAGCAGCTGTTTGATGGCGGGGAAGAGGAGCGGCGGGCCAGCCGCCAGCTGGCGCGCGATCTCGCGGGCTTTCGCCAGACTCTCGCCCTTCGGAACCACGTGGTTCGCAAGCCCCCAGTGTTTTGCCTCAGCAGCGTCCATCCAGCGCCCAGTCATCAGGAATTCGACCGCCACATGGTACGGAATCCGGCGTCGCAGCTTGATGGTTCCCGCGTCGGCAAGTACCGCGACGTTGATTTCCGGCAGTGCAAAACGCGCGTGCTCCTCCATAATGATGATGTCGGTGCCGAGAACGACCTCAAACCCGCCGCCGCAGGCAATGCCATTGACGGCGGAAATCACCGGCTTATCAAGGTTGCGCGGATAGTTGAGGCCGCCGAACCCGCCCACGCCCCAGTCCGCGTCCGACTTTTCTCCCGCGGCTGCGGCTTTAAGATCCCAACCGGCGCTGAAGAAGCGCTGCCCCGCGCCAGCGACGATGGCAATGCGAAGTTCAGGGTCGTCGCGAAACGATGTGAACACCTCGTTCAGTCGGCAGCTGGCATTACGGTCCAACGCATTCGCCTTGGGCCGGTCGATTGTGATCTCGAGAACCGCGCCGTCGCGCACGATATTGATACCATCAGTCATCTTTGCAAACTCCCTAGGCAAGGCGGATCAACGCGTCTGCCGCGACGGCACCTGCGCCCAGCGGCCGCACGATAACTGGATTGACGTCGAGTTCGACGAGCGACCTAAGATTGGCTTCGGCATAGCGACTGACCGCCAGAATCGCATCGACCAGCGCCGGCACGTCCGCCGCTGGTTTGCCGCGGAAGCCCTGCAGCAATTTCATCACCGTGAGGCTCTGCAGCGCCGCCGCAATGCTCTCGCGGCTAAAGGGCGGCAGCAAGCTTACGCTGTCCTGCAAAAGCTCGGTGAGCACGCCGCCGGCGCCGACCACCAATGTCAAGCCGAATTGCGTATCGATTACCGCGCCCACCAGTATCTCAGCGACACCGTCCGTGATCATCTCCTCGACGAGGAAGTGCTCGGTAAGCGCGCCCAGACGCTCGGCGGCCGCCGCCGCTTCGGCTGCGGTGCGCACATTGAGCACAACACCGCCGACGTCCGACTTGTGTTGCAGGCCAGCGCTTGCAACCTTGATGACGACCGGAAAGCCGAGCTCCGCCGCCACAGGCGCCACCTCACGGCGTGTAACGAACCTGGCGCGCGGGACGCACACTCCGCACGCAGCAAGCGCGGCTTTGGCCTCGTGCTCGAGAAGTGTGCGCACTGGCCTCGCGTTGCTGGCTGGAATCCGCAGCGCAAGCCTACCGCTCGCACCCCAATTCGCTCCGACCGTGGCAGCCAGATGCAAAGCCTCGAGCGCCTCGCGCTGTCCCTGCAAAGGCATGACGCCGGCAGAAAGACAACGTTCGCGCACCTTGGCCGACAGCGTCTCGGGCAGCGATGCAATGAGCGCGGCACGGCTCGGAGCGCCGATTGCGGCGCCAATGAATTCATCGATGACGGCGATGAACGCAGCGGTGTCGGCCTTACCCTCCGGCGGGCAATCGAGAACGAATCCCACTGCATCAAAACCGCAATGCAGTACTTGCGTGAACATCGCACGCAAAGCATCCCGGTCGAACCAAATATAAGTGTGAAAATCCAACGGGTTTTCGATCGTGACCCGTTCGGTCAGAATTTCCTTAAGACGTGCGCTCGCCTGCGACGGAATCGCCGCAAAATCAAGTGCCAGATGTTGCGACAGATCTGCCGTCATCGCCATGTCGCCGCCGGAGGCTCCCATGATGAGCACGCGCCGCCCGGCAAGCGCGCCGCCTGCGTGGAACACCTTCAAGGTCTCGCACAGTGTGGCGAGCGTATCGCAGCGGGCAAGCCCCGCTTGCCGACAGAAGGCATTGAATACGACGTCGGCGCCTGCGAGTGCCCCGGTATGGCTTTGCACGGTGCGCGCGGCCGCCTGCGTGCGTCCCGCTTTGACGACGGCAATCGGCTTGCCCGCCGCACGTGCTATCGCAACTGCCTGCGCGAGCTGGGGCGCGTCCTTGATGCCTTCGATGTAGAGCCCAAATGCCGTGACGCGCTCATCGTGCGCCAGGATCTCAATCAGGTCCTCTACCGCAAGACAGGTCTGATTGCCGACCGTAAAGATGTAACCGATCGGCACTGATCTGTCGTTGAACATCAAAGTGAGCGCGAGGGTCCCGCTTTGACAGATTATGGCAACGCCACGCGCGAGCGGCGGTCCGACTACCTGATCGGGCCAGAGTGCGACCCGGTCGAAGAAATTGACGAACCCATAGCAGTTGGGGCCGAAAAACGGCACCGTGCCGGCGCTTGCCACGAGGTCGTGGGTGAGTTCATTGCCCTGCGCCGTTCCCGTCTCGGCGAACCCGGCCGCAAAACACACAAAGCCGCCGGTATCGCGTTTGCGCAATGCGGCGGCGACAGCTGGGACGTCACGACCGGGCACCGCTACAAAAGCTGCATCGGGAGTACCGGGAAGCTCCTCGACAGAGCGGTAGTAGGTCGTATCGCTGGTTGACGGCCGGGTCGGATGGACACGCCACACTTCACCGGTGTAGCCGATGACCCGGTTACCCTCCGCAACGGCGTCCGTCCATGCTCCACCAAAGAGGGCAAGCGTCCGAGGCACAAGCAGGCGCTGGATATTGCGCGCGCTCATTCAGCGGCCTCGCAGCTCCATCTTCCGCGAGCCGCGCCTGGCGGGGTCAACGCCGGCGGTCGCCGCCTGCAAAGTTTCAAGCGCACGAGCGATCTCGGCGGGGAAAGCGCGCGACACCACGCTTTCGCCTTGCTCGACGTGCAGGAGCATGAGTTCAATGCTCGCGGCCGGCTCGCTGTGACGCGTAGCGCTGAGATCAAATGCGGCGTGAATGCGCTTCTCGTCGGCGGCGATGATACGCACCGTCACCTCGAGCATGTCCGACTGCTTCACTTCATGCAGATAGTGGACGTGCATTTCGAGGCTATAGAGCGTGCAATGAGTGCGTTGCCGATAGGGCGCATCCATGCCTAATTGATCCATGAGAGCGTCCGCGGCATAGCTCGCAACGAGAACGTAATAGGCATCACGCAGGTGACCGTTAAAGTCGATCCAGTCCGGCATTACCTGAGTGCGATAGATGGCAAGGCCCGTCGTCACAGTCAGGCTCCGCCGAGCTTGAGTCGCTCGCGTGTCTGCGCAGGCGTCAGGATCTGGGCTCCCATGGCTTCAATGATGGTGCGCGCCTTCGTCACGAGCTGCGCATTGCTTGCGTACACTCCGCGGCTCAAGTACAGATTGTCCTCAAGCCCCACGCGCACATTGCCGCCGAGGAGCACGGACTGTGCGACCCAGGGCATCTGCATGCGGCTGATGGCGAAGGACGACCAGATGCAATCCGCCGGCAGGCTGTTCACCATCGCAAGCAAATGACCGACGTCCGCGGGAACGCCGTAGGCGATGCCGGTGCACAATTGAATGAGGGTGGGCGCGTCGAGCAGGCCTTCCTTGACCAGCTGCTTCACGAACCACAGATTGCCGGTGTCGAACACTTCCAGCTCCGGCTTGACGCCGAGGTCGCGCATGATGGCCGCGCCCTTGCGCAAATAGTCCGGGGTTGAGATGTAGGCGCGATTGCCATCTCCGAAGTTGAGCGTGCCGCAGTCAAGGGTCGCAATGTCTGGTCGATACAGGCCCTCCTGGCACAGATCGATCACGTGTCGCATGCGCTCTTCCTGGCTCACGAAATCCGAGCCGGGCGCCGGAGTATTGCTGAGCCCCTGGTCGCCAACGCAGATATAGCCGCCCATGCCGCAGGTGAGATTGACGATGACGTCGACCTTGCTTTCGCGGATGCGCTTGACGACATCTCGATAGTGGCGCGTCTCCATGCTGAAGATGCCGCTCTCGGGGTCGCGTACATGGATGTGCACGATGGCGGCGCCGGCGCGCGCCGCATCGATCGCGGCCTGCGCAATCTGCGCCGGCGTGACCGGGCAGTACGGGCTCTTCGTGAGCTTGCTGTCGTCGCCAGTGATGGCACAGGTGATAAAGACGTTTGGGTTCATGGTTGGCATGATGGAATGTCCGCGATGTTTCAGTCGGATGCTTGCAGATGGCGCAGGTACCAGCCGCAGAACGAATCGACCAGGTTTTCAGTGAAAGGCGAGTAGGGTCCAGGCACATATGCGGGGCTGCTGATTCCCTGATGGGCGCGTGCGATGAGGCTGCAGTCCTGATCGTTGGTCGCCTTCCATACCGCCGTCAGGTCATCGAGATCATAGTCGACGCCTTCCTGCGCGTCCTTGTGCACGAGCCAGCGGGTGCGCAGCAAGGTCTGCCCGGGGGCAATCGGCAGCACCGAGAAACTCACGATGTGGTCGCTCATGAAGTGGTGCCAGGAATTGGGCTGGGTCCAAAATGACAATCCGCCAAGGTTGGTCTGTGTGAGGCTGCCGAGGAGCTTGCGGCACGCAACTCGTGTGTCGAGCGTCTGCGACTCGCCACTTTGACTGAGCGGCAGGCGCACTGAGCGAAAGCCCGTCGTCGCCTCAAGGCGCTCAATCTGCGCGGAAGGCAGACCGCTTGCTTCCCAGCGCGCGTGTTCGCTCTTCACGAGCTCGCCGAACTCTTGCATCTTCAGGTGGTTGTCGGGCGAGGCCTCGTAACCGAAACCGTATTCGTACAGCGACGCCGTCAGCTGCGGGTGATTGGCGCGGCAGTGGTAACACTCGCGGTTGTTCTCCATCGTGAGCTTCCAGTTGCCTTTCTCAAGGAGGTCGTACTGGTGCGCAATCTTGCAATTTGCAATGTCGTGCGGCGCGATCGTCGGCTCCATGGCGCTGCGCATGAACGCGAAGTCCTCGGGCGGCTGTGGCGCAAGGCAGATGAAGATGAGGCCCGCGAGGTTTTCGACTTGCACGGGCTTTAACGTGAATTTGCTGCGATCGAAGTCCTCTCCCATGTGCTTATTGTTTATGAGCTCGCCGCGCCGGTTGTAAGTCCACTGGTGATACGGACAAACGAGCCTGCTGAACAAACCGCTGCCCGCATTGCACAGGCGCGCCCCGCGATGGCGGCAGACGTTGTGAAAGGCGCGCACGTTCATATCGCCGTCGCGCACGATGATGATCGAATCATGCCCGATCTCGACCGTAAAGAACTGGCCGGCCTTGGCGATCTCAGGTTCTACGCCGACGTAGATCCAGTAGCGGCCAAAGATGCGCGCAACATCTTCATCAAAGATCTCGCGCTCAAGGTAGAACGGCGCGGGCAGAGTGTAGCCCGCTTGGCGTTGCGCGATCAGATCCGCAAGCTCATTGGGGTTCATGTCAACTCATCCTCAAAATTCGCGGGCCGCTTCATCGAGAAAGCGCGCCACATAGTCGGTGAAGGAACGCCACACCTCAATGCGGAACACGTCTGGCGCGGTACGCCACAGTACGATCTCAGCCTTGGCGAGGACCGTGCGCGTGCACATCCCGACCGGAAACGCCACGAGGCCAAGATCAAGCGGGCAACCGCTATTTAAAATCTCCGCTGCGTGCGGGCCCCTCACTTCAAGTCCCGTCTGACGATGGCTCACGTCAACGAGCGAATGCGGCGCGCCTTCAAAGGCTTGCTCGAGAGCCAGTGCAAGCGTGTGCGCTTGGGCGTCCGGGGCGAGCAGCAGGTACTCATCCGGCCCGAGCCAGAGCGCCGCTCGCACGCCGGCTTGCGATGCGCGGCAGGGCGTGTGCTCTATGACAAAGCCTGATGCGGCGCTCGCCGCAGCCATCACATGTGCGGCACCGCGCAGGATGAAGCGCGCAGTCGGCGGCAACGGATGCAGCACCGCTGTCTCGCTCACAGTGGGCACGCGGCGCAGCGCCGCAAGATCAGCCATTCAGGCGCTCTCCCTTCGGATCGTAAAAGACCGGTGAGGTTACCTTCACCGGGACATCCACCGCCGGCATTGGCACGTACAAGGTCTGGCCGAGGCGCGCGCGGCCGCCGGCAACGAGTGCGAGTGCAATGGAGCGCCCAAGCACCGCGCTGTGGTAGGACGAGGTGATGTGGCCGATGAGTTGCATCGGCGGGCGCTGTCGGGCAGTCGCGCTCACCTGCGCGCCTTCCTCGAGTACGACTCTGGGATCAAGCGTCTGCAGGCCAACCAACTGTTTGCGATCAGCTGCGCGCAGCGCCGGCCGCTCAAGCGAGCGTTTGCCGACAAAATCTGCCTTCGTCTGGCCCACCGCCCAGCCTAGGCCGAGATCCTCCGGCGTCACGGTGCCGTCCGTGTCCTGGCCGACGATGATGTAGCCCTTCTCGGCGCGCAGCACGTGCATGCTCTCGGTGCCGTAGGCGGTGATGCCGTGCGGCTCGCCGGCCGCATAGATCGCTTCCCACACACTGCGGCCGAAATCCGCCGGCACATTCACTTCGAAGCCGAGCTCACCGCTGAAGCTCACGCGAAAGAGGAGGAGCGGCACCCCGCAGATATGACCGCGTGCCACGCTCATGTGCGGCAGGGCGTGTGCTGACAGGTCGATGTCTTGCACGAGTGGTCGCAGCACCTCGCGGGCGGCGGGACCCTGCACCGCAATCACGGCCCACTGCTCGGTCGTGGAAGTGAGCCACACCGCCAGGTGCGACCATTCGGTCTGCAGGTAGTCTTCCATGAGCGCAAGCACGCGCGCGGCGCCGCCCGTAGTGGTCGTCACATGAAATCGATCCTCGGCCGTGCGCGCCACCACGCCGTCATCAAGGATGAATCCATCTTCGCGCAAGAGTAGGCCATAACGCGTGCGCCCGACGGCAAGCTTGGTCCAGCTGTTGACGTACATGCGGTTCATGAAGGTCACGGCATCGGCGCCGACAACCTCAATCTTGCCGAGCGTGGAGGCGTCAAAGATTCCGCACTGGCTGCGCACCGCCCGGCACTCGCGCGCGACCGCGCCGTGCATGTCTTCGTCCTGCTGCGGAAAGTAGCGCGCGCGCTTCCACAGCGCGACGTTTTCAAACACCGCGCCGTGCTCTGCCGCCCAATGGTGCATCGGCGTCGTGCGTACCGGGTCGAACATATCTTCGCGCGAGGCGCCCGCGAGGCTGCCAAAGCTCACCGGCGTGTACGGCATGCGAAACGTCGTGGTCCCGACTTCGGGGAGCGGTTTTCCCAGGGCAGCGGCAACAATGGCGAGCGCATTCAGATTCGAGGTCTTGCCCTGATCGGTCGCCATGCCGGTCGTCGTGTAGCGCTTCACGTGCTCAATGGAGCGGAAACCCTCGCGTGTCGCGAGCGCAAGATCGCCCGTCGTGACATCGTTCTGCCAGTCGACGAAGGCCTTTTGTCGAGCGGCTCGAGCGCGCACCGGCAAAGTCCCGAGAAAGGCGTCAGCGCTCGTGGCAGCGTGCTTGGGCGGCGGCGCTTGCCGAGCGATCTTGGCCGCAGCGGCACCCGCGGCGGCGCCGTCTTCAATCACCGCCGCCAAGGTGAAGATGCCACGGCAGGCGCCGGCCGAGCGCGTGCGCTCCGCCGCGGTCCCCGGGACAAAAGCCTGCAGTGCGTCATCCCACAGCAGCTTGCCGCGAGACTGCGAGAACAGGTGCACGCTCGGTGTGTAGCCACCGGACATGAGCACGAGGTCGCAGGGCAAGATGGATCCAGGCCGCACGACACCCTGCGAGTCGGTGCGCCCGAGGTGTACCGCACTCACGCGCAGGCGCCCGCGCGTTGCCAGCACCGTCGTGCGCGGTCGCACCGGCAGCCCCGCCCGCCGCGCGAAATCAAGCCACGGCCCGGATGCTTCGCGCCGCGGATCGGCGATCGCAGCAATCGTCACTCCTGCGGCATGTAGGTCGAGCGCCGCTTGATAGGCCGCATCGCAGCCAGCAACCACTACGGCGCGCGTGCCGCAGCGTACGGCGTAACGATGCAAATAGGTGCGAGCGGCGCCCGCGAGCATGATGCCCGGCCGATCGTTGCCAGGAAAAACGAGCGGCCGCTCGAGGCTGCCGGTCGCAAGCACGACTTCGCGCGCCCGCACCTGCCACAGCCGCTCGCGCGGCTGATCGGCCGGTGGAGCCGCGAGATGATCCGTGAGCCTCTCATTGACGCCCACAAGGTTATGCGGGAAGTAGCCAAACGCGGTGCTGCGCACAAGGAGCTTGACGCGCGGCTCGCGCACGAGCGCCGAGAGCGTAGTGCGCCGCCAGATCTCTCCCGGCTGGCCGGCAATGACGGCTTCGGTATCCGTCAACAATGACCCGCCAAACTGCGACTGTTCATCGCACAGGATGACCTTCGCGCCGGCACTGGCGGCCGCGAGCGCGGCGGCAAGACCCGCCGGACCTGCGCCGACGATCAGCACATCGCAATGCGCATAGCGGCCTGCGTAGCGATCCGGATCCGCTGCTGTCGGCGCGCGCCCGAGACCCGCGCGCGCGCGGATGAACGGCTCGTAAAGCGTTTTCCAGGCGCTGCGCGGCCACATAAAAGTTTTGTAGTAGAAGCCGGCAGGAATGAACGGGGCGAGGAGGCTGTTTGCAGCGCCGACGTCGAAGGCAAGGCTCGGCCAGCGATTTTGGCTCTCCGCCTGCAGCCCCTCATAGAGCTCGACCTGCGTCGCACGCAGGTTCGGTGTGTAACGCGCGTTGTCGCGCCGCACGGCAACGAGCGCATTGGGCTCGGCCGATCCGGCCGTGAGAATGCCGCGCGGCCGATGATATTTGAACGAGCGCGCGATCAAATGCACGCCGTTTGCGAGCAGGGCGGAGGCAAGAGTGTCGCCTTGGAAGCCGCGGTAAGTCTTGCTATCAAATGAAAAGGAGAGCCGCTTACTGCGGTCGATGAGCCCACCGGCTGGCGTGCGGAAGGTGCTCATGGATTACCTTCCGGCGCCGCATCCGCAGGTCGAGCCTCTCCGATCCTGTAAGTCGCGACGAACTGGTCGGTCATCGTGTCGCGCAGCGCGTTGAAGAAGCGGCCGCAGCCGCGCGTGTGACGCCAGCGCTCCGCGTGCACGCCGCGAGTGTTCGTGCGCGCGTACAGGTAGTCGGCCCATTGCGCATCGGTCGCTTTGGCCTCAGCCGCAGGGCGGGCAATATGCGCCTCACCGCCGTAGACGAACTCGAGCTCCGGGCGCACTCCGCAGTAGGGGCATTCGATGAGTAGCATCGGGGTTTCGTTTAGTGCGCCACGGCTGCCGCGGCCGCTTCATCGATGAGCGTGCCGTCGCGGAAGCGCTCGATCGTAAAGGGGGCGTTGATCGGGTGCGGCTCATCCTTGGCGATCGTCCAGGCAAACACTTGCGCCGAGCCCGGTGTCGCCTTGAAGCCTCCCGTGCCCCAGCCGCAATTCACATACAGGCCGGGCACGGGAGTCTTGGCAATAATGGGTGAGCGGTCCGGTGTGACATCGACGATGCCGCCCCAGTTGCGCAGCATCTGCAGCCGCCGAAACGTCGGGAACAGCTCGCAGATAGCCTCGAGGGTGTGGGTGTTGACGTGCAGCGCGCCGCGCTGCGTGTAAGAAGTGTAGGCATCGGTGCCCGCGCCGATGACAAGCTCGCCTTTGTCTGACTGACTGACGTAGGCGTGTATGCCGTTCGACATCACGACGCACGGCAGCACGGGCTTTATGGGCTCGGACACCAGCGCCTGCAACGGGAAGCTCTCAAGCGGCAGGCGCACACCTACCCGGTTCATGATGACGCTCGTGTGGCCCGCCGCGCACACGCCGATCTTGCGCGTGCGAATAAGGCCGCGGCTGGTTTCGAGCGCCTCAACGTGACCGGCAGCATCGCGCAGTATGCCCGTTACTTCGCAGTTTTCGATGATGTCCACGCCGAGTGTGTCAGCCGCGCGTGCATATCCCCAGGCAACCGCGTCATGTCGCGCGGTACCACCGCGGCGCTGCAGTGCGGCGCCCATTACGGGGTAGCGGATGTTGTCTTCGACATTGAGCGGCGGGCAGAATGCCTTCGCCTCCTTGGGCGTCAACCATTCATTGTCCACGCCGTTGCAGCGGTTCGCGTGCACGTGGCGTTTGATGATCTGCACATCGTGCACGGTGTGCGCCAACATCATGACGCCGCGCGCGGAGAACATGACGTTGTAGTTGAGGACCTGCGACAGTCCTTCCCACAGCTTTAGCGCATGATCGTACAGCGCTGTACTCTCATCAAATAAATAGTTGGAGCGAATGATCGTGGTATTGCGGCCAGTATTGCCGCCGCCGATCCAGCCCTTCTCGAGCACGGCGACATTCGCGAGCCGATGTTCGCTTGCCAAGTGATAGGCCGTGCCAAGCCCGTGACCGCCGCCGCCGATGATGACAGCGTCATAGGCGGACTTCGGCTCGGGGCTGCGCCACTGTTCGCGCCAGCCGCGCTGGCCTGCGAGTCCCTGCTTCAGAAGCGCGAATGCTGAGAAGACCTGCTTCATAACTGACAGGAAGTTTATGCCTTAAGTGATTGATTGTATGTATCAAAAGGTGAATCCATGAGCAGTGTTGCCCGCTTACGTTCACCGAGGATCTCAATCCCAAGCTCGGTGCCGGTCGCGGCCAACTCTGGTTTCACATAGCCCATGGCAATGCTCTTGCCGAGAACGTGTCCGTAATACCCGGAGGTCGCGCGGCCGATGATCGCCCCGTCGGCGTCAAATAGCGGCTCATTTCCCAACGGGTCCGCATCACCGACGTCGTGTACCTCAAGCGTGATGAAACGGTGTGGAACACCGCTTGCGCGCTGTTTCTCGAGCGCGTCCTTGCCGATGAAGTGACCTTTATTCATGCGCACGAACCGATCGAGACCGGCCTCAAAGGGCGTGTAGTCGGTCGTCAAGTCGCTACCCCACATGCGGTAGGACTTCTCCATGCGCATAGACTCCATGGCGCGCATGCCAACCATGCCGATACCAAACTCCTTGCCGGCGGCGAACAGCGCATCGAACAGGTGGTGCGCGTATTCGATTGGAAAATGCAGTTCCCAGCCGAGCGCTCCCACAAAGTTCACGCGCAGCGCATAGACGTTCGAGGCGAGTCCGATCTCAGCAATGCGCCCCGTGAGCCACGGAAAGCCCTCATTGTCGAGCGGCACATTGGCGAGCTTCGCTAGGACTTCGCGCGAGCGCGGCCCGGCGAGCACGAAGCAGCCGCGGCTTGTCGTAATATTCGTGAGAGAAACGCTGCGATCCGGCGGCAATGAGCCCTGCAGGTAGTCCGCGTCGTAGCTCTCGGCGGCGCCCGCGCTCACAGCGTAGTAATGCTCATCAGCAAGCTTTGTGATCGTAAACTCGCTGCGGATCCCGCCGCGGCGGGTGAGTGCGTGGCAGAGGGCGATGCGTCCGGTCTTCGTCGGCACTTTGTTCGCGACCAGCCCATCAAGCCAGGCTTCCGCGCCGGGACCTGCGATCTCATGTTTTGTGAAGGGTGAAAGATCGATAACGCCCACGCGTTCGCGCATCAGGCGGCATTCATTGCCCACGTGGGAAAAGTAGTTCGAGCGCCGAAAGCTGCAAGCATCGTGGCGCGCCACTCCCGCCGGCGCAAACCAGTTGGCGCGCTCCCAGCCGTAGCGTTGTCCCCAGACCGCGCCCAAGCGATCGAGCTTGTCGTACACCGGGCTCGTCTTGGCCGGGCGCGCGGCGGGGCGCTCCTCATCGGGGAAATGGATCGTAAAGACACTGCGGTAGGTTTCTTCGTTTTTCTGCACGACGTAGCGCTTGCTCGCGTACTCGCCAAAGCGGCGCGGATCCACGGCCAGCATGTCGATTCCAGGTTCGCCGGCAACAATCCATTCGGCGAGCTGCCAGCCGGAGCCGCCTGCGGCCGTGATGCCAAAACTGTGGCCTTCATTGAGCCACACATTGCGCACGCCGGCGGCGGGTCCGATCAGCGGACTGCCATCGGGCGTATAGGAGATCGGACCGTTGACAACGTCCTTGATGCCGCAATGCTCGAGCGCTGGCACGCGCCGCACCGCGGCCTCAACATGCGGCAGCAGGCGATCGAGGTCCGCTTCAAAGAGGCTCCTGCCGAACCAGTCCGGCACCCCATCGGCGAAGCGCGCCGGGGCGCCCTGCTCGTAAGGCCCGAGAATCCATCCCATGCGCTCCTCGCGCAAATAGTATGACTGGTCCGGCTCACGCAGCACCGCAAGCTCGCGGCCGCCCTTCGTACGGTAGCTCTTAAGCTCAGGCGACTCGTCATAGACGATGTACTGATGCTCGACGGGGATCGCCGGAACCGCGCAGCCGAAGAGCCGCCCGGTCTGACGTGCGTAGTTGCCGGTTGCGCATACCACCTGCTCAGCGACGATATTCCCCTGGGAGGTTGTCAGCAGCCACGCTCCGGAGGGCGTGCGCTCGGCGGCGGTCACTTCGGTGTGTTCGTAAATCTCGGCGCCACCGCTGCGTGCACCCTTGCGCAATGCCATGGTGAGATCGGCCGGTGCGATGTGTCCGTCATCCGGGTGATACAGCGCACCTATGATATGGGCCGTGTGCGCGCCGTCGCCGAGATTCACGAGCGGCCAGAGCTCGCGGACCTCTTTTGCTGTGATGATCTGATAGGGCACGCCGATGGTGTTGGCCGTGCCGCAGTACTTCTGGTACTCGTCCATGCGCTCCCGACAGGTAGCCAGGCGCAAGTTACCGGTGACGTGGAAGCTCACATCCTGCCCGGTCTCGGCGTGCAGCCGCTTGTAAAGATCGACCGAATATTTGTGCAACTGGCCGACGGTGTAACTCATGTTGAAGAGTGGCAGGAGTCCCGCCGCGTGCCAGGTCGATCCGGCAGTGAGCTCCGAGCGCTCGAGGAGCACGACGTCCGACCAGCCCTTCTTCGTCAGGTGATACAGCGTACTGACGCCGACGACTCCGCCGCCGATTACGACTACCCGAGCATGCGTTCGCATTTTTATTCCCGCTGCGTTCAAGCCCGCTGCAGTGTAGCCACCGCCCCGCACGGCAAAGCTCCAATTGCGACAAGCACTTACTGGAAAGCGTCAGCTCCGAAGCATCTATTCGCAGGCGCAGAAGCCATGTGGGCGATGAATGTCGCGGAAGGGCAAGTCTGGTGTCGATTTTAGACACGTATGGGTGGCACCCTATTATAATGAGACAGCGCTGAATCACCGGGACCTGCCATGGACTCCGCAGCTGCGATCCGCAAGAGCCGCTACGCCTTCGTCACTCTGCCGAATTACTCGCTCATCGCGCTTTCCAACGCGATCGAGCCGTTGCGCATGGCGAACACTCTTTCCGGGCAGAACGCCTACGAAGTATCGATCGTCAGCCTCGACGGCGCGCCCGTCATGGCGAGCAACGGACTGCAGCTCACGCCCACCGGCGCGCTCGATCAGATGGGTCGTGTCGACATCGTCTTTGTGTGCGCAGGAGTGAACGTGCGCGATGCCGTGTCGCGGCCGCTGTTGACTGCGCTGCGACGTATGGGCGAGCAGAGGATTGCGCTCGGAGCGCTGTGCACCGGCGGCTATGCGCTCGCTCGCGCAGGGCTTCTTGATCAATACCATGCGACGATTCATTGGGAGAATCTCGCAGCGTTGCGCGAGGAATTCCCGCGCGTGCTCATCAGCGATCAGCTATTTACCATTGATCGCGATCGCTACACCTGCTCCGGCGGGATCGCGCCGCTTGATCTCATGCTGCATCTCATCCGCATCAAGCTCGGGCCGCGCATCGCCAGCCTCGTCTCTGAACAGTTCATCGTCGATCGCGTGCGCAACGACAAAGATAAGCAGTACATCCCGCTGAAGGCGCAGATCGGCGTCTCACACGCAAGCCTCATCAAAGTCGCCCAACTCATGGAAGAGAACATTGAGAGGCCGTTGTCCCTCGATGCAATTGCCAGCGCCACGGGCCTGTCGCGCCGGCAGATCGAGCGCCTCTTTAAGCGGCATCTGCACTGCGTGCCCAAGCGCTATTACCTCGACATGCGGCTGCGGCGCGCGCGCGACCTGTTGCTGCAGACGGCGATGCCGGTCATGGACATTACGACGGCCTGCGGCTTTCAGTCGCCGCCGCATTTCTCCAAATGCTATCGCAACCATTACGGTTATCCGCCGAGCGCCGAGCGGCAGTCGAACCGCGCTGCGCCGCCATGAAGAATTTGATTGCCGGCGTGCAACTCTCGCCGCGCCTACGCGCGAGTTGCTCGTCGAGCTCGGCAAAGACGCACCGGTCCGCGCTCAATGAGGCGCTGTGGAATGAATGATCGACCAACCGATGCGAATGCCCATGGCTGCACATCCGGCATTCAGCACGACCGCGAAGTGCCTGAAACAGATTTATTCAGTCCGCTGAGCGTACGCGGGGTCACCTTGCGCAATCGGATCGTGATGTCGCCCATGTGCCAATACAGCGCCGAGGAGGGCATGGCGAATGACTGGCACTTGGTGCACCTTGGCAGTCGCGCGGCGGGCGGCGCTGCGCTCGTGATGGTCGAGGCCACTGCGGTCGCGCGCGACGGCCGCATCACGCCGGCCGATATGGGGCTCTGGCGCGACGAGCAGATTGAGCCGCTTTCGCGTATCGCCCGCTTCGTTTACGCGCAAGGCGCCGTCGCCGGAATTCAGCTTGCGCATGCGGGCCGCAAGGCGAGCCGCGAGCTGCCGTGGAAAGGCGGTGCGAGGCTCGCAAGCTTCGCGGGCGGCTGGCCGGTAGTGGCGCCAAGCGCGATTCCGTTCAACGCGGGCGATGCAGCTTCGCTTGCGCTCGATGCTGCAGGCATTGCCGAAGTCATCCGCCACTTCGAGGCGGCGGCGCGGCGCGCGCTCGCAGCGGGTTTTCAGATTATTGAAATTCATGCGGCGCACGGTTATCTGCTGCATGAGTTTTTGTCGCCACTCAGCAATCTGCGTGACGACCGCTACGGCGGCAGCCTTGAGAATCGAGCGCGGCTTCTAATGGAGATCGCCGCGCGCCTGCGCGCGTTGATGCCCGCGGAGACGCCGCTCTTCGTGCGCATTTCGGCAACTGACTGGGTCGAAGGCGGTTGGGACATTGACCAGTCCGTGCAGCTTGCGAAGTGGCTCAAGCTGTGCGGCGTTGACCTTATTGACGTTTCATCCGGCGGCACGGTTCCGAAGGCGAACATTCCGCTCGCGACCGGATACCAGGTACCTTTTGCCCGGCGCATTCGCGAGGAAGCCGCCGTCATGACGGGGGCGGTAGGCCTCATCACCCAGCCGCAGTTCGCCGACGAAGTTGTTACCGGGGGCTGCGCCGATTTGGTCTTCCTCGCTCGTGAGCTCCTGCGTGAACCCTACTGGCCCCTTAATGCGCAGCATGTTCTTCACGAGGAGCAGAGCTGGCCGGTCCAATACGGTTATGCGCTCAAGCGCCCAATGAAATAGCCGTGCCGCGGACGCATCGTTCGTTCCGCTGCGTCGTCGGAAAATGCGATCGAAGCTAGACGGTCCGGTTGCTTACGATGCGCCGGAGCGACCGATTGTCTTAATGCGACGGGCTCGAGCATGGCAACGACTGGGCGGGCGGCAATTTTGGGGGGTAAGGCCGTGCGCATGTCGCTCCTAGACATGTGACCGTCGTGAAGTAGCCAGTCTCGAGCGCCCTTGCCCCGTACCATTCCGCTACGGGAGTACGCGCATGTCAGACCAGGCAGAAGGCGAGTTTGATCTTAAGGGCTTGAACGACGAGGAACTCGTCGAGCAGGTGCATGACGACTTGTACAACGGCCTGAAGAGCGAGATCCAGGATGCGACGCGCATTTTTCTCGAGCGCGGTTGGGGGCCCGAGCAGGTTCTGAACAAGGCCCTCGTGGAAGGGATGCGGATCGTCGGCGTGGATTTTCGCGACGGCATTTTATTCGTCCCTGAGGTACTGCTCGCGGCTAACGCCATGAAGGGCGGCATGGAGATCCTGCGGCCCCTGTTGGTCGAAACCGGCGTCGAGCCGATCGGCAAGATCGTGATCGGCACCGTGAAGGGTGACATCCACGACATCGGCAAGAATCTTGTTTCCATGATGCTCGAGGGCGCCGGGTTCGAGGTGATTGATCTCGGCATCAATAATCCGGTGGAGAAGTATCTCGATGCGCTCGAGAAGCACCAGCCGGACATCTTGGGCATGTCGGCGCTGCTCACCACAACGATGCCTTACATGAAGGTTGTGATCGATACGTTAAAGCAGAAGGGCATCCGCGAGGACTACATCGTGCTCGTCGGCGGAGCGCCGCTCAACGAGGAATTCGGCAAAGCGGTCGGAGCTGACGCTTACTGCCGCGACGCGGCGATCGCCGTCGAGACCGCGAAGAGCCTGATCGCCGCACGTCGCGCGGCCGCCGCGGCCGCCTGAGGCGACATCGCATGAGCAGCGGTCGCGGCGCGCTCGTGATTGCCTGCGGGGCTCTTGCGCGTGAGATCGCAGCGCTGCGCAGAGTCAATGGCTGGACGCAGCTTGATGTCTGCTACCTGCCGCCTGAGCTGCACAATCGGCCCGAGCGCATTACCGGGGCGGTGCAAGAGAAAATCCAGGCGAATCGCGAGCGCTATTCACACATTTTCGTAGCCTACGGAGACTGCGGCACCGGCGGCGGGCTTGATGCCATGTTGCGCGCGGAGCGTGTCGAGCGTATCCCCGGCGCCCACTGCTATGAATTCTTTGCCTCGCCGCAGGTCTTCACCGCCCTTGCGGACGCCGAGCCCGGCACCTTTTACCTCACCGACTTTCTGGTGCGCCATTTCGATCGGCTGGTAACCCGATCGCTCGGGCTCGACCGGCATCCTGAGCTTGCGCCCATGTACTTCAAGAACTATCGCAGACTCGTTTATTTGGCGCAGGCGCCCTGCGAGGAGTCGCTTTCCAAGGCGCAGACGATCGCGCTGCAGATGGGACTTGCATTCGAATTTAGGTTCACGGGCTATGGCGGCCTGGGCGCGAGCTTGAGTCGCGTGGTGGGCAAGGCCGAGGCTGTCCCGTGGCGAGCCTGATCGTCATATCCTGGCGCGACATCCCCGCGCAAGTGATTGCCAAGCGCGGCCGCGAAACCGTCAAAGTACAGCTTGGCGCCCGCTTCCAGGAGGCGGTGGATCGCGCTGCGATGCGCGCCGGCAAAGGCAGCTCCGATGCTTATCTTGCTGACTGGCGGCGCACACCGCGCGACTGCGGGGATAACCTCAACGCCGAAGCGACCGCGGAGGCGGCGCGCCTCGAGACCCTCTACAGCGACGAGGATTTGGAACGCGTGATTCGCGCTAAAGGTATTGATGAGCGTATCGCACGCGCGGGCGAGCCGCAGCTGCCGGCGCAACCCGAGGTTCCTTGATGTACGCGGTGCGGCTTTGGTCTACGCGCCACGCGCGCGGTCTTGAGCTTTTTTATCGCCGCTTCGAGGCGATCCTTGTGCGACTCGACAGCGTGGCGCGCGCGCTTGGCTATCGGCGCCTCGAGAAGCCGGTCGCGGCCGTGGAACGGGTCGTCAAAGGCTTTCTGTTTGACTGCCAGATGTGCGGCCAGTGCGTGCTGAGTTCGACCGGCATGTCCTGCCCCATGAACTGCCCAAAGAACTTAAGAAACGGACCCTGCGGCGGCGTGCGTGCGGATGGCCACTGCGAGATCAATGCCGATATGCGCTGCGTCTGGGTTGAGGCTTTCCACGGCGCTCAGCGCATTGCAGGTGGACTTGCCGCGATGCAGGCGCTGCAGCCTGCCGTAGACCGGCGCCTCAAGGGCACGTCCTCTTGGTTGCGAGTCGCGCGCGAGAAAGCCGCCCGGCGCGCGCGGGTCGAGTCATGATCTTCGAGGATGAACCGGTCCCGGGATATCCGCTGCCGATTCTGCCGGGGCATATCTCGCCCGGACGCCTCGAGCGGCTCCTGCGCGCCGGAGTGTTCGCCGTCACCGCGGAGCTCGCACCGCCTGACTCTGCGGATCCGGAGGACGTGTACCGTCGCGCGCGCGTGTTTGATGGCTACGTCGATGCCGTCAATGCAACCGACGGCAGCGGTGCCAACTGCCACATGTCGAGCCTGGCGGTGTGCGCGCTCTTGACGCGCGTCGGTTACGCGCCGGTCATGCAGATTTCCTGCCGCGACCGGAATCGCATCGCAATCCAAGGGGATATTCTCGGTGGCGCGGCCATGGGTGTCTGCAACATGCTTTGCCTCACCGGCGATGGTGTGGAGACGGGCGATCACCCGCAGGCGAAGCCCGTGTTTGACCTCGATTGCATATCGCTGCTTACGATCGCGCGCACCCTGCGCGATGAGCGTCATTTCGAGAGCGGCCGCAAGATTACGTGCGCGCCACGGGTGTTCCTGGCAGCGGCCGAGAATCCGTCAGTGCCCCCATATGAGTGGCGGGCGCAGAGGCTCGCGAAGAAAGTCGCCGCCGGCGCGCAGCTGATCCAGACGCAGTATTGCTACGATATCGCGCTTCTCAAAGATTTCATGCAGCGCGTCGAGGATCTCGGCCTCATCGGCCAGGCCTTCATCCTGATCGGCGTGGGCCCGCTGCGTTCGGCGAAGGCCGCCGAGTGGATGCGTGCGCATGTTCCAGGGATGCACATCCCGGACGCCATCATCAAGCGCCTCGCGGGCGCTCAAGATCAGTCACGCGAAGGCCGCAATATCTGCATAGAGCTCATCCAGGAATGCCGCTCTATGTTGGGGGTCAGCGGCGTGCACGTCATGGCCTATCGGCAGGAGGAGTCTGTGGCGGAGACCATCGAGCGCTCCGGTGTGCTCGCAGGACGGGTGCCGTGGTTTCCGCAGCGCGATCGAACTCAACTGTTAAACAGGGCAACGCAATGACGGATACAGTCATCAGTTCGGCAACCAAAGAAGTCATCATCGGCTTCGACCGACCGTTCGTCATCATTGGCGAGCGCATCAACCCCACCGGCCGCAAGATCCTTGCGGCCGAAATGGCTGCCGGGGATTTCACGCGCGTCGCTGCGGATGCGCTCGCGCAGGTTGCCGCGGGGGCGCATATGCTCGATGTCAATGCGGGTATTCCGCTTGCGGATGAGCCGGCGATCCTTGCGCAGACGATCCAGCTCGTGCAGTCGATCACCGACGTGCCGCTGTGCATCGACTCTTCAATCGTTGCGGCGCTGGCGGCGGGTCTTGCGGTCTATCAAGGCAAGGCGCTCGTCAACTCCGTGACCGGTGAGGAAGAACGCCTCGAAAAAGTGCTGCCGCTCGTGAAGAAGTATGGTGCCGCGGTGATCGCGATCTCCAACGATGAAACGGGCATCTCCGAAGATCCGGATGTGCGTTTCCAGGTGGCGAAGAAGATCGTCGAGCGCGCAGCCGACCACGGCATCCCAAGCTGCGATGTGGTCGTTGATCCCCTGGTCATGCCTATCGGCGCCATTAACCAAGCCGGTGTGCAAGTCATGCACCTTTTGCGCCGCCTGCGCGCGGAGCTGAAAGTGAACAGCAGCTGTGGGGCATCGAATGTAAGCTTTGGCCTTCCACAGCGCGACGGCATCAGCGGTGGATTTTTGGCCATGGGTATTGCCTCAGGGCTGACATCCGCGATCACCAATCCGCTGCACGCCGACATCATGAAGTCGTGCATGGCTGCGGATGTAATGATGGGCCACGATCCGGATTGCGCCCGCTGGATTCGAGCGTACCGCGAGCCCCCGCCGGCTGCGGGTGCGGGCGAGGGAGCCGCTCGCGGCAGACGCGAGGGGGGGCACCGCCGTCGTGTCTAACGACGCACTCGTTGTCTTCATGCCCTCCGGCAAGCGCGGCCGCTTTGCGCTCGGCACGCCGCTGTTGCAGGCGGCGCGCGAGCTTGGCGTCGACGTCGATTCGGTGTGCGGCGGGCGCGCTCTATGCGGGCGCTGTCAGGTGCTCGTCATGGAAGGCGACTTCGCGAAGCACGGTGTCCAATCCAGGGCACGGAATCTTTCGCCGCTGAGCTCGGCGGAGGCAAGTTATGCTTCGCGGCGCACGCTGCCCGCCGGACATCGTCTGTCCTGCTCCGCGCAAGTCCTGGGGGATCTCGTCATTGACGTTCCTGTCACGAGCCAGGTGCATCGCCAGGTGGTGAGGAAAGCCGCGGATGCGCGCGACATCGTTCTTGACCCCGTGTTGCGGTTGCATGAAGTGGAAGTGGAACGTCCGGACATGCACAACCCTTCCGGCGACTTGCGTCGCTTGATGGCGGCGCTCAAGCGCGAGTGGCAGCTGGATGGCTTGACGTGCGACGTTGAGGTGCTGCCGGGACTGCAAACAGCGCTGCGCCGCGGCGATTGGCACGTGACGGTCGCGGTGCATGCGGGCACGCACATTATTGGCGTCTGGCCTGGCCTGTACGAGCGCGCCTACGGTCTCGCTGTCGACGTCGGCTCAACCACTATCGCTGCGCACCTGTGCGACCTCGTGACGGGCGAGGTCGTCGCATCAAGCGGTGTGATGAACCCGCAGATCAGATTCGGCGAGGATCTGATGAGTCGCGTCTCGTACGCGATGATGAATCCCGGCGGCGCGGCGCAGATGACGGTTGCAGTGCGCGCCGCGTTGAGCGCTCTCGCCGCCGAGGTCGCGCGTGCGGCGCGTATCGCTTGCGATGAGATTCTGGAGATGACGTTCGTCGGCAATCCCATCATGCACCACCTCGTGCTCGGTATCGATCCGGTGGAGCTCGGTGGCGCGCCATTCGCGCTGGCGGTTGATCAGGCCATGACCGTGCGTGCCGAAGAGATCGAAGTGGCGATTCATCCGAACGCGCGCGTCTATTCGCTGCCCTGCATTGCGGGCCACGTCGGCGCGGATGCTGCTGGCATGATCCTCGCCGAGCGTCCGGATCTGTCCGCTGAGCTGACGCTCCTTGTGGATGTCGGCACCAACGCCGAAATTGTGCTCGGCAATAAACAGCGGCTGCTCGCCTGCTCAAGCCCAACCGGCCCCGCGTTCGAAGGCGCGCAGATCAGTTGCGGACAGCGCGCGGCACCTGGCGCCATCGAACGGGTGCGCATTGATCCTGCGACCCTGGAGCCGCGATTCAAAATCATCGGCAGCGATCTGTGGTCGGATGAAGCGGGGTTCGCGGACGCCGCGGCGCGCACCGGCATCACTGGTATCTGCGGCTCAGGGATCATCGAAGTCATCGCCGAAATGTATCTCGCCGGCATCATCAACCAGGATGGTGTCGTCGATGGACAGCTTGCCGCCAGAAGCGAGCGCGTTACGGCAACCGGACGTACATTCGCGTATCTCGTGCACCGCGGCAGCGTGCCGCTCTTGGTTACGCAGAACGACGTGCGCGCAATACAGCTTGCCAAAGCAGCACTGTATGCCGGCATCAGGCTCTTGATGGAGCACATGGGGGCCCAAACTGTCGACCGGATCCGGCTCGCGGGTGCATTTGGCAGCCACATCGACGTCAAATACGCCATGGTGCTCGGCATGATTCCCGATTGCGATCTTGCGCACGTCGGCGCGGCGGGCAACGCCGCGGGCACTGGCGCGCGCATCGCGCTTCTCGACTTTTCGTCGCGCGCGACCATTGAGAATTTGGTGAGCCGGGTTGAGAAAATCGAGACTGCGCTCGAGCCGCGCTTTCAGCGGCATTTCGTCGAAGCCATGGCGATCCCGCACAAGACCGCGGGCTATCCCAATCTGCGCAAGGCGGTGGAGCTGCCGGCGCCGAAGGACTCGACGAGCCAAACTGAAACGCGTGGCCGACGCGGCCGCGCTGTACGCGCGCCGCGACCGCTCGCCTAGTAGCTCGAGTCCGCGAAACTCGACTTGCGACGATTCATGAAGTCTTGCAAAGCCTCATCGATGGCCGGATCGAGCGGCGGCGCGACGTACTCGGCGAGCTGCTTCTTCCACAGCACATTGGCGCGCTGCGCCATGTCGGTCGCACCTTCTGCCTCCCACTGCTCGAAGCTGTTGTTGTCGGCTAGCGGCGAGCGGTAGAACGCGGTCTCAAAGTTCGCCTGTGTATGCGCGCAGCCCAAGAAGTGCTTGCCCGGACCCACCTCGCGGATCGCGTCCATCGCCTGACCGTTCTCGGACAGGTCCACGCCCTCAAGAAGCGTGTGCATCATGCCGGCCTGATCGACGTCCATGACGAACTTCTCATAACCCATGCTCAAGCCGCCTTCGAGCCAGCCGGCCACATGCAGCACGAAATTCACGCCCGCAAGACAGGTTGGCAGCAGCGTATTGGCCGACTCGAACGCGGCCTGCGCATCGGCAATCTTAGCGGCGCATAAGCTGCCGCCGGAGCGAAACGGCACGCCCAGGCGCCGCGCCAGCGCCGCCATGGCATACAGCACGAGCGCAGGTTCCGGAGTGCCAAAGGTTGGCGCGCCCGACTGCATCGAGATCGAAGAGGCAAAGCTGCCGAGCACGACCGGCGCGCCAGGATTGACGAGTTGCAGGAACGCCATTCCTGCCAGTGCTTCCGCCAGCGTCTGTGCCACGGTGCCCGCGACCGTCACCGGCGACATGGCTCCAGCCAGGATGAACGGTGTGATGATGCATGCCTGATTGGCGCGCGCGTAGATTTTGGCCGCGCCCAGCATGGTCGAATCGAAGGTCATTGGCGAATTGGCGTTGATGAGATTGATGAGCACGGTCTTCGGCCGGCCCGTGGTGGGATCCATGAACTCGCTGCCGAACAGGATCTTCGCCATCTCTACGGAGTCTTGCGCGCGCTCCGGATGAGTCACCGAGCCCATGAAGGGCTTGTCGCTGTACTTGATATGGCTATATACCATCTCGAAGTGACGCTTGTTCACGGGCAGGTCGACCGGCTCGCAAATCGTGCCGCCTGAGTGATGCAGCGAATTGGATAGATAGGCGAGCTTCACGAAGTTGCGAAAGTCCTCGATCCGCGCATAGCGGCGCCCTTCGTCAAGACTGCGTACGAACGGCGAGCCGTAGGCGGGCGCAAACACCGTGTTTTTGCCGCCGATGAGCACATTGCGCGCGGGGTTGCGTGCGTACTGGACGAATTCGCGCGGCGCATGGCGCTGGATGAGCGCGCGCGCAAGCCCGCGCGGGATCCGCACCCGCTCGCCTTGCACGTCCGCGCCGGCTTCTTTCCAGAGCGCAAGAGCCTCGGCGTCTTCACGGAATTCTATGCCGACCTCCTCGAGGATCGTATCGGCATTGTTCTCGAGGAGCACGAGGCCCTCTTCACTTAACACCTCGTAGCAGGGGATCTTGCGTGTGATGTAGGGGATGAATGTGGCGGCCCGCGCCGTGCGCGCGGCGCGCTTCGCATCGCGCCCGCTCGGGCGGCGCGCTCGTGACGCCTGTGTTGCCGGCTCATCCATATCTAAAATCTCCCGCAAGCGTGGACAGTATCGTCACTGGCGTCGTCGGTGACTGCTCAAATTGCGGCATCCACATGTCAGGCTGCGCCATCGCGGTGCTCGACGCGGCCCGCAAGTCCCCGCACGATCTCCGCCTCGTCACAGATGCCGCAAAAGCCGCCTTCGTCCACGAGCACGACGGGGTGGCCGCTGCGTTGCCGCAGCTTGATAATCGTGCGCAGCGACATCGATGCCGGCACTACCGCAACGCCTGCCGGCATGTCGTCCGGCGCCTCATCCTGAACCCTTGCCAGCGCCTGCGTCATCCCGTCGCAAGAGATTCCCGTTGGCTCGCTTGCTGCATTGACGAACACCCGATAGCGGCGGGCGTCGTCGAGCCAGGTCGCACCGTCCTCGCGCACAAGGTCCATCGAGCGGCGCATCACCATGGCGCCGGTCAATACGTTGAGCGGGTTCATATGTTGCACGAACTCCGCGACGTAGTCGTTGCCCGGACGCAGCACGATGTCCTCGGCGGTGCCCGTCTGCACGATGCGTCCGCTCTCCAGCATCGATATGTGATCGCCCAGCTTCAACGCCTCATCGAGGTCATGGCTCACGAAGAGAATCGTCTTCTTAACTCGCTCTTGCAGCGTCAGGAGCTCGTCCTGGAGTTTGCGCCGAATCAGCGGATCGAGCGCCGAGAAGGGCTCGTCCATGAGCAGAATGTCGGCGTCGGTCGCAAAGGCGCGCGCGAGGCCGACGCGCTGCTGCATGCCCCCGGACAGCTCAGCGACAGCGCGGTCGCCCCATTGCGAGAGGCCCACGAGCTCCAATTGTTGATCGATAATCCGGCGCCGATTCGCCATCGACTCACCGCGCAATTCGAGCCCCAGACCGACGTTGTCACGCACACTGCGCCACGGCAGGAGGGCAAACTGCTGAAACACCATGGCGATACAGCGTCTGCGCACGCGGCGCAGGGTCGCCGCATCACAGGCGGCGACATTGACGACATTTGCGCCGTCGTTGACCAGGACGCGGCCGCGCGTGACCGCCGCAATGCCGTTCGCCGCGCGCAACAGCGTGGATTTGCCGGAGCCGGAAAGCCCCATCAGTACTGAGATCTCGCCGCGCGCGACCTTGAGATTTGCAGCCGCCACGCCGACGACAACGCCAAACTTCTCGGCGATCTCGGAGCGAGTGCTGCCGGCGTCGAGCGCCGTGAGCGCCTGTTTCAAGAGCGCCGCGCCACGCCGGCCCGCGCCCGCACTGAAGACGATGTCGACGTCGCTGAATTCCAGCGCCGTGTTCATGCCGAGGGCTTTTTGTCGGTCGGGCGGCTGATGCGGTCGAGTATGATCGCGAGCAGCACGATGGCAAAGCCGGCCTCAAAGCCCATGCCGATCTGCACCGAATTCAGCGCGCGCACGACCGGCACGCCCAAGCCACCCGCACCGACCAGTGCCGCAATCACGACCATTGACAAGCTCAGCATGATGCACTGAGTCACGCCCGCGAGAATCGTTGTCGCCGCGCTCGGGAGTTCGATCTTAAAGAGCATCTGCGTGCCGGTGGCGCCGAAGGCTTGTCCGGCTTCAATGAGCGCGCGCGGCACGGATGAGATGCCGAGGTAGGTGAGCCGAATCGGCGCCGGCAGCGCGAAGATGACGGTCGAGATGAGTCCCGGCACGACGCCCAGGCCGAACAGCACGAGCGTCGGAATGAGATACACGAAAGTCGGCAAGGTCTGCATGAGATCAAGCACGGGTCGCATGGCGGAGTAGAGCCGCGGCCGATGGGCGGCGGCAATTCCAAGCGGCACGCCGATCAGCGTGGACGCCAGGGCCGACAGCATGACCAGAGACAGCGTTTCCAGTGTCGCGATCCAATAGCCCTGATTCATGATGAAGAGGAGCGCCGCGGCGACGAACGCCGCGAGCGCAAGAGAGCGGTGCAGAATGAAGGCGAGGAGGGCAGCGCCCAGAATGAGAAGCGGCGAGGGGATCGCGCGCAGCAGCGCCGTAAGTCCATTGACGCTGCCTCCCACGAGCTTCGAGACGCCGTCAAAGAACAATGTGCCGTGGGTCTTGACGTACTCAATCATGACGGTTGCGGCGTCGCCAACTGGCACCTTGTGACGCATCATCCATTGCTCAAAACCCCGTGCGGCGCCAAGCGCCGTCGCTGTGGGCACGGCGTCGAGCGCCGGCCGGCCGTCAAATCGCAGTACGCCGGCGAGCCAGGCGGCCCTAATTTCCGGATGCGCGCGCAACCAGGCGGCCGCGGCGTCGGCGGGTGATTGATGCTGCTCGAGAATGGCGGCCATCACCTCGCTTTCGCCACGCGGCGTGAACTTGAGATTCTTCAGAAGTCTGCCGACGTTCGGGCACGCTGCCAGATAACCCGCGCGGGTGTTGGTGAAAACGGTCGCGCCGCCGTAGTTAGGTCCGAAGGTGGCATCGCCCCCTGACAAATAGCGCATTTGAAAGCGCATGTTCATGGGATGCGGATCCCATCCCAGGAATACGATCGGCGCGTGCGCACGAATCGCGCGCTCCACTTCGGCGAGCATGCCCTGCTCGCTCGACTCAATGAGTTTGAAGCTGCCTAGATTGAACCGATTGCTCGCCAAAATGCTCAAGATCTGGCGATTGCCGTCATTGCCCGGCTCGATTCCATAGATGGAATGATTGAGGGCGTCGGCAAAGCGCTGGATGTCGGCGAAGCTCTTGATGCCGGCGTCGTAGGTGTAGGCGGGCACTGCGAGCGTATATTTTGCGCCGAGCAGATTGGCGCCGATCACCTCGACCGACCCGTCGGCGACAAAGGGCCGGCGGTCGCCGTCCTGCGAAGGCATCCAGTTGCCGAGGAAGACGTCGATGTCCTTGTTCTTCATCGAAGCGTAGGTCACCGGCAGAGATAGCACGGTCACCTGCGGCTCGTAGCCCAAGTCGCGCAGCAGAGCGCTCGCGAGCGCGGTGGTCGTCGTGACGTCGGTCCAGCCGATGTCAGACAGCCGCACGACCTGACAAGACGGGCCCTCGCTGGCGTGTACGGGATTTGGAAGTCCAAGCCCGAGAAGCGCGCCGATCAGAAAGAGCGGCACGAGAGCATTGCGGCGCGCGGCCCCCGCCGCACCCGGCCTCTGTAATTGCTTTCCGGTCATCCCCTATTTAATCTTAGCATGTCTTGAATGGCCGTTTAACGGACCCGGAGTAAGGCACTCGAAAAGTATCACAAGTCTCTGATCGACAACCCTGAAACCCAAATGCCGGAGGCTCCTTGCAGCGTGCCGGCTCGATATGATGCACGGTATGCCGGAGCGCCAAATTGAACAGAGAATCAACACCTCAAGATAGCGCCGCCCGCGACGTCAAGAGCACTGTGTTGCCGCGCGACGAGCTCGAGGAGTCGCGGCGCGGGCAGCTCATAGCCGTGACCATCGACAGTCTGGCAGAGCTGGGCTACGTAAGCAGCACGCTTGCGCAGATCGCCGGTCGCGCAGGCGTCTCACCGGGATTGGTGGCGCATTACTTCGGCGATAAGGATGGACTCCTCGAGGCTGCGTTTCGCTCCTTGTCGCGGCGTGTCGGCGATCAGGTGCGGGCCCGTTTGGCGCGGGCGCGCACCCCGCGCGGGCGCGTTCAGGCCGTAATCGACGCGAACCTTGCACCGGCCGAATTTGACCAGCGCACCGGCACGGCGTGGCTCGCCTTCTGGGGGCAGGTCGTACATGTGCCGCGTTTAAAGCGCGTGCAGCGAGTCTATCAGCAGCGCACTTTGTCCAACCTGCAGCATGCGCTGAAACGGCTGCTGCCGGCGGATGAGGCGCGCAGTCTCGCCTATATGATCGCTGCGATGATTGACGGCGTCTGGCTGCGCGCCGCTTTGTCCGAATGGACCGAAGCGGATAGCGAGAGTGCGCGGGCCCTCTTGACCGCGTTTGTCGACGGGCGCCTGCAAGCCGTTGCGGCGATGGTCGCCGCGGCGAATCCCCCGACGTCCAGCGGCGCGGCATTCGCGCGCGACACGGACGCGCATGGCGCTGCGACCTTTAGCTCGATCAATCCGGCAACCGGCGAGGTGCTCGCGCACATTCGCATTGACGGTGCGGCACAAGTGGATGCGGCGGTGGCGCGCGCGCAGCAGGCGCAAGTCATGTGGGCCGCAACTCCGGGAGCCGCGCGCGGCCGCGTTCTGCGCCGTGCCGCGGAGATGCTGCGCGCTCGCAACGACGAGCTCGCCCTTCTTGAGACGCGCGACACGGGCAAGCCCATTCAGGAAACAACTGTCGTCGATGTGGTCTCGGGCGCCGAGTGCCTTGAGTATTTTGCGTCTCTCGCAGCGAGCCTTGCGGGCGAGCATATTGACCTTGGCCCGCAGGCTTTCGGCTACACCCGGCGTGAGCCTTTGGGAGTGGTCGCCGGAATCGGCGCCTGGAACTATCCGCTGCAGATCGCTTGCTGGAAGAGCGCTCCCGCACTGGCATGCGGCAATGCCATGATCTTCAAGCCAGCCGAGCTCACGCCGCTTTCGGCGGTGAAGCTCCTCGAGGTCTTCACCGCCGCGGGCTTACCGGAGGGCGTGTTTCAAATTGTGCAGGGGGGAGCTGACACCGGTCGGCTCTTGAGCCGCCACCCTGGCATTAGCAAGGTGTCTCTCACCGGGGAAGTCGGAACCGGCAAGGCGGTCATGGCCGATGCCGCAGCCTCGCTCAAATACGTAACCCTTGAGCTCGGCGGCAAATCGCCGCTCATCGTGTTTGACGACGCCAAGCTTGAAAATGCGGTCGCCGGCGCTCTCATCGGCAATTTCTATTCAGCGGGCGAGGTGTGCTCGAATGGCACCCGTGTGTTTGTGCAGCGGCGCATCAAGGCCGCTTTCCTGGAGCGCCTGCGGGCGCGCACTTCCGCGCTCATCATCGGCGATCCCCTGGATCCGCGCACGCAGGTCGGCGCTCTCATCAGCGAGGTGCACATGCAGCGTGTGCTGGCCTACATCGCGCGCGGCCGCGCCGAGGGTGCGCAGCTCCTCGTCGGTGGCGAGCGAGTCACGGCGGGTGATCTTGCCAACGGCTTTTTTGTGGCGCCAGCGGTGTTTGATGCCTGCCACGACGACATGACGATCGTGCGTGAGGAGATCTTTGGTCCGGTGATGTCGGTGTTGGAGTTTGACGACGAGGAGGAGGTCATCGAACGCGCCAACGCGACCGAGTTCGGTCTCGCCGCCGCAGTCTTCACCAACGATTTAACGCGCGCGCACCGGGTCATCGCGCGGCTGCAGGCGGGTACCTGCTGGATCAACCATTACAACATCACGCCGATCGAGCTGCCGTTCGGCGGTGTCAAGATGTCGGGTCTCGGGCGCGAGAATGGCCGCGCCGCGATCGAACACTACACGCAGCTCAAAAGCGTGTACGTCGCCTTGGGCGACGTTGAATCGCCTTACTGACGGCTCAGCGCATGTCCGAGGAAAGTTTTGACTACGTGATCGTCGGCGCGGGCTCGGCGGGTTGCGTGCTGGCGGATCGCCTGACAGAGGACGGCGCGCACACGGTGCTGCTGCTCGAGTACGGCGGCTCCGACCGGTCGATATTCATTCAAATGCCGGCCGCGCTGTCGATCCCGATGAACAAGCAGAAGTACAATTGGGGCTATCACACGGAGCCGGAACCGCATCTTGGCGGCCGTCGGCTGCACACGCCGCGCGGCAAGGTGTTGGGCGGTTCCTCCTCGATCAACGGCATGGCGTTCGTGCGCGGCAATGCACAGGACTTCGAGCGCTGGCAGGAGGAGGGTGCAAACGGCTGGCGTTATCGCGACGTGCTGCCGTATTTTCGGCGCTCTGAGGCGCGCGCGGACGGCGGCGATGAATACCGCGGCGACGCCGGCAAGGTAGGCGTGTGTTACGGCACGCTGAACAACCCCCTGCACCGCGCCTGGCTCGAAGCTGCGGCGCAAGCCGGGTATCCGTCGACCGCGGATATCAACGGCTATCAGCAGGAAGGCATAGGAAGGCTCGATATGAGCGTCGCGCACGGCGAGCGCTGTAGTACCGCACAGGCCTACCTGCGTCCGGCGATGCGCCGCCAAAATTTGAGCGTGCGCACCCAGGCGCTTGCCGCGCGCGTTCTGTTCGAAGAGCGCCGCGCGACGGGTGTCTGCTATCGCCGTGGCGGCGAGGAGTTTATCGCACGCGCGCGCCGCGAGGTGCTGCTGTGCGGCGGCGCTATCAATTCCCCGCAGCTCCTAAAGCTCTCGGGCGTGGGACCTGCGGCCGAGCTACGCGCCCAGGGCATCTCCGTGGTGCAGGATCTGCCGGGGGTGGGGGAGAACCTGCAGGACCATCTTGAATTCTACTTTCAAGTCGCCTCGAAGGAGCCCGTGACGCTGTATTCGTCGATGAATCTGTTCAGCAAGGCGCTGATCGGCGCGCGCTGGCTGTTATTCAAGGACGGTTTGGGCGCCAGCAATCAGTTCGAAACCGGTGGCTTCATTCGCAGTGGCGTCGGCGTGCCGTACGCGGACATTCAGTATCATTTTCTGCCGGCGGCCGTGAGCTACGATGGCTCATCGCTGGTCAAGGAGCATGGTTTCCAGGCGCACGTCGGACCGATGCGTTCAAAGAGCCGCGGCTACGTGCGTTTGGCATCCGCCCATCCGAGCGATCCGCCGCGCATTCTCTTCAACTACATGGCGCACGAGGAGGATTGGGTGCAGATGCGCGCCTGCGTGCGCCTGACACGTGAAATTTTCGCGCAACCGGCCTTTGACCGCTACCGCGGCCGTGAGATCCAGCCCGGCGCGGCGGTGCAGTCCGACGCCGAGATCGACGCATTCATCCGTGAGCGTGTGCAAACGGCCTATCATCCGTCCTGCAGCTGCAAAATGGGGCGCAGCGAGGATCCGCTCGCGGTGGTTGATTCACAAGCACGCGTCATGGGCTTAGCCGCACTGCGCGTCGTGGATGCATCGATCATGCCATCGGTGACGACCGGCAACCTCAACGCGCCAACAATCATGCTCGCGGAGAAGGCTTCCGACCATATCCGTGGCCGCGCGCTTTTGCCGCGGTCAGACGCCCCGTATTATCGCGCGCCTAACTGGCAGAGTGCCCAGCGCTAGCCGCGCGGATGCTGTCCTTTGCGGCGTGAGTAAATGTGTTACGCGCCGCTGTCGTCACGGCGTCCAACAATTTTCAGTGCTCAAAACTTGTAGCCGATCGAGACGCCGAGGACCCGCGGTCGAAGGGGCGTCTGCGCGACGATGAACTGATCGGTGCTGACGAACGTGCTGGCGTTCGAATTGCTGAGGTTTTCACCGTACACATTCACGATCCAGGCATCCTTTCCGACGCCGAATGAGGCGTCGTAGGTCGTGTAAGCGGGATTCTCGAACCGCAGCCTGCCGGTACTGACGGCCCCGGCTTCGGCAAAAGTAGGGTTCGAACCCGCCTGCGTGAATGAATGGCCGCTATGCGTGGCGCTGACTTGAACGAAAGGCGCGTATCCTCCGGCAAGGTTCCAGTCGTAGCGGGCGCGCAGGCTGAACTGAATCGGCGGCGCATCGGCGCTCGGCGCGCCGACCGGGCCGAACGGGTTGGTGACCGGGCCGCACTTGGCGCCGAAGGCGTTGCAGGCAAACGTGATGGGCTTGCCGAAATTCGCGCTGGCGGGATTGTTGTCGAGCAGTATCGGTGAATTCGTCTGCCGGCTCTGGTTCCAGGATGCCGCTCCCTGCAGCGTGAGCCCCGTCATGACCCGGGCTATCAGCGACGTCTCGACACCCTTGATGAGGAAGTTCTGGCCGTTGGTGTTGAAGAAAATGTTGCCGACTACACCCGGATCGAAGAAGGCGACCTGGACGTTGTCCCAGTTCTCCCGGTACACGGCCCCGTTCCATTGCAGGCGATGGTCGAAGAATTCCGTCTTCCAGCCGATTTCATTGTTCGTCAACTTATCGGATGAGTACGACTTGGGAATGATGTACTGTGAATCTAGGCCTGGGGTGAAGGCATGGAACGAGCCGCCGTTCTGGTTGAAGCCGCCCGGGCGAAAGCCCTGCGAGAACGTGTAGTACAGCATGGTGTCAGGTGTGACGTGCCAGGTGAGGTTCCCACGGCTCTTGAAGCCGGACTCGGTGTCGTTGAGATTCGCCGCGTTGAGGTTGTAAGAATACAGTGGATTGTGGCAGCCCCCGGCGTGCGCGCCACCTTCTAGGCAGCCGAAACTGGCAAGGACGCTGCCCGCCGAGGAGTTGTCGAAGCGAAAATGACGCGTGCCCGCCGTTAACGTCAACACCTTCGGAATCAGGTCGTAGTCGAGCGACACGAAGAAAGCGGTCTGCTTGGTGTCACGCACGGTGTCCTGAT
>Ga0066793_10000048_pt1 | contig 35923 bp, 33 predicted proteins | sample PersoiDNA2013189_FD_83876 | JGI IMG/M metagenome (GOLD analysis project Ga0066793, IMG submission 83876) | Permafrost soil microbial communities from the Arctic, to analyse light accelerated degradation of dissolved organic matter (DOM) -... | ecosystem: Environmental > Terrestrial > Soil >... | reverse complement strand
GATGTAGCACTTGTGCTTCGCCTCGTCCACGGCGAGGAGGTGCACGTGGGCATCGATCCGGAGGCGCTCTTCAGCCGGCATGTATCCTCCTGTGTCTCTACTTAAGAAAAAGGACCTGACCCCTCGTGTTAAGTGATGAGGGGCTGGACGTTCAGGCTCACCAGCAGCTTGTTGGTGTCCTCGCGCGCCCTGTTTCGCGGTATCAAGCCAACGAAGCCACCCTTGTCGATGATCATCTCGGGTGGCATCAGGTAGAGTGTCATGATGCGGTTGAACGTCGCGAGGTACACGTAACCCTCTAGCCGGTAACCCTGCCCGGTCCAGGTGAGCTGCACTCGCTGAGGCGCCACCCATAACCCCTTGCCCCGCTGGTACACCCTCGAGTTCTGGTCCTGCGCGACGATCTCGTAGCCTGTCATCGCCGCCCATCTATCGGCGATGTCCCAGACGTCTTCCGTCGACTGGAACTCCCGCACGGTCCTCCCCTTGACGCTCATGACGGCTCCTTTCCTCTATCGGGCAAGACGGCTAGTCGCAGGTATCTACATCCGGTAGACAGTGTATGCCGGCCCACCCCGGGTGCCCCAGGATGCGTTCGAGCGCGTCCCGGTTGTTGACGTTCGTGATAGCCAGGACCTTGTCTCCCGCTTTGAACACCGTATCCGCGTTCGGGATAGTCATGGCGTCCTCGTGGACCACCGTGACGACAAGGGTTTCGGGCGGCATCTGAAGCTCGGAGAGCTTCTTGCCCAGCGCCTGGGCGTCGGGCGGCAGGGTGATCTCCACCAGCCCCACCTCGCTCGACTGCAGCTTCATGACGGTCACGACCTCCCCGAGCGTCGTCTCTTCCTCGATTATCTTGGCGATGATGTCAGGGGTGCTGACCTCCACGTCGACGCCCCAGACTTTGGTGAACAGCCAGCGGTTCACGGGGTTGTTGACGCGGGCAATCACCTGTGGGACGTCGTACTCGAACTTGGCGAGGTACGAAATGACCAGGTTGTCCTCGTCGTCGCCGGTGACAGCGACCACGAGCCCGCTGTCCTTTACGCCCGCCATCTCGAGGACCCACGGTTCGCAAGCGTCCTCGGAGATGACTCGAACATCCGCGAGGTCGGATTCGAGTTGGCGCGCCCGATCGAGGTTCTGCTCGATAAGGGCTACCTCGTTCTTCTCCCTGAGTATGTTAGCGAGGAAGGACCCTACGATACCTCCACCGGCTATCACTACCCGCATCACAAACCCCCTTGTCGCGCCCGCGCGTCGACACGCCCGGGCAGGGCACAGCGCCCATCAGGTGATGAAGAACATCTTCTTGTACTTGTCCATGCTTTCGCGAAGGACTATGACGTTGACTATGTCGTCCTGCTCGAACTTGGTGCCGGCGACGGGCATGAAAGCACGGCCGAGCCTCTCTATCGAAGCCACGTGTATCTCGCCCGGGACCTCGAACTCCCGTATCATGCGGCCTGCCAGCATCTCGGGGACGCGCAGCTCCATCAGCTCGACCTCCCCATTACCGAAGGTGTCCCTGGAGTGGCTCCTGTGCAGGAAGAGCAGGTCCATTATCTTGTTGATGCCCCATGTTACCGGCGCAACCGTCGGGATGCCCATGCGCCTGTAGATCTGGGCCCGCTGCGGGTCGTAGATGCGGGTGATGACTTTGGGGACGTGGAATACGTCCTTGGCGACTATCGATGAGACGATGTTCGAGTTGTCTCCGCTCGAGACCGCGACGTACGAGTCCGCCCTCTCTATTCCCGCCGCTATCAGGACGTTCGGGTCGAACCCGATCCCGGTCACAGTGGTGCCCTTGAAGTCCAGGCCCAGAAGGTGGAAAGCGGTCGGGTTCTTGTCTATGACCGCGACGCTGTGGCCATCGTGCTCCAGACGCCTGGCCAGCCGCGCCCCGGCCCTGCCGCACCCCATGATCACTACATGCATGTCTCCTCATCCCCCCGGCTCATTGCGAGCATGACAGCAGGCAGCATCAGGCCGCCTCCCTCTCCTGCTCGCCGACACCGACTTCTTTTACCTGCGATTCTTTCCTGATAATCAAACGGACGATGGCCTTCCGGCCCTCCTCCGCAAACAGTATAACCACGGGCCCTATCAACATAAACAGCCATACCCACCCGCTCAGCGGGGCGGTCTTGAAGATCGTCTTCAGGCCCGGCACATAGATGAGGGCCAGCAGGACGGTGATCTCGGAGACGAGGCCCCACAGGTAGAACGTGTTGGTGAAAAACCCTATCTTGAATATCGATTCCCTGTTGCTGCGGCATGAGAACCCGTTGCCCATCTGGGTGATCACGATTCCGGCGAAGCATGCCGTCGTCGCCATCATGTAAACGTGTGTAACGGTCACTTGCTTGGGGGTTGTGAACGCGAGCGCGTTCAAGCCCGCTACTCCTGCGGAGAAGCGCCACCCCGCCAGGTAGAAGACGAAGAAATAGGCGGCCATGCACGCCGCGCCCTCTATCAGCCCAAGGAACCCGTACGCGCGGGCGATCACGTTCTTGTTGAGCAGGCGCTCCTGCTGGGAGCGCGGCGGCCGCGACATCACGCCGGGCTCGGGCTCTTCGGTGCCAAGCGCAAGAGCGGGGATCAGGTCGCTCCCGAGGTCGATCGCAAGGATCTGCATTACGAGCAGCGGCAGCGGTATCCGTATGATCACGTACAGCAGGTAAGGAATGGCTTCCGCGATGTTGTGCGTGATGATATATGTGATGAACCTGCGGATGTTGTCATAGACAGCCCGCCCTTCCTCCACAGCGCTGACGATGGAGGCGAAGTTATCATCCGTGAGGATCATCTCGGCGGCCTCCCGGGCGACGTCCGTCCCCACGATGCCCATCGCGACGCCGATGTCCGCGGCTTTGAGGGCGGGGGCGTCGTTCACGCCGTCTCCGGTCATCGCCACGATCTCGCCCTTTGCCTTCAGCGCCTGGGCGACGCGCATCTTGTGCTCCGGCGACACGCGCGCGAATATCAGTTCGGGCTCATCGAGGACAGCCTTGAGGTCGTCCTCCGTCATCTCGTCTATCTCGACCCCGGACACCACGCGCACGTTCGGGCCGCTCACCATCCGGATGCGCCGTGCGATCGATTCGGCCGTGACCCCATAGTCTCCGGTGATCATGATCACCCTGATGCCCGCGGTCCGGCACTTGTCGAGCGCCTCTTCCACCTCAGTGCGAGGTGGGTCGAGCATCGCCGCAAGCCCCACGAAGACCAGGTCCTGCTCTGTCTCCTCAACTTCGTAGTGCTTCTGTTCGGTGCCCAAATCCCGGTAGGCGAACCCGAGGACGCGCAACGCGTCCCTGGCGTAATCGTCGTTCTGAGCGGAAATCCTGGCCCTGTCGTCGTCGGTCAGAGGCCGCACGCCTTCGGGCGACCATATCGACCGGCACAGCTTCAGGGTCTCCATCGGGGCGCCCTTTACGAACGCCTCCACTTCCTGGCCACTGACGCGGTTGACGGTGGTCATCATCTTCCTGCGCGAGTCGAACGGCAGCTCGTAGCGCCTGGGATGGCTCCGCAATTCCTGCTCGTACTCGAAGCCCACTTTCGTGGCTACGACAAGCAGGGCAGCCTCGGTCGGGTCGCCCAGGATGGACCACTTCTCGTTATCAGGTGGCCTGGGGGGCAGGAGCCGGGAGTTGTTGCAGAAAGAAGCGACCCGCATGAGTTCTCTGATCGCGTCAAGTTCTGACCCGCTGCACTTCTTGCCTTCACAGGCGAAGTCACCGACTGGTTCATACCCGACCCCCGAGACGTGGAATACCCTCCCGTCGACCCAGACCTCCCTGACAGTCATCTCGTTCGTGGTGAGCGTTCCGGTCTTGTCCGTACAGATGACCGTGGTGCTTCCCAGGGTCTCCACGGAAGAGAGCTTCTTGATGAGCGCGTGTCGTTTCGCCATCCGCTGCGTGCCCATTGCCAGAGCCAGGGATACCGTCGGCAGAAGGCCTTCGGGCACGTTGGCCACTATCAGTCCGATTGCGAATATGAACGCCGCCGACCTCGAAAGGTGGACGATGAAAAGGCCCAGCAGGAAGAAGATGAGCCCGACGGTGATGGCGATAGCCGCGATGACCTTCGAAACGTTGCCCAGCTCGATCTGCAGGGGGCTCTTCTCCTCCTTGACCCCCTGGGTGAGGCTCGCGATCTTGCCTATCTCCGTGTTCATCCCCGTCGCGTAGACCAGGGCCTTGCCGCTGCCTGTTGCGATGCTTGTGCCCGCGAAGACCAGGTTCGGGAGGTCAGCGAGGCCCGCCTGTTCCACGTCGATTCCCTCGGAGCGCCGTATCTGCGGCTCCGACTCGCCGGTCAGCGCGGAATTGTCCACGCGCATCTCCATAGCCTCGACCAGCCTGGCGTCGGCGCTCACGTTGTTCCCCGCTTCGAAGATGATGACGTCGCCGGGGACGAGCTTCTCGGCATCAATTTCCAGCTCCTCGCCGTCGCGCATGACGCGCGCTTTGCGGGGCAGGATCTTGGCCAGGCTCTCCACCGCTCTCTCCGCCCTGAACTCCTGCCAGAAAGAGAAGGCCGCGTTTATTACGATGACCAGAAAACAAGCGATGCCGAGAGGCACCTGGTCGCTGAAGATCGCGAAGATGCCCGCCGCCCATAGAAGCAGCGCGAGGAGGTGTGTGAACTGGGCGCCGATCTTCTTCCAGAGCGGGACGGCCCTCTTCTTCTCGAGTACATTTTCGCCGTACTCTTCGAGGCGCTCGCCGGCAATCTTTGAATCCAGCCCCCCCGCCGAGGTGCCGAGGAGGCTGAAGACCGCCTGCTGGTCGCTTGCGTAGATCTCCTTGTCCATATGGTCGAACACGTCCCAGGGGACGGCCGGTCGCTCACGCCCTTTCAGCAGGTCAGAACCTGGCGCAGGTGCGGCGGGTCAGTTGAACAGCCGCCCTCCAGATTACCACTTTTCCGCGGCAAGTTTGTTACGCGAGTGTTAAATGATCAGTGCCTGAAGTGGCGCCTGCCCGTCATGACCATCGCCATCCCGTTCTTCTCGCAGACGGCGAGCGCCTGGTCGTCCTTTTTCGAGCCGCCCGGCTGGATGACGGCCTTCGCTCCCGCACCGGCGACCTCCTCCAGCGCGTCCGGGAACGGGAAGAACGCGTCGGACGCCACCGAGCACCCCTCGGCTTTGGCCCCGGCTTTCTTGACCGCGATCATCGCGGAGTCGACACGGCTCATCTGCCCGGCTCCCACGCCGACGGTAGCCCTGTCTTTCACAAGGACGATCGCGTTCGACTTGACGTGCTTGCACACCTTCCAGGCGAAGAGCAGGTCGTCCCACTGCGCGTCTGTCGGCTCGGCGGTGGTGACCACCTTCCAGGTGGAGCGGTCGTAGGGGTCGGTGTCGTAGTCCTGCGCCAGCAGCCCGCCGTGTATGCGCCGGAAGTCCTTGCCGGCGGCCTGCGGCGCATCGACCTTGCCCATCTCCAGGACGCGGATGTCCTTCTTCTCCTTGAGGACGGCAAGCCCGTCGTCCTCGAACGAAGGCGCGAGGAGCAGCTCGATGAAGTTGCCCTTCATCGCCTCCGCGGTCTCCTTGTCGAGAGGCCTGTTCACAGCGATGACCGAGCCGAACGCGGAGACGGAGTCGCAATCGAAGGCCTTGCGGTATGCGTTCGCGAGGCTGTCGTCCACGGCGACCCCGCATGGGTTGTTGTGCTTGATTATCACGCACGCCGGCTCGTCGAACTCGAGGACACAGTTCCAGGCAGCCTCACCGTCCAGCACGTTGTTGAACGATACCGCCGGCCCGTGGACCTGCGGGGCGGTCGCGAGCGATACGCCCTTGACTCCGTTCTCCGCGTAGAGCGCCGCGGACTGGTGAGGGTTCTCGCCGTAGCGCAGGGCCGAGACCTTGCTGAACCCCATCACGAGCGAGTCGAGGAACTCGGCCGAGAGGCCCTCCTGCTCGATCAGGTAGGCGCTGATCATGGTGTCGTACTCGGCGGTATGAGTGAACGCCTCTCGCGCCAGGTCGCGGCAGGTCTCGACACTTATCTCGCCGCTGGTCTTCTTCATCTCTTCGATTATCTCTTTGTACCGCTCCGGGTTGACGACGATGGCCACGTGGGCGTGGTTCTTCGCAGCGGCTCTCACCATGGTCGGCCCGCCGATGTCGATGTTCTCTATGGCGTCCTCCCTGGTGACGCCCTTCTTTGCGATCGTCTCCGCGAACGGGTAGAGGTTGACCACGACCAGGTCGATGAGCGGTATCTTCTGGAAGTCGGCCTGGCGAAGGTGCTCGGGCTTGCTGCGATCGGCCAGTATCCCTCCGTGGACCTTGGGGTGCAGCGTCTTCACCCTCCCGTCGAGCATCTCGGGAAAGCCCGTGAGCTCGGCGACCGGCACGGCCTTGATGTTCTCTTCCTTCAGCAGCTTGTAAGTACCACCGGTCGAGACCACTTCGACGCCCATGGCTGTCAGCTCCCGGGCGAGCCACACCACGTCCGTCTTGTCTGAAACGCTTACCAGAGCCCGCTTAACCTTCGGCATTCCGACTCCTTTCGTCCCATCGATCCTGAGGGCGCCTGCACGGGCGCCCCTTTACCGGCGCCTTCACGCCGGAGGGAGTATCTTCACCCGACGCCCCTCGACCGTCAACCGCCCCTCCGCGAACAGCCTTATCGCCCTGGGGTATACCTTGTATTCCGAAAGGTGTATCCGATTATGCAGGGTTTCGACATTGTCGCCTTCGGCGACGTTAACCGCTTCCTGCACGATTATCGGGCCGGTATCAAGGCCCTTGTCCACAAAGTGTACGGTGACCCCGGTCACCTTGACCCCGTGCTCGAGAGCGTCCGGCACGCCGTCCTCGCCCGGGAAACTCGGGAGCAGCGCCGGGTGGATGTTCATTATCCGGTTCTCGAAGGCGTCCACGATCTCGTCCCCCACCAGCTTCATGTAGCCGGCCAGGACGACCAGTTCTACCCCTGCATCCCGGAGGGCCTCAACGATCGCGCGGTCGAACGCGGGCCGGTCTCCGAAATCGGAGAGCTCGATGACCCTGGTGGGGATCTCCCACCGCTTCGCGCGCTCGAGCGCGAACGCGGCCGGGTTATCACTGAGCACCAGGGCGATCCTCGCCGGGACCGCGCCATCGTCTATGGCGCGCGCAATCGCCTCCAGGTTCGTGCCGGAACCCGATGCCAGGACGCCCAGCTTCAGCGGCTCGCGATCAGGTGTCATTCATGCCATCTCCAGTAACTCGGTCCGAAAAACGCAAAAAAGTGGTCTGACCCCTTCTTTGCGTTTTCAGTTGTATCTCACGGGCCCGCCGCCCGATGCGATCTCACCGACCTCGAAGGCGCGGTACAGGTTCAAATCCAGGATCTGGAGCGCCTTTCGGACCTCCGAAGGCCGGACTACCACGAGCATGCCCAGGCCCATATTGAACGTCCGGAGCATCTCGAAGAGGTCTATCTCGCCTACCTTCTGCAGGAAGGTGAAGATGTTCTTGATGGGCCACGACCCGTACACGATCTCGGCGTGGACGCCTTCGGGCAGCACGCGCGGGAGGTTGTCGCTGATGCCGCCGCCGGTGACGTGCGACACAGCCTTGACGTTGCACTCCGCGGCCAGCTTGAGTATCACCGGAGCGTAGATCATCGAGGGCGTCAGCAGCTCGAGGCCGAGAGGGTTCGCTATCTCCTTGGTGTGGTCGTCCAGGTTGAAATCGCCCGAGTCGAACAGCAGCTTGCGAGCGAGCGAGAACCCGTTGGAGTGAAGGCCCGAAGAGCCGATGCCGACGATCCTGTCCTCGACGACCACCGATGAGCCGTCTATGATCCTGTCCTTCTCGACGACCCCTACACAGAAGCCCGCGAGGTCGTAGTCGCCAGGGTCCATCACGCCGGGGTGCTCCGCGATCTCGCCGCCGATGAGCGAACACCCGGCCTTGACGCACCCGTCGGCAACGCCCCCTACGATGTCAGCTATCTTTGCGGGGACGACCTTGCCCGTGGCGATGTAGTCCTGGAAGAAGAGCGGCTCGGCGCCGCAGGTGACGACGTCGTCCGCGCACATGGCCACGAGGTCCACGCCCACGGTGTCGTGCTTGTCCAGCATCTGCGCGAGCTTGAGCTTGGTGCCTACGCCGTCGGTGCCCGAGGCGATTACCGGGTTCTTGTAGCGGGAAAGGTCGAGCTCGAAGAGGGAACTGAAGCCGCCCACCCCGGTCATGACCTCAGGCCGCACGGTCGACGCCACACGCCCCTTGATGAGTTCAACGGCCTCGTCGGCCGCTTTGATGTTGACGCCCGCCCACTCGTAGTCTTTGCCCTGATCCGCGCCCGCCGTCATCGTGACCCCCCCTCAGGCTCGCGTGCTCTCCTCCAGCCGGAACTTGGACATCTTGAAGTCCTCCGGCACCTCCATCGGGTACTCGCCGTCGAAGCACGCGGTGCAGTACATGTCCTTGTCCCGACCGCACGCCTTCAGCAGGTTCGCCATGCTCAGGTAGTGGAGCGAATCCGCGCCCAGGAAGTCCCTTATCTCGTCGACCGACTTTGTCGAGGCGATGAGCTCGTTCCGCACCGCGGTGTCTATGCCGTAGAAGCACGGGCAACTGATGGGCGGGGAGCTCACCCGCATGTGGACCTCGGCGGCCCCTGCCTCCTTCAGTATCGCCACTATCTTGCGGCTGGTCGTGCCGCGCACGATGGAGTCGTCGACGACCACCAGCCGCTTGCCCGCGATGACCGGGGTCAGCGGGTTCAGCTTGAGGCGGACGCCGAGCTGCCTGATCGACTGGGTCGGCTGGATGAAGGTGCGCCCGATGTATCGGTTCTTGATGAGCCCCTCCCCGAACGGGATCCCCGACTTCTCCGCGAAACCGATGGCGGCGGGGACTCCCGAGTCGGGCACCGGTATGACGATGTCGGCCTCCACGGGGGCCTCCTCCGCCAGGTGCATGCCCATCTCTTTTCGGGCGCTGTAGAGCACCCGGTCGTAGAGGAGCGAGTCCGGCCGAGCGAAGTAGATGAACTCGAAGATGCACAGCGAAGGCCTCGCGGGCTCGGCGAACCTCCTCGACTTCATGCCGTGCTCGTTCACCTGCACGATCTCGCCGGGCTCGATCTCACGGATGAACTTCGCGCCGACCACGTCGAGGGCTGCGGTCTCGCTGGCGATGAAAGTGGCGCCGTCCCTGGAGCCCAGGCACAGCGGCCTTATCCCGTACGGGTCCCGCAGGCCGAAGAGGCCTTCCTCGGTCAGGATGACCGCGGAGTAGGCGCCCTGGAGCCTGGGAAAGACCTCGGCGACCGCCTCGGGCGTGGTGGCCGCGGTGGAGCAGTTAAGAAGGCTGCTCATAACTTCGGTGTCGGTGGTCGAGGTGAACGTCGCCCCTCCGCAGGTCAGCGACTCGCGCAACTGCTCGGTGTTGACGAGGTTGCCGTTGTGGGCGATGGCATGGGGACCGCGGCTGGTGATGTCGTACATCGGCTGCGCGTTCTCCCAGTAGGTCGAGCCCGTGGTGGAGTAGCGCACGTGGCCGATGGCGGAATGCCCGTTGAGGCTCATGAAACTGTTCTCGTCGAAGACCTGGGAGACCAGGCCCATGTCCTTTACCACCAGGATGCCGTCCCCGCTGGTGACGGCGATGCCCGCGCTCTCCTGGCCCCTGTGCTGGAGGGCATAGAGGCCGAAGTAAGTGACCCTTGCCACTTCCTCGCCGGGCGCCCAGACCCCGAATACGCCGCAAGCCTCCTCGGGGGAGTCTCCGGCCATGCTCATGGCGAATCTGTTATTCACAGCGTTATTATCCCCCATATCTGCAACAGCGGTATTGACTTAGCGCAATCACGCGTCCGGGCTCTCGCACGTTCCTCCGGCTCAGATCCATGACCCGGCCCTCTCCTTGATTCAAGGCACCCGGTGCTACACCTTTGTCAGTGGTGCGCCCCGGCGATCATCTTCTCCAGCGCGCTCTCGTAGACCGATGAGGCCTCCTCGAGCGAAAGGTCGAAAGCCCCTTCGACCTTGACTGTCCTGCCTCCGGTCGTACCCAGCACAGTGACCGGGACCCCGCAGTCGTCGGCCATCTCCGTCAATGCGGTGATGTTCTCCGGCGCAACGCTGACAAGCACCCTCGCCTGGCTCTCGCTGAACAGAGCGACATGAGGGGCAAGCCCTCCCGGCAGCTCGACCTCGGCGCCGATATCCCCCTGGAGGCAGGACTCGGCCAGCGCGACCGCGAGGCCTCCCTCAGAGAGGTCGTGCGCTGAGGACAGCAGGTGTGCCTTCGCGCCCCTGGTCAGGACGCCGATGAGAGCCTTCTCCGCATCCCAGTCGACCGCGGGGGGCTTACCGGCGACCTTGTCGTGCAGGACTTTTAACAGCTCGCTGCCCCCGAGCTCGTCACGCGTCTCCCCGAGGAGGAGGACTTTGTCGCCCTCCCGGACGAAGGCCGAGACGACGCGGTCGTCTACGTCCTCGAGAAGCCCGAGCATCCCGATCACGGGGGTCGGGTAGATGGCCTCCCCGAACGATTCGTTGTAGAAGCTCACGTTGCCGCCCACCACGGGTGTGTCGATCTGCCGGCAACCGTCCGCGAGCGCTTCCACCGACTGCACGAACTGCCAGAAGATGCCCGGCTTCTCCGGGTTGCCGAAGTTGAGGCAGTTGGTTATCGCAACCGGCGTTGCGCCGGTGCAGGCTACGTTTCGTGCGCTTTCGGCCAGCGCCACCTGTGTCCCGACGTAGGGGTCGAGGTAGGTGTAACGCCCGTTGCAGTCGCAGCACAGCGCGAGGCCGGCCCCGGTCTCCTTCACCCTCAAGACGGCCGCGTCACCACCCGGGAGTTCGACCGTGTTGACCCGCACCATGTGGTCGTACTGCTCGTAGACCCAGCGCTTGGAGCAGATGTTCGCCGAGCCCAGCAACTTCAACAGCGCCGCGCCCAGGTCATCGGGCGCCGGCAGGCTCGCCGGGTCGAACGCGGCGACCTCATCCAGGTATGCCGGGCGTTCCGCGATGCGGTGATACTCGGGGCCCTGGGCGAGCGACGAGGCCGGCACGTTGGCGATGACCTCTTCATCCCAGAGCAGCCGCATTTCGTCGCCCTCGGTGACCCGCGCGATCGGTATCGCGTCCAGCCCCCACTTCTCGCATATCCCGAGGACCTCTTCCAGGTTCTCATCAGAGCACAGCGCGAACATCCTCTCCTGGGACTCGGACAGCATGATCTCGATAGGCTCCATCCCGGGCTCGCGCAAGGGCACCTTCGATATGTATACGTCCATGCCGCAGCCGCCTCGCTCGGCGGTCTCGCAGGTGGCGCAGGTCAGCCCGGCGCCGCCCAGGTCCTGCAGGCCCAGCAGCAGGCCCTTGTCCAGCATCTCCAGGCAGGCCTCGATCTCGAGCTTCTCCGTGAAAGGATCGCCGACCTGGACGCTCGGCCGCTTCTCGGCGCTGGTCTCGTCGAACTCCTGTGAGGCCAGCACGCTGACGCCGCCGATGCCGTCGCGTCCGGTGCTCGACCCCATCAGCACGCCCCAGCTCCCCGGGACGGACGCCCTGCCGAATATCAGGCGATCGGTGGGCATGATTCCCAGGCACATGACGTTGATGAGGGGGTTCTCCTCGTAGGCTTCCTCGAAGTAGAGGTCGCCCGCCACCGTCGGGATACCCAGGCAGTTCCCGTAAGAGGCGATACCAGCGACCACGCCGTCGAGCAGGTAGCGTGTGCGCGGGCTGTCGAGCGAGCCGAACCTCAAAGGGTCGAGGCTCGCTATCGGGCGCGCGCCCATCGTGAAGATGTCACGCACTATGCCCCCTACGCCCGTAGCCGCGCCCTGGAACGGCTCGACCGCGCTGGGGTGGTTGTGGGACTCGAGCTTGAAGCAGACCGCGTAGCCGTCCCCTATGTCGACCACGCCGGCGTTCTCGCCGGGCCCCAGCAGGATCCGCGGGCCCTCCGTGGGGAGCTTGCGCAACTGCTCTTTCGAGCTCTTGTAGCTGCAGTGCTCCGACCACATGACCGAGTACATTCCAAGCTCCACCTTGTTGGGCTCGCGGCCGAGCACTTCTTTTATCCTCTCGTACTCGTCGGTGGTGAGCCCCAGTTCCTCGTACAGCTCCGGCAAAGCCATCACTCCCTGTTATCAGCCGCCGCCAAGCGGCGGAAAGATCGATACCACGTCGTCGGGCTTGAGCTTCGTCTTGCGGCCTTTGATGTGCGCCACGTTCTTGCCGTTGACGAGCACGGTGCTTATCTTCAGGTACCTGTCCAACCTGCCATCGTAGTCAGTAGAGAGGCGTTCGAGCAGCTCCTTGACGTTGTCCGCCTCCAGCTCGGCCTCGCGCGCGCCGGCCGCCTGCCTCAACGTGGCGAAGAATTTAACGGTAGGCATGTGAGTCCCCAGCCAGCTTGTCTTGCTGCTCCCGCTCCGGCCTGCCCGTGCGGGCTTTCCGAGGATACATGTACTAGCCCCGCACCCCCAGTTTGCTGAGTGTCTCCTGCGTGGGCGCTCCGCATCGGTCCAGCCCTCTGACCCGGTAATAGACCGGCAACATCCTGGCGAGCGGCACCCTCGGGCGCGGGTCGGAGGATTGCAGCTCCTCGGTCAGGCGGCGCGGGAGAGTGTCCTCGGCCCCGGTGATGCCTTCCCTGATGTTGAACAACCGCTCGATCAGGTAGGTGCGCTGGCCGGCCTGTATGTACTTCCCGAAGGTCATCTTCATCCCGGTGAGGTCCGTGATCGCCTTCGGGTGCTGCAGCAGGTCCATCGGCGGCACGATGTTCAGGGCCTGCGGATACTTCAGCATCAGCGACACGGCCGGGCCGAACCCTTCAAGGGCTTTGGCGGCGATACGGTAGAGCAGGCCTGACGGCTTCAGCCCGAGCGCCTGCTTGGGGATGGCCGTGAAAGCGGTGAACTGGCACGACCCGGAGTCCGACAGGGCGTCCAGCAGGACCTGCATCAGGGCGGTCAACTGCGGCTTGGCGCGTGTGGTCAGCGGGTCCATTGCCAGCGGGCCGATCGCCTCCAGGTAGATCATGTAGCCACCGCCGATGTGGCACGCGCCGCGGTTGGCGACCGCGTACCCCAGGCCGTGACCCACGGCTCCCCGAGGCTCGTAGCTCGCGAGCTCCATGCCCTTCACCTGCATTGCGAAGTCCGTGCCCCCGTACTTCTCGGACATCCGCTTGACGCCGAGGGCGAGGTCAGCGCCGATCCCCCTCTTGTACGCAATGTCCTCGATGAGCTCGGTTATGCCCTCGGTCTTCCCGAACTCAAGGGGCGAATCGTAGAGGCCTTTCTCGGTCAGCTCCATTGTGAAGCCCAGCACGTTGCCGAGCGTTATGGTGTCCACGCCCATCAGGTCGGCGTGGTAGTTCCACTCGCAGATCTTGGCGAGGTCGGGGTTCTCGATGTTGGGGCCGAGCAACCCGAGCGTCTCGTACTCGGGTCCCTTCACGTCTTTGCCCTCGACCGTGACGCGCCTCCCGCACTTGATCACGCAGGAGGTGCAACCGAAGTTTTTCGTGAGCAGTGTGTCCGCCAGTGTCTCGCCGCTCACCTCGTCCGCCCTGTCGAAGCTTCCGCGCTGGAAGTTGTGCGTCGGCATGGTGTTGGTCGTGTTGCAGAGGTTCACGAACACCGCGGTCCCGTATGACGGCATCATCTCGCCGGTCGAGGGGTGCTCCTGGAGGATCTTGACCCATTTCTTGACGTCGGCCTGGAACTTCTCGGGGTTGGCGACCGACACCTTGGCCTTGCCCTTCGCGGTGATCGCCTTGAGGTTCTTGGAGCCCATCACGGCCCCGGCGCCCCCGCGCCCGGCCGCGCGCTCCTGCGAAATGATGCAGGCGTAGAGGACGCCGTTCTCGCCGGCGGGCCCGATCACCATCTTGCCGGTGCCTTTGGGGAGCTTCTCCTGGGTCTCTTCCGTGTCGAGCCCCCAGAGGTCCGTGGCGTCGCGAAGCTCGACGGAGCCTTCCTCGACGTGTATCCAGGTCGGTTTCGCGGCTTTGCCGCGCACGATGATGCCGTCGTAACCGGCGCGCTTCAGGGACATGCCGAAGTTCCCGCCGCAGTTGCAGGAGAGGGCGCCGCCCGTGAGCGGCGACTTGGTGGTCACGTTGAACCGGCTCGTGCACGGGGCTCCGGAGCCCACCAGCGGTCCGGTATTGGCGATGAGGACGTTGTCCGGGCTCAGCGGGTCCGTGCCCTTCGGAAGAGTATCGTACAGGATGCGGGTGGCGAGCCCTTTGCTGCCGAGGTACAGCTCGCGGAGCGCGTCCGATACCTCGTACTCGCCGACTACGCCTCCCGTGAGGTCGATGTCCAGGAATTTACCCATGTACCCGCCATAGTTACTGCTCATTCCACGGCTCCTCGAGGTTGAGTGGCGATGTGATTATATCAAGTAGAAATGCGGCGCAACGCGAGGAACACCGGAAAATGCGCCATTAGACGCAAGAAAGTGGTCTGACCCCTTTCTTGCGTCTAGAAGCAGCCCAGTTGGCAGCGGGTGATCTTGATGTTCGCCAGGTCGAGGGCACGCCCCACGACGGCGAGCGGCACTCCCATCTCGCGAGCCATCTCGTGGGCTTTCTCGCAAGAGACGCGGCCTTCAACGGCCGCCTCTCTGACGGCGTCCACGACGTGCTGAGGGACATCATCGGGCATATTATCTTCTCCCAGTCTCGAGCGGACGAGGTCCAGGGCTTTGCCGAAAGCCCGGTCGCGCTCCTCGTCGCCACGGTATATGAGCACCTTCCGCGCCCCGGTCTCCTCCTTGAGGGCTGCCTCAAGGCCCGTCTCGCCGTCGCCCTCGTAAGGCGGGCCCCACTCGACGAGCACCAGGTCCGAGCCCTTCGCGGCCTCGCGCACCTCGGGCTCCAGCGACGCGGTGGGCGTGTCGGTCAGGAACACTTTCACGGCTACAGAGAGGCCGACAAAGGGCTCGTTCGTCTCGAGGACGACGGTCGGGTCCTCCCCGAGCTCGCATCCGCGCAGCCAGTCCTCGATCTGCTCTCCGGTAGCAGGCTCCTGGCTCTCGTCGCCCCGCTCCAGCGCGAACATCCAGGTGTCTTCGATCCCGGCATGGATCGCCTCGGCAAGCTCTCGCTTCCCTTGTGTCCCGCTGACCTTGATTATCTTCACCGGCACTCCGCCTTGCCTTCGCCGTCATCGGCCAGGCCCGTCGCACGCCTCATGTCATCAGGTTCGTTGACGTTGGTGAGAAGCCTGCCGCCGGGGTCGATCCGGAGCAGTTCTTCCCAGGGAACGTAGCGCACGTCGACCTTTTCGAAAAAATCAGTGACTTTGAGGTCTCCCTCCTCGAGCTGGGAGGCGATCACCGGCGCGCAGCTCTTGCGGTAGGCCGCATGCAGGGGCTCGAGCCCCGAGGGAGTTGCGGGGACCGCCACATCATGGCCGGCGAGCCCGGCGAGCACCAGGGCGACCGCTTCGCGCCTGATAAACGGCATGTCGCAGGCGACCACGAAATTCTCTTCCGTCCCCGAGACGAGGAGCCCGCTCAGGATTCCCCCGAGAGGCCCTTTGCCGCTCACCGGCTCCTCGACCACCCTCACACCTGGCGCTTCGCCTTCTAAGGCTTTCAGCCTGGCCACGCGGTCGGCGTTGCAGACGATGAGTATCTCTTCGAAGAGCCCGTCGAGGGCCTCGAGCTGGATGCTTATCACGCGCCGGCCGGAGACCTCCATGAACGCTTTGTCGCCAGGCATCCTCTTGCTCGCTCCCCCGGCGAGGATTATGCCGGTGGCCATCAGGCGCCGCCGACGCGCTCGGGGTGGGAGTAGATATTGAACCCGGCGCCCCGGAGGAATCCGACCAGGGTGACTCCTGTCTTCTTCCCGACTTCAACGCCGAGGGCGGTGGGAGCGGATACCGAGCAGACCAGGGGCACGCCGGCTCTCGCGGCCTTGAGGACCATCTCGTAGGAAAGGCGGCCCGAAAGGACCAGCCCTTTGTCCGCCGCGCTCTCGCCCGACATCAGCAGGTAGCCGAGGACCTTGTCCACCGCGTTGTGGCGCCCCACGTCTTCCTTGACCAGGAGCATCCGGCCGCCTCCGTCGAACAGCCCGGCGCCGTGCGTGCCGCCGCTGACCTTGAAGATCTCCTGTCCGGCCAGGAGCGCGTCGGGCGCCTTGAGGATCACGTCCGGCGAGAACACCGTGTCGCTCTCGACCACTACAGACTCGAGGTCCACCTCGCGGGAGAGATCCGCGCCACCGCACCCGGTGCGTACGACCCGGGCTGTAGAAAAACGGTCCGCCCCCGAAGCCAGGGACGCCTTGATCTCGACCAGGTTCCCGGGGCCGGCCCGGCCGCCGCCCTCCGCCTGCCCGCCGTCGTCGGAGTCCATGCCTTTGAAGTCGCCCTCGACGCAGTGATTGATGAGTTCTATCTGCCCGCGTTCGCTGATAAGCCCCTCGCTCAGGCAGAAGCCGGCGGCGAGCAGCACGTCATCGCCGGGCAGGCGCATCAGGTACACCAGGGGCGAGCCGTTCAGCCTGATCTCAAGGGGTTCCTCTCGCGCGACCACGTCATCGACGGGGTAGGAGTCGCCACCGTGGTAGCGTACGATCCCGAAAGTCGTCAGGGCGTCCTGCCGTTCTTCGTCGTCCGGGTCCGCCATGGTCAGGCCTCTTCCGGGGCAAGGACCTCGTCGATCTTGCCCATCAGATCCTCTGGCTTGAACGGTTTGGTGATGTACCCTTGCGCGCCCAGGGACAGCCCTCTCTCGACGTGCTCGCGGCCGGTCCGCGCGGACACGAAGATGACGGGGATGTGTCCGACTTCGGGATCCAGCTTGAGCTTACGGAGCACCTCGAAGCCGTCGATGTCGGGCATCATGATGTCGAGCAGGACCACGTCGGGCGTCTCGCGCCGTACCAGCGAGTAACCGCTGAGGCCGCTGAAAGCTTCGAGCACTTCCGCGCCGCGGATCCGCAGCATCACCTTGATGACCTTCACCATGTCAGGGTCGTCGTCGATGACGGCTATTCGCAAGTGTTTCTTGCTGTCCTTCTCTCTCACGCGGATCTCCGGCGGGGACGAAGCCCCTGGCTCGATTGGGTCCTGCAGAGTCCCTGCGGACCTGTATGGGCTATTGTATCTTTTTATCGCCCGTTTCCACATCCTTCCGGACGGCGGTGACTTCGCCGGGGGCTCTCGCCTCGCTTGACCCCGGGGCACGCTGGAAACTAGCATAAACACGGAAGCGTCAGGTTCTCCATGGATTCTTCTGAAAGGAACCTTCTTGGACGACAACGTGACTGTGCTGCTCGAAAAGGTTTCCAAGACCTACCAGATGGGCGAAGTAGAGGTGCGAGCCCTCAAAGAGGTCGACCTCACGGCGGTGAAGGGCGAGTTCATAGTGGCGCTGGGGCCGAGTGGCTCGGGCAAGACCACGATGCTCAACTGCATCGGCGGGATCGACTCTCCCACCAGCGGAAAGATCGTAGTCGGCGGCCACGACATCTCGACATTGAACGAGAAGGAGCTCACGAAGTTCCGCCGCGACACCGTCGGCTTTATCTTCCAGTTCTTCAACCTGATACCGACACTCACCGCGCGTGAGAACGTCGAGTTCGCGCTTGACCTGGTGCCAAAGGAGAAGCGCGGGTCGGCGCTGGACGTCCTCGAGCAGGTCGGACTCGGTCCCAGGGCCAACCACTTCCCGAGCCAGCTCTCGGGCGGGGAGCAGCAGCGCGTGGCGATTGCGAGGGCGCTGGCGAAGAGGCCGCCGGTGGTGCTGTGCGACGAGCCGACGGGCGAGCTCGACTACGACACGGGAATAATGATCCTGCGCCTGATGCGCGACATCGCCAAGCAGGAGAACTGCAACTTCCTGATGGTCACGCACAACTCCGCCATCGCGCAGATCGCGAACAAAGTCGTGCACCTGCACAGCGGCGAGATATCGAAGATCGACATAAACGAGAACCCCGAGGACCCCGAAAACCTGGTCTGGTAGACACGGCCTTCTCCAGCCTGTCTCTCAGGCACTGGATCTTACTTTCGCTCGCGCCCGGTCAATCGACGACCACCCGGTCGCCCGCAACTGTCCCAGTCCTGGCGAGAGTCCCGGGCGGGAGCTCCACTGTGGTACGCGCGCGCCGCACCCAGGGCGAGACCTTGCCGGGCTGGAGGTCCCCCACGCAGCGCACGGCGGTGCCATGCTTGTCCAGGAAGAGTGCGTCGATGGGGAACTTCATCCCGACCATGTGGACCTGCCGGCAGCGTGGGAACACCAGCGCCTCCTCGGGCGCCATCGATTCGCGCCCAGCAGGCCTCGCCGACGTTCCCTGTGTTTGAGCGCGAAACGGACGTCGGTCGCCAGGGCCGTCCCGCGAGTGATGTTTCGCAGGACCACCCGCTCAGGAGCACTCATCGGTGCAGACCGGACCCGCGTCGCCCTCCGACCGTTCCCTCAGGACACGGCAGGGGACGCCACAGGCGATGGTGTTGGGCGGGACGTCGCAGGTCACCACGGAACCGGCGCCTATGACCGCGCCGTCTCCGATGGTCACTCCCTTGGTGACGACCACGCCCGCGCCCAGCCAGCAGTCGGAGCCGATGGTGACCGGGCCGTATGTGCCGTACTGCAGGCGCATGGGAGTGCCGGGATCGGTGCCGTGGTCGGCGCAGTTGACGTTGATGAAGGGGCCGAACATGGTGTCACGTCCGATGGTAAGGTCGTCGAAGGCGTTGAGGATGTTGTAAGGGCCGATGCCCGCGTTGTTGCCAATGCTCATGGTCGCCTTGTTGGCGACCGCCAGCCGCGCGCCGGTGTCGATCGTGACCTCGTCACCGATGATGATACGCCCGTCATCGTGGCCCCTGACCTCGACGGTGCGTGGGATGAAGACCCCGCGGCCGGTCTTGAAGGTGGAGTTGCCGGCGAGTGCGAGGTCGATCCAGCCGGATACCCAGGAGTCCGGGCCGAGGTCGGCTCCCTTCCTCCTGAGGCACCAGGTGTTGAAGACCACTCTCGCGTAGCCGGACCACTTGTTCGTGCCCATCTCTCCTCCCCCAGCATAGCGCGCCCGGCAGACTTCTTTTTCGGTGCGCGCTTGAAACCCTTCAACGCAATACCATACCACGGTACCCGGCCGCCTGCGGCTCGAGGTCGCCGGCGTCCGCGAAGCTGTAATACGCGCCCTCAGAGCCCACGATCACGTGGTCGAGCATCGGGATGCCCAGTATTCGGCCGACCTCTTCCAGGCGTCCGGTGATGCGCCTGTCTTCGTCTGAGGGGACCGGGTCGCCGCTCGGGTGGTTGTGGGCAAAGATCACACCCGAAGCCGCGTGGCGCAGCGCCGGGCGGAACGATTCTCGTGGGTGGACTATGCTCGCGGTGAGCGTACCCTTGGAGATCATCGTCGTGTTTATCAGCCTGAGCTTGGCGTCGACCATCGCGCAGCAGAAGACCTCGACCCGCTCGTTCAGCATGGAAGGCCAGAAGGTGTTGTAGACGTCCGCGGACGATGCGAGCCGCTCGCCGCGGCGCACTCCTCGCAGTGACCGCCGTCCTAACTCGACTCCGGCCACCAGCGCGGCGGCTTTGACCTCGCCGATGCCTCTGAAGAAAGTCAGTTCGCCCTGGTCGAGAGCCTCCATGGTCGCAGGAGGTCCGAGCTCCTGAGTGTACTCGAGGGCGCGGTCCGCCGCGTCGGCTACCGGGACAACGCCGCCGAACATCAGGATGAGCAGCTCGAAGTCGGTCAGTGTTTCGGGTCCGCGACAAGTGAGAGAGTCGATGAGCGCATAGTGGGCTGCCGCCGCGTCACGGGTCATGGGGCCCCCTTCCTGGCCTGAAAGGCCGTTTCGGGGAGAGGTGAAACCAATACAAGCACATTCTACACCAATGCGCCGACAGATGGAACAGGCTTGCTAAGCTTACCCGTTCAGTGACTTGTAAGCGGGCGAGAGCCTCTTGTACAGGAGCTTGAAGTGCTCGTAGAGCGTATCGTACGTCCGCTTGTTGGACGGGTCGGGCTCGAACGACTTGCGCACCTTGACGACTTCCTTTATCTGGGAGTAGTCCTTGTAGATGCCGAGGCCCACCGGGACGGCCAGCGCAGCACCGACCGCGCCCGCATCCTGCGGCTTCTCAACGGGCTCGATGCGCCGGCCGGTGACGTCGGCGAAGATCTGCATCCAGGTGTCGCTCTTGGCCCCGCCCCCGATGGCGCGGACGGTCTTGCACGGGAGCCCCCTGTCTGCCGCCGCCTCGAACATCCAGCGGAAGTTCATGGCGACTCCTTCGAAGACGGCGCGCAGCATGTCCTCACGCGTGTTATCGATGCTCACGTTCACGAACGCACCGCGCAAGGTGGTGTCGGTCACCGGCGCCCGCTCGCCGTACATCCACGGCGTGAAGATGACCTTGTGGGCCCCCGCAGGGACTTTCGCAGCCACGTCGTCGAGGACCCGCATGAGCCCGCCGGCGTCCCCGCCCTGCTTGCGCTCAGACTCCGTCGCAAGCTGCTCCGCGAACCAGGTGAGGCTTGCCCCGGCGGTGTTCGTCTCGCCCACCACCAGCCACATCTGCGGGTCGGCCGCCGCGATGGTCGCCATGCCGGAGCGGCCCAGGTTTATCTTCTTGTCGTGCGTGATGCACAGCAGGCCGGACGTCCCGATGCTTATGGAGCTCTCCCCTTGAGCGATGGCGCCGGCCCCGACCGCTCCCGAAGGCGCGTCACCCATCCCGCTGACCACCGGGGTGCCTTCCGCGAGGCCCATGTCTTTCGCCGCCTCAGCCGTCAGCGGCCCCACGACGGACACCGGGGTGTGGACCTCAGGGAACTTGTCGAGGGAGGCGCCCAGAAGGCGGGCGGCCAGCGACGACCATCCCCGGGTCTTGTTATCCATGAAGCCCGTGACAGAGGCGCCGGTCTGGTCGGTCTCGTAGAGACCGGTAGCCCGGTAGACAACGTAGCCCTTGACGTCGAGGAACACTCGGACGCTGTCGTAGACGTCGGGCTGCTCTTCCTTGAGCCACTTGATCTTGCACATCACGTCCTTGCCGGAGGGCACGGCGCCGAACAGCCGCAGGATCACCCGGGGGCCGCCGAGCTTGCGCACCACCTTGCGGGCCTGCTCGTCGGCGCGGCAGTCCATCCAGATGATCCCCGGGCAGAGGGGCACGCCCTCTCTTGACATCGGGACGACCCCGAGCATCTGGCTGGAGAACGCGAGGCCGGCGACGTCCTTCGGGTCGGTGCCCGTCTTCTCGAGCAGCCGTCGCGTGGAAGCCGACACTCCTCTCCACCAGTCTTCCGGGTCCTGCTCGGCGAAGTGCTCCTTCGGATAGCTCACCGGGTACGGCTCGAACTCGGAGGCGGCGTTGACCCCCTCCATCGTAACGAGGACCGCCTTGCAGCCGCCGGTGCCGACGTCGTAGCCGAGAACATAGTTGCCCGCCATCACGCCTCCTCCATCTGTAACATAGGGGTCAAACCACTTGTTGCGTTCTGTCAGGTTGCGAACTTGAAATGTATCACGTCGCCGTCCTGGACGATGTAATCGCGCCCTTCCACTCGCAGCGCTCCCGCGTCTCTCGCGTCGGCGAAGCAGCCGCAGGCGACGAAGTCGTCCTGGTGGACGACCTCGGCCTTGACGAAGCCCTTCTCGAAGTCGGTGTGTATCTTGCCCGCGGCGCGCCTGGCGGTCGTGCCTGCCGGGACCGGCCAGGCGCGGCACTCACCGGAGTCTATCGAGAAAAATGTGATGAGCCCGAGCAGGCGGTAGCTCTCCCGGACCACACGCTCGAGGCTCTCTTCCGCTATTCCCATCTCGGCCTCGAATTCCAGCGCTTCCTCGGGTTCGAGCTCGGCCAGTTCGGCCTCGATCTCAGCATTGATGGTCACGACGGTAAGGCCGCGCGCGGCGGCCCACTCGCGGATGGCGCGCTCGCGTGTCCCGTCGCCCGCGCCGCCTTCGCCGACGTTCAGGACGACCAGGGTCGGCTTCAGGCTCAGGAGCCTCGCTTCCGGCGCGAACAGCTCCAGTCGCCCGGCGAGGACGTCCCGGTCAGTGACGATTCCCTCGTTCATGGCGCACTCCGCGCCCTCGATGCACTCGACCCTTGCTTTGCAGTCGCGGTCGCCGCCCTTGGCGGCCTGTTTCGCCTTGGAGAGCTCGCGGCGCAGCACATCCAGGTCCCCCAGCCGCAGTTCCGTCTCGATGAGATCCGCGTCGCGGACGGGGTCGACGTCGCCCTGGACGTGGGAGACGTCGGTGGATTCGAAAGCGCGCACCACGTGCAGCACAGCGTCCACGTCCCTGATGTTCGCGAGAAACCTGTTGCCAAGGCCTTCACCTTTGCTCGCGCCCTCCACCAGCCCCGCGATATCGACGAACCTCACCGTCGCCGGCGTGCGGCGTTCGCACTCGGCCAGGGCGGCCACCGTTTCGAGGCGCTCGTCCGGAACAGGCACCGTGCCCACGTTGGGCTCAACAGTCGTGAAAGGATATGACGCGACGTGCGCGCCTGCGCGGGAGAGCGCGTTGAAAAGGGTCGTCTTTCCAGCGTTGGGGAGCCCGACGATGCCTACGCGCAGCGAGCTCAATCCATCACCGCCTTGGGTCGCTTAAGGTGAGATAAGGATACAACATCGGGGTCGGGCGCAGTCCACCAGTCTGTCCACGGGGAGGGGAAGCCGGGGGCGCCCGCACGAAAAAGAGGCCGGGTGTGATACCCGGCCTCTCTCTAAAGCAAGTTGGAGGAGGAAGCGTTGCCAGGAGCCCTTGACCGCGCTATATTCAATTTGCCTCCATCCTCCAACCTACAACTTCAAACCTATTAGACGCACGTTACGAGGTTTTGGCTCACTTTTTCCTTCAAGCGGTTCTCTCGTCGCCCGCGGGACCCTTGCCCGAACTCGAAAGCGAACCCATCGCCTCCTGCAATTCCTCGGCCGTGTTGACCGGCAGGCACCGGCCCGTGGAGCACACCACCGCGGCCGGCAGTGGCCTTACTTCGTCAGAATCGACCTGCAGAAAATCCTCGACGGTCTCGGGGCGCACCAGCTTGCGAGGGCTGAAAGCGGATATCGCGGCCCCCAGGATCTCTTTGCGCACCTCGGGGGCGCTCTCGTTAGAAACCCTTATCTCGATGCATCCTTCCCGGTACAGCTCGCTCGCCAGCGCGTATCCCGCCGAGAAGTAAGTGAACTGCTTGTACCTCTCCCCCAGCGATTTCAAGATGTCGTACGCCACCTCGCGGTAACCGCGCTCGGGAGCGAGCACCTCCAGCACCAGCAGTGCGCGGGCGGCGTCTCCGTTTACGACCACGTCCGGCACGTCCACGGGGGCATCCACGAGCGCCGCGGCGTGCTCCTCGTCGGCGGGCACTGCCTCGACCAGCCAGCCCTGCTTTCCGATGTGGTGCTCGAGGATGATGTCCGCGAGCTCGATAGCGCGCTCCAGAAAGCGAGCTTCGGCGGTGGCCTCGAAGAGGTCTATCTGCGCCCTCAGCAGGTTGACCTGGTCGGCCGCCTGCCCCCACAACTGTGGCTTGACGTCGGTCACGTCGAAGAAGTGGCACGCGCCCACCGAGTGGTCGAAGCCCTCCCGCCACAGGAAATCCGCGCTCCGCGCAGCCATGGCGAGCAGGCCGGGGTCGTCCAGCACGGCGGAAGCGTGGACAAGCGCGCATATCATGCGCGACGTCGTATCCGTGTAGATCGTCATGTCGACGGGGGGTTTGTCCAGGAGCGCCCGGCCGCCTTTGTCCCGGTGATAGTATTTTTCGTCGGCGTCCTGGCTTCCATAGAAACCTCTCTGCTCCTCGTCGAGCAGGTTCAACAGGACGTAATCGAGCGCGAGCCGCGCCGTCTCCGCGTAATCGCGCCGGTCGAGGACGGTGGAAGCGGACAGGTAGAGGCGTATCAGCTCCGCGTTCTCGGTGAGCATCTTCTCGTAGTGCGGGGCGCTCCAGTCCCGAGCGGTCGCGTAGCGGAAGAAGCCGCCCTCCACTTTATCGAAGAGCTCGCCGATGCTCATGCCGTCGAGAGTCGACACCACGAAAGACTTGAACGCGTGGTTGCCGGTCGCCACGTAGCGCGAGAGAGCGAACTCCAGAGCCCCGGTAGGTGGGAACTTCGGCTCGGTCCCGATGCCGCCGTAGCCCTTGTCCCAGGCCGCGAGGATCCACGCCTCGACCTCGGCGGTGGCGCGTTCGTCAAAGGTACCCGCAGCCTCCGCGCTCGCCAACAGCTCTCTCTCGAGATCCGCCTGGGCCGCCGCCTCGGAGTCAACCGCGTCCTTCTCATCGGCGTAGCCCACGCTCAGGCGCTCGAGGAGCATCATCAGTTGTGCGGCGGGAGCAAAGGTGAGCCCGGCAATCGCCGCCCCCGAGGGGACCAGGAAGACGGTGCTCGGCCAGCCGCCCTGATTGTAGCGGCGGTTTATATCGGGGCGCCTGTCGCTGTCCACCCTCACGGGGAGGAAATCCGCGTTGATCTTATCGATGACGGAGGGGTCGGAATAGGTGGTCTCGTCCATGACGTGGCACCAGTGGCACCACACCGCGGAAATGGAAAGAAGGATGAGTTTGCCCCGCTCTTCTGCCTCCACGAAGGCGTCGGCCCCCCACTCGCGCCACTCTATCTCGCTCGCGCGGTTCGGGCGCGGACTGAAGCGGAAGCCGCTGCCGCTCCTGCTCTCTTCCGGGCTCTCGAGGTCATTGTTACTCATATGCGTAGAGTTCCATCACAAAAAAGGTACTCCTCCCGAATGCCCGGCAGCAGGAGATGGCACTGGGGGCTGCTCGTGGCTCGATGAACCGGGGGGGTGCCCCGGAATCCAGCACCCGGGAGGAGTGAAGACTTTTTAAATTTTCAATTCTGTCTCGGTGAGGGCTCATCCCGCATGTCCGCGGTAGCGACGCCCGCATCGGTTCCGACTCGTTCCTGTCGCCCATCTCCTGGCCCCTGACTATTAGACGACTGGCGTTTGATTCTGTTTCAAAGATACGCCGGGAACGGTGGAGAAGCATTGATATTTAACAACTGGAAGAAAGTGGCTAGGGGCCCCGCGTCATTCTGTGTTTCTATTTCGTGCCGAAGGCCCAGAAGAGAGGAGCCTCACAGCAACCTTTGTCATTGACCAGCACTCCGCGGGCACTGTTATCATGTCCTCACAGGCCACTGCGCCGCCGCGCCACCGGGGTCAGGCCCCAACGGCGCACCAGCAGAAAGAAGTCCTTTGGCAAAGCGCAGCAAACAGGAGCCCGCGGGCAAGATAGTCGTCATGTCCGACACGCACTTCGGCGATAAACTGCAGGAGCTCGACGACCCGCGCCTGGTCGAGCGGTTGATGGAAGCGCTGGAGAGCAGGGGCGACGTGAGCGAGCTCCTCCTGCTCGGCGACATCGTCGACCTCTGGATGAAGACCACGGTGCCCGCGCTGCGCGAGGCGATGTGTTTTATCGACAGCCTTTCTCAGCTCTCCAACGTGAAGAAGGTCCTTTACATCCCCGGCAACCACGACCACCAGATGTTCCTGGACGCGTTCAGGCTGGAAGTCGATGTGCGGGTGATGCAGGGGGACCTGTCAATACCGAAGTTCATGCCCGCGAGGAGCTATGGTGACACCATCCTGACCGGGCTGGCGCACCCGAACTCCAGGGTGCACTTTCCCATGACCTATCCTTTCGTGACCCGGGAGGTCCACGGCAGAGACGTCGTCTTCACGCACGGGCACCACCTGGACTTCTACGCGACGACCCACGGCTGGGCACGGACGTTCTGGCTCGGGCGGCGCATCATCAAGAAGAGGCGCAAGCGCGCGACTCTGCACGACATCGAGATGGCGAACATCCCTTTCTGCGGCGCCATGTCGGTATGGCCCTGGGTGCCCGAGCTTGTCGATGAAGGCCTGCGCTACTACCACATCATCAACTTCTTCGGAAGGCTGTTCCGCTCGGACAACCTGCTGGAGTCACCGCTGCGCGACTCCCTCATCAAGGAGAACTATGAGGAGATAAAGCAGTTGCTCCCGCAGCTCGGCCATCCTCACCCGGGGTGTTTCATCTACGGTCACACGCACCGTCCAGGCATGGGGAAGCTGCCCGAGACGGACGTCATAGTCGCCAACACGGGGTCGTGGACGAAGCAGGAAGACGAGGACGTCCCGTCCAGGACGTGGATCGAGGTTGACGGGGACGTGAAGTTGATGAAGCTCGGAAGGGACGGGCCCGAGCTGCTGAGCAGCGAGCCGCTGTAGCCACAAAGGAGTGGGACAATGGAATGCCCCAACATCGAACAGAACCTCTCGTTCTGCTCTTGCACCTACGAAGGCTGCGCGAGGAAAGGGCGCTGCTGCGAGTGCGTGAGGTACCACGTGATCAAGAAGCAGCTTCCCGCCTGCGCGTTCACCGCGTCGGCCGAGAGCACCTACGACCGCTCGTTCGCGAAGTTTGCCGAAGAGAATAAGTGAGCATTCCGGCTTCCTCCCCCTTGAGGGGGGAGGATTGAGGTGGGGGTGTTCCGGCTTCCTCCCCCTTTCCAGGGGGAGGATTGAGGTGGGGGTGTTCCGGCTTCCTCCCCCTTTCCAGGGGGAGGATTGAGGTGGGGGTCCCCTTCTCGTAATCACTCAGTGCTATCGGCGACAGCCTCCTTGATCACCTCAAGAACAGCATCGGTCTCTACCAGCACATCATTGTCCCAGAAGCGCATGACCCTGTACCCTTCACTCTCCAGCCACCGTGTACGTCTTTCATCCTTAGGATCATCCATGTGTTGGCTGCCATCCACTTCGACGACCAGTTTCTTTTCCAGACACACGAAATCAACCACGTAGTGTCCTATCGGATGCTGGCGCCTGAATTTGTGACCTTCCACCTGGTGGGACCTGAGACGGAACCAGAGCACATGTTCCGCTTCGGTCATGTTCTTTCTCAGTTGTCTCGGGTCGGGCATCGGGACCCCTCACCCCAACCCTCTCCCCCAAGGGGAGAGGGAGAACACCTCGACCGTCTCGCCCAAAGGGAGAAGGAGAACATCTTGTCATAAATTAAGCGCCGCGCCCTGGCCTGAGGCCCTGGCGCGACGCCCTCTCCCGTTTTTATTGCCTGACCGCCTCAAGCGGACCAAGCAAAAGTCATTTTAGCAGAGCAGGCTAATCCCTGTCAATCCCCTTTCCCGAGGAAGAACGAGTGGGGATCGAACATGCGGGCGCTCTTGAGCTCCTCCAGAGTGGGCCGCTCAATCTCGACGACATCGTCGGCGACCTTCAGGTCCCAGTTGCAGTTCTCCCTGATTGCCGCGAGCGCCGCCTCGCGGCCGCCGTCGGCGGGGTAATAACCGGTAAGGACCAGCTCCCCGTCTCGTTTCTCGAGCACGCCCCTGGTCGTCACCACGGCGGTGATCTTGTCGCCCGGGCAGGTCACGTACGGCACCTGCTCGACCAGCCTGAACGGCAGGTGGTCGATGACGATAACGATCTCTCGCGCACCCGCCGCCACGTCGGCCGCGCCGCCCGAGCCGACGAGCAGCAGCTTCATGTCGGGAATGCAGGTCGAGTTGACGTTGCCGAGCCGGTCCACCTGTCCCGCCCCGAGCGCGCCGATGCAGAGGTTGCTCTGTGCCCCCACGATGGACCCGAGCACGTCGTTGACGTCGCTCAGCATCCGGCAGTGGGGCACGTTGCGGAGATTGAAGATGAACGGGTCGGCCGGCTGAGGGCTGTACCCGTAGAACCCGATCTCAGCGATGAGGTCCGCGTCGTGGTCCTGCTCCCGCAGGCTGTAATAGGCGAGCCAGGCGGCGAGGTTGGACGCTCCGACCCCCGCGAGGATGGTTCGATAGCCGCTCTCGAGCGCTTTCTTCGCGATGACGCGCGCGCCGACACTTATCATCATCTCGATAGGGTTGTAGTCAGGGCCCGCGTTCATCTCGGGCAGGGCGTCCGTCAGCTCGTCCTCCCAGGAGTTGAGGGCCGACTTGCCCTTGAGGTGCCAGATGTGCTCGTGGCCGAGCTTCGCCAGGTACTCCTCGTGGTCCGCGCACCCCAGGATCCATTCGTCCATCCAGGCCTGCAACTTTTCAGGGTCCCTCGCCTTGGAACGAAGGTCGATGATGAACTCACGGTCCACCTCGTAGCCGGTGACCTCCCGCTCGAGGCCGTAGTTCGACATGCCCGCGGGATGAGAGCCGAACGGGGTCAGGCACACCGCCTTGACCAGGTAGGACGGGACTTTTACGAAGTGGCTGTATCTCTTGATAAAGTCGTGGTCGACGATCTTCTCGACGGTGACTATGGTGCCCTGCTTGGCGGCGCGCGCGGAGCTCGCCGTTTCCGCATAGGGGGGCGCGCACACCAGGTTCCCTGCCGGGTCCGCGGCCCAGCCGTGGAGGAAGGTGATGTCCGGGCGCAGCGCCCTCACAAAACCCATCTCCTGTCCGTCGGGCATCGTGGTGACACAGAAGTCGTCCGTGTTTTCCTCGGCGATCGTCGTCCCGATCAGTGAGTTGGCGGGTATCCACTCAAAGCCGAGCGCCCCGGCGAGCAGGCGGAGCGAGAAGCTCAGGATGGTCCAGTGTTCGAGCTCCACGGTGCCTTCGCGGTACGCGGCCTGGTACACCGGGTTCGGTCCCGGCATGGGATACGAGTCGCCGAAGAACGTGGCGATCGCTTTCTTCACCAGCCCCGCGCAGAACACGGAGTTCATGTCGCCCGTAAAACCCAGCGTGCTGATGGTGAAGCCGGGGTCCTTGCCCCAGAACTTGCGGGCGAGCTCCTGGTACGCTGCACACGGCCGCGCATAGCTGTGCCCCAGGTGGATGCTCATCCCGGGCTGGACGAACTTATCTATCGCTTCGCCAAGAGGCATCACCTTGTCGGCCGCGAGCCCCGATTCGGAGATCTCTATCTTGCGCCGGACGACGTCGTCGAAATCACCAAACATCGCCACCTCCTGCTGTCATACGCACGCTCGGACATTCTAACGCACCACTGGGGTCAGGCACCGGTGGTGCGTTTTCATCCGGGAACCCGGACTCCACAAGAGAAATGCACCATCGGTGCCTGACCCCACTGGTGCATTGTCACGCTTTCTCGAAGATCTCCACGATGCGTTGCGACACCGCGTCCCACGAGAATCGCGCCTTCACCACGCCGCGCATCTGGGCGCCCTTGCTCAGAAGCGCCGCGTCCGGCATGTCGAGCACGAGGCTGCACGCCTCGGCGATCCGCTTGACGAGCCGCTCGCGCGTTCCGAGCAGCAGGGTGTCCGCTTCCTGCCCCCATATCTCACGCACGGGCTCGAGCGCCGTCTCCAGGCCCGAGTGCCGCGACGCTACAGGCACTACCCCCGCGGCCATGGCCTCGGTCGCGACGAGGCCGAAAGCTTCCTGCGCAAGCGACGGCACCAGCACCGCCTTCGCATGCGGCAGGAGGTGGCGGTGCTCCTCGGGCGTCAGGTAGCCCGTGAACACCACCGCATCCCTGACGTCGAAGCCGCCGCATAACCGCGCGTACTCATCGATCTCGCCGGAGGCCTCCAGGTCGTCCAGGAACGCGAGCACCGGGCCGAAGGCGTCGTCCGCCAGTGTGTACTTCTGGTTGCCGTACTCGCATAACTTGCGGAGCCTTGCCATATCGCCGCTGTCGATCGCGTCAAGCATCAGCTCCAGGATGCCCCTCAGCTCACCGAAGCCGACGATCACCAATCGCACGTCGGGGTGGTCGCGCAGCAACAGGGGAACAGCGGGCAGTGTGCACTGGACGCCCTTGGTCTCGAGCAGTTTCCCCAGGAACATGACGAAGCGCCCGTCTCCGGCGGCGAGCTCGCGCAGACGGTGCCCAAGGTCCGCCTCCGGCAGCCAGTCCGGGTGCAGGGCGTTGATACCCGCAATCTCTTCTTCGATGTCGAATCCATCGCTGAGCCTGCCGGGCTCGTCGTTCCCGCGGCCGCGGAAGTCCCCCACGGTCACGCCTTCGGTCCTCTTCTCGACGGCCTCGCACAGCAGCTCGACCGAGGATGCCAGGTCGCGTTCGGCGAGCGCGAACATCTCGGTGTCCACCCCGGGCGGGATGAACACGATCTTGCCGGACAGGCCCTCCACCGAGTCGCCGAAGACCTCCTCGACCTGCCGCGCGGTGTGCTCGCTCGGCACGATTATCCGCGTGGCGCCTTCGAGGCCCGCCGCTCCCAGGGGAAGGTATCGCGGGTCCTTCTTCACCGTGAACTCGATCGCCGAGCCGTGGATGCTCACGAAGTAAGGCACCCCGGCTTTCTCCGCGACGGGCCTCACGATGTAGGGCAGCATCACCGCATGGTTCGCGTGTATCGCGTCGGGGACGAACTGCTCGACCAGCCGGCCCAGGGCGCGCTCGTTTCGGTCTATGTACCACTCGAGCTCGACGTCGTCGAGCTGCGTGAACTCCTTGACGCGGAAGCCCGGGTAGCTGTCCGTCACATAGACGGGCAGCAGGCCCCCGATGTCCGGCTTGTAGACCATGCACGGGCCCGGGTAACCTGTCTCGCGCTCCCAGACGACCTGCGGGCCGCTCCCGGTGGAGTTCTCGCGGATGAAGCTCGAGACGAAATCGAGCCGGGGGTCGCTCTCCTGGCACATGATGAGGACGCGGTAGCCTTGCCTGCAGAGGGCGCGAGCCAGCGATTGGACGTACGTGTTGCTGCCGGTGCCCCTCAACAGGTAGCCGTGGCAGATCAGGATGCGCATGCTCTTCTCCATGCTGGCGATTATATATTGTCGTCAGGCAATTGGAGCAGGCGCGCCGCGTTCTCGAAGAACACCTTTCGGTTGAACTCTTCGGAGAGTCCCACCTCGATGATGCTCCGGATGCAGTCCTCGTAGTCGTAAGGGATGTTGGGGAAGTCGCTCCCGAACAGGAGGCGGTCGGAGAGCTCGAGCAGCATATCCGGGTCGAACTCATGCGGGATCTCAAGCGGCGGGAACTGGCCTTTTGCGACCAGATCTTTTACCAGGGCTGGATCGATGAAGTTCACCGAGGTGTCGAGGTAGAGGTTCGGGTATCGCCCCGCCATGTCGAAGAACCGGTCGAACTCGTAGGCCCCCATGTGCGCCACCACGACCTTTAACTCGGGAAAGGTCTGCATCACCGGCTCGAAGTGGTCGGCACCCACGTACTTGTTCGCGACCGGGGCGGTGCCCGCGTGCGCGGCCAGGACCTTGCCGCGCTCGAGCAGCAGCGCGTAAACATCCATCATCCGCTCGTCGCACAGGTAGAAATCGCTCACCAGCGGCTGGAGCTTGATCCCGAAGAAACCGTCATGGTCGAACAGGCGCTCCAGCATCTCGATATTCCCGTCGTCGGAGGGGAACACGGTCGCGAAAGGCAGCGCCGCCGGCTCGCGACGGGCGAACTGTGCGGTCCACTCGTTCAGGCCCGGGGCGACGCCCGCCTTGTGTGCGTAGTTGTAGGTCACGAACCTGCGGACGCCCTCTTCACGCAGGGTGCGGGCCAGCCCGGACGTTGACTCGCGGTATGCGATTCCCCAACCGCGTGCATCGAACCATTCCCAGATCGAAGCGAACAGCTTGTCGGGAAAGAAGTGCGCGTGCATGTCGATGATGTTGCCGCGGAGGTAGTCCGGGACGTCGATGGGCATCTCAGTCATCGGCGGGGATCTCCGCGGAGCCCGGCGCCGGTGGCAGGCCCTCCTGCGGGGCGGGCTCGGCCGCAGCCTTCCCGCGGAAGACCCGCTGCATGTAACTCCGCCTGGGTGAGACCGCCACCGCGATCACGAACAGCGCGAACATCACGAGGACTACGGTCGCCCCTGAGGCGACGTTGAAGCTGAAAGAGAGCTGCAACCCGATCAACACCGAGAGGATGCCGGTTGCCATCGAATACACCAGAACGCTGCGGTAGTTCCTCGAGAGCTGCAGCCCCGTTGCCCCCGGAATCACGATCAGCGCGGACACCAGGATGATGCCGACGAGCTTGATCGACACCACTATGGTGAGGGCGATAGTCACCAGCAGCCCGTAGTAGACGAACTTCACCGGTACGCCGCTCGCCATGGCGGTCTCTTCGTCGAACGAGAAGAACAGCAGCTCCTTGAAGAAGAGCACCATGAACCCGATGGCCAGTATGGCCATCACCGCGAGGATGACCACGTCCGTCCACGACACCGCCAGGATGCTCCCGAACAGGTAGCTGAGCAAGTCCTGGTTGTACGCCTTCGCGACCGCGAGCAGCACCACGCCCATCGCCATCGACGCGGAGAAGAGGATGCCGATGATGGTGTCCTCGTGAAGCTTGCCCTTGCGGGAGAACCATCCGATCCCCCCCGCGACCAGGACACAGAACGCCCCGGCGGTCACTATCGGGTTGACCCCGGCCGCGATCCCGATCGACACGCCTCCGAACGCGGCGTGCGATATCCCCATGCCGGCGAACGCCAGCCTCCTGACAATGATGAAGAAGGACATCAGCGAGCAGGTGATCGCTATGAGCAGGCCACCCACCAGGGCTGTCTGGCCGAACCCGAACGAGAGCATCAGCCACCCCCCTCCGTCGTGTGATGGTCCCCCGCGCCGACCAGGAAATCGAACTCGCACCGGTAGGCTTCCTGCAGCCGGTCGGATCCGACGACCTCTCCGGGCTTGCCATGCAGGTGCATGGAGCGGTTGATGCACACCATCTCGTCCGCGTGCTGGGCGAGCACGTTCACGTCGTGTGAGACGAAGACGATGGAAAGGCCGAGCCTCTCCTTGAGGTCGGTGAGCAGCTCCATGAACTGGCGTTGGGCAGGCATGTCGAGCCCCGAGGTCGGCTCGTCCAGCAGCAGTATCCGGGTCTCGCGGCACAGAGCCCGCGCCAGAAACACCCGCTTCTGCTGGCCGCCGGACAGCTCGCCGATAAGCCTCTTCTCCAGACCCTGGAGCCCGACCATCCTGATGCTGTCCATGACCCTCTGCTTGTCAGCTTTCTTCGCGAAACGAAAGCGCCCGATGCAGCATATCCGGCCCATCATCACGACGTCGTAGACGTTGACGGGGAAGATGGGGTCGAAGAAGACGCTCTGGGGCACATACCCGATGTGGTGCAGCTCGCTCTTCAGCTCGGCCGGCTGCATTCCCATGACGCAGACGGTGCCGCTCGCGGGCTTGACGAGGCCCAGTATCACGCGCAGGAGCGTCGTCTTTCCCGCGCCGTTGGGGCCGATGACGCCGAGGAACATGTGGTCGTTGAGCGTGAAGCTGATGTCCTGCAGGACGGGGTGGCCGTCCAGCTCCACGAACACGTGCTCGAGGTCGATGAGGGTCCGCGGCCCGCCGGACGTCGCGTCGAAGTACTCACCGACTTTGCACGAATGCATCTTTGACGGCCTGTTGCTCACTGGAGGGCCTCCGACATCACGTTGACGTTGTGCTGCATCATCTTAATATAAGTGCTGACGTCAGGCTTGGCCGGATCCCCCAGCGGGTCCAGGTAGAGGACGCGCATGCCGGGGATCTCCGAGGCAATCACCTGGGCCGCCTTGGGGCTGATCTGCGGTTCGGCGAAGATGACCTTGATGTGCTTCGCCTTGATGGTCTTCACTATGTCGGCGATCTGCTTGCCGCTGGGCTCCTGCTCCGGGAACTCCTGCACGGCGCCGGCCTGGTTGATGCCGTACCTGCGGGAAAAATAGGTCCAGCCCGGGTGGAGGGCGACAAAATCTCTGTGGGTGAACGTGGCAACCCTCGCCGCAATCTCCCTGTCGAGCACCGCGAGCTTCGCATTGTACGCCGCCGCATTCTTGCGGTATGCCGCAGCGTGGGCCGGGTCCGCCTTTATGAAACCGTCCGCGATCGCCTGTACCTGGTACATGGCTATCGTCGGGTCCAGCCAGACGTGCGGGTCGTACGGCGCGCCGGGCGAGCCGGGTTCACCGTTGAACGCTCCCGCCTTTATCAACTGGTCTCCGGGCACCGCGTCGGACGTGACCACTATAACCATCCCGCGGCCTCCGACCTTCTGGATGACTCCTGAAGCCCACGTCTCCAGCTGGAGCCCCACCATCACGAAGACTCTGGACTGGCTCACGAAGACGAACTGGCTGGCGGTCGGCTCGAAGACGTGCGAGCTCGCGCCCGGAGGTATCAGGGTCTCGACCTCGACGAGGTCACCGCCCACGTTCCTACAGAAATCAGCGAGCGGCTCGATGGTCGCGGAGACTTTCATGCGCCCCGACGGAGTGCTGGTGGCACAGCCACCGGCTGCCAGCGCGGTGATGACGAACACGGGGAGCGTGAAAGCCAGCCAAGCCTTTCGGTGTACAGCCCGGTTCGAGAACACGCGCCCTCGCCCTCCCGCTCAGCCGCTGATCGGCCTGATGGTCACCTCTTGCATCACGGTCCCCTGCGTCACCTGGTTGACCACGTCCATCCCGCTCACTACCTGACCAAAAACGGTGTACTGGCCGTTGAGGCTCGGCTGGTCCGCGAGGCATATGAAGAACTGGCTCCCGCCTGAGTTGGGGTCGCCGCCGCGGGCCATGGAGAGGGTGCCGGTCACGTGCGGACGGTTGTTGAACTCAGCGGGCAGGTTGTATCCCGGGCCCCCCGTGCCGACATCCGTCGCGTTGGGATCCTTGCTCTTCGGGTCTCCCCCCTGGATGACGAACCCGGGCACGACGCGGTGGCAGGTCGTTCCGTTGAAAAAGCCGGTCCTCGCCAGGTGCAGGAAGCTCGCCACGGTCACAGGCGCGCTGTCGGGGAAGAACCGCAGCACGATGTCCCCTTTGTCGGTCTTTATGACAGCCTCGACCTTGGCGCCGTCCTGCCCGTCGGGAAAGTCAGCGAGGGTCTTGATGGGATTGCCGTCAGGCCCGACCTGCGGGCTCGTCGACTGCGGGCTCGACGCCGGCGACGTGGCGGGCTCGGTAGATTTGGATTCGTTTCCTTTTTGCTCAGACACCCCACAACCCCCGATCACTATTGCCAGCACTGTAAGCACCAGTACAAGGACCAGTGCAACTGTCACTCTTCGCTTCATCTCTCTCCCTTCCGACAGGCGGCTCCTCCGTGCGCTCGAAAAAACAGACGCAAACCTTTGACGGTGTGCGTTCAACCTGCGTTCAGGCGACGCATCAGGCCTTTCTGCCACAGAGAAAGTATAGCAGGAGTGCGCGCTTACGCACTGAACTATAAGCCGTACTCGTGAAGGCGTCGCGCCAACTCCTCCCTCTCGGAGAAGGGTAAAGAGAAGGCTCTACCGAAACCAATTGTGACGCTCGGTTTGCTGGAAGACAGGAGGAGGTGGGTATCTTGGGAATGGAACATGATTCGCCGAGGCCGCTGCTCGAGAGCACGGGCTGGCTGGCCGCCCATCGCCGCAGCCAGAGATGGTTGAAACAGAACCCGGTCAACTTCCACCGCAACAGCCTCACCGGCGAAGTCTCCCAGGACCGGCCCTCGCGCGAGACCCTCGCGTGGCAGTTGTGGAGCCTCAAGCTGTTCAGCAGGCTCGCCGTTACAGGCACTGACACACCCGGAGTAAACGAAACATAGATCGTCGCTTGCGGATCCGTCCGCATTTCTCGATAAAGGCCGGCCGCGCGCCGGCCTTTGACATCCGGCTCCCCCGGCAGGAAATCTCGCGCCCCCGGGAAATAGGAAAGGCGTAGTGCGCGGTTGTTTCTGGGGGATGTTATGCGCCGGCTTCTCATCGTCACTATCATCGCCGCCACTTGCGCGGCGTCACTGGCTCTCGGTGCTTCACCATGCTCGAACGCGAACGGCGGGAATACGGCGAGCAAGAGAGTGGTGCTCCGATGGGACGATTCGTCGGACCTCGATCTTCAAGTCACCGGTTCGGCCGCGGGGCATAAAGGCTTCAAGCTCGACGCCGCCAACAGGCGAATATCAGGCCAGGCCGAGCTGGACACCGCTCGCGGGCCGGGCGCAGGCACTGAGACGGCG
>Ga0066793_10000046_pt1 | contig 36332 bp, 24 predicted proteins | sample PersoiDNA2013189_FD_83876 | JGI IMG/M metagenome (GOLD analysis project Ga0066793, IMG submission 83876) | Permafrost soil microbial communities from the Arctic, to analyse light accelerated degradation of dissolved organic matter (DOM) -... | ecosystem: Environmental > Terrestrial > Soil >... | reverse complement strand
GCCGGGCCGGCCCGGCCGCGATGGCGGCACCAGGTATCGGGGAGTCAGAGTGGGCGCGCCCGCCAGCGAAGCGCACCTTCCCGTCCTGGATGCTCGCCTTGGGAACGTACCTGCCCTGGAGCCAGTCCACGAAGCGCGAGGCATTGTCGATGTAAGTGCGAATTGCTCCCGGCTGACGTCGGGCGGCTGCCAGGACGGCCTCGTACTGATCCAAATCACTAATCAGCCCCGGCAGGTCGCGCCTGCCTGACGGAACAGGGCGCTGGGACGGCATCGGCATGCCGCGTGGCGCGTAAGCACCCGTACGCCAGTTGAGAAACCGCCGGGCGTAGTCGAAATAGCTTCGAATCGTGATCGTTGAATACGGCCCGTGGCTCAACTGCTCCTGGTACGGGTCTAGCGCAGCCAGCAGGTCTGAGTCCGACCAGTCCACCGGCGTCACCGCAAGAACTCTCCGTCTACGCCGGTCAAAGCGATACTCGTCATAGGCCTTCAGTATGCGCGGCCGAGTTGCCTCCCGGAAGAGAAACCATCGAGCCGCCTGCCCTTCACCGTAGACCATGACCTGATCGTGAATCCCATCGGCCCCGGACCCGCCCGCAGTAGCACTGAGAATGTGTGGGCCCTGACTCCTTAGGTTCGACAAACTCGACCCTCAGCCGGAGGCTGACCACGTCTAACTCACCGAACTCGGCCCGCCTTGAGCACGGCGCCGCGTGCCTGATCGGGCGTGCATCGGACGCATCCAAACCCCTGACTGTCTGATTCAACCGGCGTCCGGAACCTCGTTTAATTCCCAGCACCGAGGGGAAGCTCCTGCTAGAGTCCCTGGAAGGCATTCGGCGCCATTCACGTGTCAGGCACGGGAGTGTGGCGCAGCGATGGGCGGGCGCCGACGCCACACGGGGGCATTCCTTCGACCTCATGGACGCCCAGACCTTTGCGGAGCATGACAGGCCGCTACACCAGCAGGCCGTCGTCGACTCACGCCTGGCTGGCGGGCTGTGAACGGCGAGAGCGCCAACCTTCTCAGGATGGTCGCCTGGGCTGAGCGCTGGCCGCGTGCGGTACACGATGTGGTGTTCACGCCGATCGGGGGCCGACGCCGCACCGGCGACCCGCTCGGCATCCTCAACGCCGACCTTCGACGCGATGCCGAGCGGCGGGTGACACAGGTGGCCCTTATCGCCCCCGTGAACAACGTCCGGATCGAAGACCCTGAGCTCGACTGCTGGGTGACGGTCTGCCGCAAGGTCCTCCAGCGGGGCCGGCGCCCGCCAATCAGTCCCAGGGTCGCCGCGATGCTGCATTCCGACGCCTCCGAGGCGTCAGCGGCAGATGTCATGGCGGCGATCGCCAAGTCCGCATCGACGCTGCCCCTCGACCCCGCGTACGAGCTGCATCCACAGTGGGAGCTTCCCTTCTGGGAGCGGGCCCAGGTCATCGCTCCGGACGCCGCGTCCTGGCTGATCCCACAGGCCCCGCTGGAGGCCTTGGTGACCGGCAAGATCCCTCCCCAGGTCGGGCGCCGGTGGGTCGACTTCCTCTACGCGCCGCCCGGCCGTGCAGCGGTCGTGTTCGAGATAGATGGAGCTGGCCACGATCGGCGCTCTGACGCCGATCGTGCGCGCGACACATTGCTCGCAAGCGCGGGCGTGGCCGTGATCCGCGCGAGTGGTAGGGCGTCGATCGATCCGGTCGGGCCACTGTTCCGACGGATGAGGGAGGCGATCACTCCCGGGATTGCCCGCCCGGATCTCGTTCGCGCCGTCCATGACTCGAGCGCTCCGGCCCGTCTCGCGTTGGCGGTCGTGGAGGCCGCGATGCGCGGCTTGCTGCCGAAGGGCGGGCCGTGGAGCCTCGAGGTGGAGGATCGCTTTGGCACGGTCGACGAAATCGCCGGAGCGGCGCTCGACCCACTCCGCGCCATATCCGAGCTCTGGCACCTCGGCGTGGTGCCGTCGTCCGTGCAGGTCAACGGCCGTCACTGGCGGCTTTCCGGAGAAGCCGAGGCGCCGCAGCGGTCGCCGGGGCGAGTCGCGCCGACGGTGCGGGTGCGGCTCGAGCCCGACACGCCCTTCTTCGCGTCGTTGTCCGGTGCAACCGATCTTCCGGAGATCACGATCCGGCGGGCTGGTGTGCCGGTGGATCTCCAGTGGCTGCCTGGGACAACCGCGGAGCGACGTGTCCTTCGAAGGAGCCCGGATACCGACCTCCATCTCCATCTCCTGCTCGCGGATCTCTTCGGACACGAGACGTTCCGGGAGGATCAGCTCGCCTCGCTTCGTCAGGCGCTCAGCGGGGGGGACTCTGTCGTCCTCCTGCCGACCGGGGCCGGCAAGAGCTTGATCTACCAGCTTGCCGGCCTTCTGATGCCCGGAACGACGCTGGTCATCGACCCACTCGTTTCGCTCATTGATGACCAGGAAACTCGCCTCATCCGCGATGGCATCGAGCGGGTCGTGGCGATGCATGCCAGTCGAGGCGGGGGAAGTCGGGCGCGGGACCTCGCCCTCGCCAGCGTCGCCAGCGGCGATGCGCATTTCATCTTCCTTACGCCCGAGCGCTTCCAGAACCAGCGCTTCCGGGACCACCTGCGGGAGAGCTCGCGGGACCAGCTCATCAACCTCGCAGTGATCGACGAAGCTCATACCGTGTCGGAGTGGGGTCACGACTTCCGGACGTCGTATCTGCGTCTGGCGCGGAATGTTCGTCGGCTCTGCCGGGATCGCCGCAACCTCTGGCCACCGATGCTGGCACTCACGGGAACCGCTGGTCCCGCGGTTCTTCGGGACGTCCTGCGTGAGCTCGAGATCGACGCTGAGGCCGAAGGCGCGGTGCAACGACCGCTGACGCACGATCGCCCGAACCTCTGCTATCACAAAATCACGGGACCCGACGCCGAGTGGCTGGACCTCGTCGTCGACGGGGTGACAGACGTTGTAACACAGTGCCTCGGCGTGGAACTCGCGGACCTTGCCACCCTTGATGGGTTGGACACGGTCTCCGGAATCGTGTTCTGCCCCTGGGCGCGCGGCGAGCACGGCGTCGGCCGAGTCCGGGATGCCCTGATGGAGGCGTTCGCCGCCAAGCAGATCGAGCTCGGGGTCGAGGTGTATGCCGCCACGGCACCTACCGGCGACGCCACGCGCCCGGACTGGGCCGAGCAGCGGACGCTCGCTGCTGAGCGCTTCAAGACGAACCAGGTCGCGCTCCTAGTCGCGACGAAGGCCTTCGGGATGGGCATCGACAAGCCGAACATCCGGTACACCGTCCATGCCGGGTTCCCATCGTCGATCGAAGCATTCGCCCAGGAGGCCGGACGATCAGGCCGGGACGGACGCCCAGCCGCCTGCGTCCTGACGGTCGCGCTCCCCGAGGACGAGGACGCAGCTCAGCTTCTCGACCGCTCCCTTCCCGCGGAGGAACGTCGGAAGCTCGTCGACAAGACACGCGACGTCCGAGGCGGGGATTTGAGGCGGCAACTCTGGTTCCACGGCAACTCCTTTCCCGGGGCCCTCGAGGAAGCGGACCTCGCGATGAAGCTCTACCGTTGGCTCCTCGACCGCGGCGGCGGTCCCGGTCGAACCGTCGTGATCGCGATCCGGCCAAAGGCGGGGGAGGACCCTCGGGACCATGACAGGCGGAAGGGTCGGGCCGATCGGGCCCTTTTCCGGCTGGCAGCCCTTGGGGTCGTCGATGACCTCACGATCGACGGTCCGGAGATCACCGTCCACCTCGGCGACTACGCCCCGGCCAGCATCGACTCGGCATTCCTCGCGTATACGAGCCGCATCGAGCCGGGCAACGAGACGTCGTATCGACAGCGACTCGCCGCGGCTCCGACCGAGCTGACCGAGCGATTGGCGCACCACATCGCCGCACTCACGGAGGCTGTGTACCGGATCGTGGCCTCGGCGCGCCTGACGGCGGTCGACAACATGTACCAGCTCGCCCGCGGCTCGAGCGACCCAGAGTACCTCCGGGCGAGGATCAATGCTTACCTGGGTGACGGGCCAGCTGCCGCGATTCTGGCGGAGGCAGTCGCGATCATCCCCATCAACATCCCGAGGTTCGTAGCGTCGCTCGAAACACTCCCCGTCTCCGACGTCGACGAACTCGCCGGGGCCAGTGCCCGGCAGCGAGAGGCCTACCCGAACCATCCGTTGCTGTGGTTCTCCACAGCACTCAGCATCGCCCGGGAAGTAGAAGGCGACGAACAGCGGTTCCGCGAGGCCCTCGGGCAGTCACTCCTCCATTTCGGCGAATACCAGGTCGAGGAAGCGCAAACGGCCGCCGCCATCGCCTGGCTCGTCCGTCGACTCCGCGCCGAAAACGACGGGCGTCGATGGGATTGGGCCGGCAGCGCGATCGAGGCGTGGGACGCGCACGGTCTCGGCCTCGGCGGGCTGCGAGACATCGAGGACGAAGCGCTACTGCAAGCGCAACGCGGACGGTTCAATGCCCGGGAGTTGAATGTTGTTGCCCGCCGTCGCCTGCGACGCCATGCCGCAGAAGTCGCGGTGCTGGCCGATCGCTACGTTCCGGCCCCATCCGACCCAGGGAGGACCCAATGACCAACCCCGGCACCGACATCAGCCGACAGGCTGTTGATACCGTCGTCCGCAGCTACACGGAAGCCGAACTCGCACTCACCGAGATCGCGGGAGCGATCGAGCGCTTTCGCTCCGCGAGCGACCAGCTCCAAGATGCGAGCCAGGGTCAGGAGACCGCTTGTCAGGCGCTCGCGGCCTCCACAGATGCATCCCAGGCCATAGCGGCCCAGGTGGGCGCGCTCGTGCAGGGCCTCTCGCAGGCTACCGATGCGTTGCGGGCCATCCAGCCCGAAAGACTCTGGACGCACCTCGAGCGGGTGGAGGGCGACCGCAAGGCAGACGATACTTTTGTGCGCGGCGAACTCGCGGCTGCGCAGCAGCGGATGACCCAGGTGCTGCGCGTCGCGATTGTCGGGGCTTGCGCCGGACTTGCGGCAACCGCGCTTCTTCTTCTGGTCATGACGAAGGTGATTTCGCTGGTATGACTAGCCAGCGACGAGCTTGAGGAAGGGCTTGTCAGGAACGACCACCCATCCCTCGGCTCGATCCTCCACGACCACGCTGTCGCCGGTTCATGCGAGCTAGCGGGTTGGACACTCCTGTGCTAGAGGACGTCGGGCGATCTGAAGACGGGGGTCGGATCCTTGGCGTTTGCCGGCTACTCTCCACGATCGCTGGATGGTGTCGATCCTGCTCGGTGGCCGCTCCGGATTCGAGGGCCTGCTGCAGGTTTCCGGCGCTCCCTGCGGTCAAGTCCCAGGCGATGTGTCGTCTTGGGTCTGCCTGAAGCTTCCCCGGTGTCACACTGGCGGTGACACTCGGCACCGGTCGTTGCCTCCTTGTGACAGACAAGGTGACACGATCGGCTGAGATGGTCCTTGGGTCGGAGACAGCCCCAGTCGAGCGGGGCAAGGCGCATGTTGGGTGGGAGCGTGATATGGCACAACTCACTTACGACCAGTTGAGGTCCGCTGTGGTGGCTGGCGGCCCGAGTGTCCTCGTGTCCACGACGGACTTGGCTGCGGCCGGCGGGGCACATGCGTCGGTTGCTCCGGCGCGCTTCGTGGCAAAAGGTCAGCAGGGAGCCGTGTACGCGTACGAGCGCAGATATGTCGATGGCGAGCCCTGCCAAGTCGTGATCATCGACTCGAAGCAGTCGCAACTGAATCGGGCTGAGACGGCGCTTCAGCAGGCCCTCGACGACGGCAACGTTGCCTTGAAGCGCCTACCGCACGTTGCGGTTACGTATGAGCACGAGGGTGTCACCGAGATCTACACCGACCTCATGCTGCCCCACCGCGCATACGACGGCCATGTCCGGGCCGGAACTGTGGCTGGTGTGGCCGTGACTCAGACGCCGGAGTACCGGGCCGTGCGCAACGCGACGCCAGCCAACGCTCGGGCGTTGCTGGAGTTCAGCCCCATCACCCTCGTGTTCGGAGGATGGGACGCGAGCCGAAAGAGTCGTCAAGGACGCTGGCGGAGCGCCTTGGTGGGGGAGATCATTGGGGTGCTGGCCGATCAGCACACGGACACGCGGAGCCCGTCCATGCGGGGTGGTGCGCGTGTGGACCCGGTCGCAATGCAAGTGAACCTCGACGGGCCCACGCTGAAGGCCTTTGCCGAGGCTCAGAGGGACGAGCTGAGCACGAGCAACTATGACGCCATCATCAAGGCCGCCGCGAAGCCAAAGGAAGGAGGGATCTCGGCCTCGCAGCTCGGACTAGGCGGTATCCCGCCGAGCCTTGACCAACTGGCCGGGGTGGCGTGCTCCCGGATCATCCGATCCCACGTCCTCTCGCTCGCGACACTCCGCCAGATCCGCTTTGGCGCCGGGCCGGACGGCGATGCGGCATGCCGTGCCCTGCTGGCCGCCCTGGCTCTGAATGGTCTCGCGCGAAGCGACGCTGAACTGTACCTGCGAGCCAACTGCGACCTCGTGGAGGCCGGACCGACGCACTTGACAGTGGACCGCCGTGGCGGCGAGCACGAGTCGCTGGAGTCTCTAGACATTCTTTCGGCAGACGCCCTCCTGTCCGAGGCGATCGCTCGAGCGTGCACCGACGCAGATATCCGCTGGGAAGGCCAGATATTCGCCGTTCAGGGCAACCCCGCCGTGGTCGCCGGCGCGACAAGCACGGCTACGGAATCGTGAGATGGTGTTCGCGATCATCGCAGAGTTCCCACTGGGCACGTACCGGGGCCATCGCTCCGACGGTTCGCTCGACGACCTACCCTCACCTGCTCGTCTGCACGCCGCACTCCTAAACGCTGCTGCGCATGGCCCTCGCGCCGATGAGGTGGACGGGCGCCTGATGCCTAACGAGAGCGATAGGGGGGCGCTTGCTTGGGCAGAGCGCAATCCGCCGGATGCGCTTCACGTCCCAGCGTCGATCCGCAACGACTCTAGGGCTGTGGCGTTTCGGAAGGAAGGCCTGTGGTTCAAGCGGTCTGAGAAGGTCTCCTCAGGCGATGCCGACGGGTCGGTCGCAGTCGATGGCCCTATTGCCTGGCTGTGGGATGAACCACCATCGCCAGTCGTTCAAGAGGCGCTCAGCGGGCTCTGCTCGGACGTGTCGCACCTCGGGACCAGCGAATCCCCGGTGATCCTTAGGGTTGGCGAAATCGAGCCCACGCATCGACGCGACCCTGAAGCCAGCCCGTTCGCCGGCGGTGGGATTGACGTTGGTATCGCGTGCCCAGGTCGGACTGAGGCGTTGGAGGCGGCCTACCGGGCCATCACGCAGCCACAGCCGACTCCCGCCGCGGATGCCGTCAAGACCGACGAGGTCGCCCTGGCGCCGCGAGTGGAAGGTGCCAAGCTTGGGACTGCCCGGTATGTAGCCAACATCGTTAAGGCAGCGCGCGAGGGGTCCTTTCCTCCCCCGTGGGAGACAGCGGTGGTGCTGCCGATCGACGAGACGGTCCCACCGAGTTTCCGCGTCTCCTGGGCTGTGGCCCTACACCGTGCGTTGATCGGGCTCATCGGTGACGGAGCGCCAAGTCTGGTCACGGGCAGATACGCGGTGGGCGTCGATCGGCCGGCGAATCGACTGGCCATCCAGTACGTCTCCCAACCGCTCCCTTTTGGGTTCGACCTTGATAGGGCGGCGTTTGTGCTGCTCCTGCCGAGCGAAGTCGATCGGCGCGACTACCAAGCTCTAGCTTCGGGGTTGCGCAGTCTCTCGCATTTGCGCATTGCCCACGATCGGATCGTCCGGATGCGGCCAGACTCGGCTCAGGTTGTCCATGCCGATGAGTTCTGGGCGCCGGTGCCAGCTGGCCGCCGGCGGGTCTGGGTCACTGAGCCGCTGGCTATTCCGGAGTCGCATCCGGTCCGTGGCCACGCTTGGTCCCTCGAGGATGCGGCCCTATTATCGGTCGCGTTGCTCTGGCGCGACGCACTGGGAGGCCGAGGCCGCGGCAGGACGTGGTATGCGCGACTGGCGGCTGAAGCATGCGCACACGGTGTGCAGGTTCTCCAAACCCACCGCCTCCAAACACAGGGCCAGCATCGGTTCGTACATCGCGTCCAGGACGGGGTCGTCCTGCAGCCCTATCGGGCGATCCTGACCCTGGGCGACTTGTCGGGCGAGCAGACGGTGATCGCAATCGGCCAGAGCCGACATCTGGGCGGGGGCCTGCTTGTGCCGTGCGATCTGCCTGTGAGCGAGCCCGAGGATGCCCGATGATCCTCGATGTCGAGCATTTCGACGAGTTCTTCGCGGCCGTCAATAACGGCAACCAGCCATTCGCGTGGCAGCGTCGCCTCGTGTCATATCTAGCGGACCAGCGGCGCTGGCCCGCGCGGATCTCCGCGCCCACAGGCTCCGGCAAGACAGCTGTGATCGAGGCCCATGTGTTAGCTGTGGCGCTGAGCGCCGCTGAACGCGAGCCGCAGCGCCGTCTCCCGAGGCGACTATCTCTGGTGGTCGATCGCCGAGCACTCGTGGACGACCAGTACGATCACGCGTGCGAGCTCGCACGGAGGCTGCGAGAGGCGGCTGCGGGAGACCATGTTCTGGCCGCGGTTGCAGACGCTCTCAGAAAGCTGCGTGGGCTTACGGTGAGCGATGAAGGGACGATCGACGGCCTCGCGCCAGACGATCTTCCGACGGTAGGACCCGGCGACCCACTCACGGTGGTAATGCTCCGCGGCGGAGTCCCGCCGTCCATTTCGTGGCGTGATGACCCGCTGGGGTGCACGGTCGTCTGCGCCACTCCGGACATGTGGGGCAGCAGGCTTCTCATGCGCGGCTATGGCGCCAGTCGCTACGCTCGCCCGCGGGAGGCCGGTCTCCTCGCGTATGACTCCGTGGTCGTCGTGGACGAAGCCCACCTTGCGCGCCAGCTAGTCCACACCGCCCGCCGCATCGCCGGACTCGAAGCGACTGCCATCGAGCACCTGCCCGTTGCGAGGCTCCAGGTGGTCCAAGTCACGGCCACGCCCGTAGAAGGCGATGAGGCCCAGTCAGTCCGGGTGGAGCCTCAGGACTTCGCGTCTGTCACGGAAGCCGACAAGCTTCTGGCGCAGCGCATCGGCAGTCCCAAGCCTCTCTCTCTGGTGGAGGTCCGCTGGCCAGCGACGAATGCCCGTGAACGTCAAGAGCTGGCTGCGAAGATCGCCGATTTGGCCGTGGACGCCCGCGAGAAGTACGGCCGAACGGTCGGCTGCGTCGTCAACACCATTGCCCTCGCGGTCGAGGTCGCCGGAGCACTCGAGCGTCTGGGGCGGACATCTGGGCGCTCGTACTCGCTAGAAGTGATTGTCGGGCGCAAGCGGCCCTTCGATGTCGGGCGACTGCGTCGCGACCGACCTGGGCTGTTCACCAACCGCGGAGATCCGACCCTTGACTTCGTCGTCGCGACGCAAACGATCGAGGTCGGGATCGATATGGACCTGAGTGCCCTGGTGACCGAACTCGCCCCCGGTGCTGCCATCGCACAGCGCGCGGGCAGGGTGAACCGGCTTGGGGCAAGGCAAGAAACAGAAGTCATCGTCCTGGTGCCGCCAGCCGATCATGGGCTGCTGCCCGACGCGCCACCGTATGTCAGCGACGATCTGGTCGCATCCGAGGCTTGGCTGCGGGGTCGGGCAGCGGATGTCAACGGAGTCGCGCCATGGTCGGTCTGTCTGAACCCACCGCCTGGGCAAGTCTTGAGACGCATGCTCCTCCAGCGGCCGGAGATGTGGGATGCGTGGCTGTGGGCTCGAACCTCGGACGACCTCATTGAGGACCCCGATCTAGACCTGTGGCTTTCTGACGATCTCGAACCAGATCGGGACATCTCGCTCGTGGTGCGCCAGGCTCTTCCGAACAACGAAGCCTCCGCCGTCGCGCTACTCCGTCAAGCACTCCCCCGAGCGAAGGAGGCTTTCCCAGTTCCGCTCAACACCGCCAAGGAGGTTCTCGGGAGCAAGAGCGACGATGGTGGAGAGAGCACGCTGTTGGTCTTGCGAGGGGAAGAGGTACTCACCGTTGTCGGCCCGAAGCAACTCAGGCCAGGCGACGTGGTCGTCGTCGATTCACAGATGGCCTGCTTCCGGTACGGGGTTGTAGTCAGCGATGGCGACGAGACCGCGACCGATGTCCTAGAGGAGCCAACCGACGGGCGCGACGATCCCTTCGTGATTCGGATCGCGGCCGGCGCTCCTGCGCTCGCCGAGTGTGAGCGAGACAGCGTTGACGGCCTGCTTTCTGACCTCGCCGGTGTCGTCGTTGCGCATCCGCGTGATGGAAGGGTGCGGAGACACGAAATGGCGGACATCCTCCGTCAGTTTGCAGCCGAGGTCCCTGGAGCAGACGCGGCTCGGCTGCGCGAAGCGGCCACCAGGCTCGACGGCCCGATCTACCGGACCGACGTTGCCATGGCTCCACGTACCAGCGACTCCGTGCTGGAGTGGATTGTCGTCAAGGCGATGCAAGGGTCAGCGTCCGGCGACGAACTCCGCCAGGAGTGGCTGGCCGCGAACAGGCAGGTTCCCCTCGATGAGCATCAGGATGCCGTTGCCGCCCGTGCGGGCGACATAGGACTCCGTATTGGACTGGAGCTAACCCTGGTGACGATCTTCCAGAAAGCGGGCCGCCTCCATGACAGCGGCAAGCGCGACGGACGTTTCCAGGCGCTCTTGAGAGATGGCCAGGACGACATCGAGGACGCGTCGCCGCAGCTTCTGGCCAAGAGCGGACGCCGCACCGCAGGTGCCGCACGCTCGGCGCGAGCACGTTCCAGCCTCCCCGCCGGCTGGCGTCACGAGCAGCTGTCGGCGGCCGACGCCTGGCAGGCGCTCGACGACGGAGACTCAGACGGCCGCGACCTCCTTGTGCGCCTGATCGGAACGACGCACGGCCGTGGGCGCGGAAGCTTCCCTATGACATCAACCCATCTGACCGGCTCAACTGATGGGGCGGCGCAGAGCGCCGAGTTGCTTTACGACGCCGGCGAGTGGGACGCGCTAATCGAGCGAACCCATGCCGTCTGGGGGGTATGGGGCTGCGCCTACCTTGAGGCGCTCGTCCGCGCCGCAGACTGCCAGATTTCCGGAGAGGGACGATGACGGAGCTGCATCTACGAGGAGACCTGCGAACGGCGCTCTCTCACATGACGATGATCGGCCTGGCCGCAATCCTCGAAGACGCGAGAGTCGGGGACGTAAGAGTCGCCTGGTCGCGTGAACTGGACGCGAGGCCGCTCCTCTGGACCGATGGCGTTGACCTCGACGCCGCCGCCGAGATCGTCCGAGACCACGCTCGGCGCGGTGCGGCGGCCGACAGCTGGGTCACTGCCTCGATCGACCTGGGCGATGGGCCGGTCGGGACCATGAGCCCGCGCATGAAGAAGCCAGCTGACCCAAGCGCCTGGCAGCTATTGACCGACCATCGTGCCGGACTGATCGACTCACTCACTGATGCCCGCAGCAGACTCGACCTCAGGTTCGTGGGCGCTCTTGGAGCCCCCTCGTACTGGCACTTCGCCACTTGGGGCGGATCCGCCAGGCGCGATCCACGCCCGGACTGGGGTGCCTCCAAATGGGAGATGAAGACGCGCAATCGTGGGGAGGAGTTCGTGCGCAACCGTCTCCGTCCAATGGCCGAGAGCGTGGCCAGTAGAGACGCGAAGTCGATCCGTCAGGGGCTGGACGGGACGATCACTCTGGACCTCACTGGGAAGAACGAGCGAGGAAGTCGTACGGCTACGGGCCTGGCATCAACGGGCCCAACCGACGATGCAGCGGCCTGGTGCGGGTTGTGGGCGATCAGCCAGTTCCCTGTAATCCCGCTGGTCACGGCGCAAAGCCGGACGGCTGGCCACTTGAGGGTTCCAGGTATGGCGCAGTCTCGCGGCTGGTTCTACCTGCCAATGGCCCATTCACCGATGACGATGCCTCGCCTCCGATCTGTCATCTTGAGCAGTGAACTGGAGCGCGTGGTTCGCAAGCGGGTGGCCGACGATCGCGGCGCCCCAACCGATCTGGAGGCGGGGGTCGCTCGTGATTGGCTCCGTGATAGACACGTCAGCGGCGTCGCGTACTTTCCTGTCTGGGCCTCTGACAACGTCAATGCCCCGGAACTGCGGGCGCTCGATGGCACTGTGATCCCGCTTGAGGCGGGGCCCGATGACCGGCCTTTCTGACACCGAGCCTCTGCCCATCAGCCTTGTCGCACAACATGTGTTCTGCCCGCGCCGCGCGTGGTTGGAAGCCGCTGGCGAGACGACGGACACGTACCAGATGGCCGTCGGTATAGCCGAGCACGCGCCTACCGAGAATCCCGCGACCGGCCGGCCCGATCGCCTGCGCATCGTTGAGGTGGTCCATCCAGAGTGGGGCATCATCGGGCGGTGCGACACCGTTGAACGTGAGTCCGACGGCTCGCTCACGGTCATTGAGCACAAAGCGACGCCGGTCAGACGGCGTCCTGACGTGACCGAGCCGATGCGCGTTCAGCTGGTGCTCCAGGTCGAGTCCTTGCGCTCGATGGGCTACAAGGTCAGCGGCCAGGAGGTGTACTTCACCAGCCATCGTGTCAGCGTTCCGGTCACGCTGGCAGAGGCGGACGTCAGTCGGGCTCGTGCGGAGGTCGATGCCACCCGGCTGACTGTGACAAGCCAGACGGCCCCACTGCCGCTGGAAGACGATCCCAGGTGCACCAGCTGCTCGCATGCATCGGTATGCCTCCCGGAGGAGCGGTCCGGTCGAGCGGTTCGTCACCGAATTACCGTCGCGGACCCCGATTGCCAGGTCGTGCATCTCGCCACGGCCGGATCTCGAGCGTCACTCAGGGACGGCCGTGTCCTGGTCTCCTACCGCGGCGAGGAGATCGGCTCCATCCCGCTCGAACGCGTTCAAAGCCTTGTCCTCCATGGCAACGTAGACCTCTCGGGCGCGTTGATACGGGAGATGATGTGGCGATCGAGGCCGATCATCTGGTGTACCGGAGTTGGGCGAGTCGTCGGCTGGAGCATGAGCGGCTCAGCACCGAATGGGCTACAGCGCGTCAGGCAGCATGAGATGTCGGCCGCGGGTCGTCTGGATCTGGCCCGTGAGTTCGTTGGCAGCAAGATCGCGAACCAGGCCACGTTCCTCAGGCGAAACGGCGCGAGCCCCGATACCGTGACCCTGCTCCGGACGCTCCAGAGGCGTGCCGCCATCGCGCTCTCCCTGGGCGAGTTGTTCGGGATCGAGGGCGAGGCAGCCGCAAACTACTTCGAGACGTTCGCAACCATGCTGCACGCCAGCGTCAGCGGGGCAGCCCGCGATCTCTTCGCGGGCAGGTCTGGCCGCCCTGCCCGCGATCCAATCAACGCTAGCCTCAACTACGTCTACGGCATACTCCTTGCGGACATCATCAGGGCCATCGCAGCCTGCGGGCTCGATCCTCATGCCGGGTTCTTGCACAGCAGCAATCGAAACAAGCCCGCGCTGGCCCTGGACCTGTGCGAAGAATTCCGGGCACCGGTAGCCGACTCGACAGTTGTGGGTGCCTTCAACAACGGCGAGGTGTCAGTGGGCGGCTTCACCGATGTGCTCGGCACCACGCGCCTGCGCGACGACACCCGCAGGACGCTCATCGCCGCATATGAGCGCCGGGTCCAGACCAGCTTCCGGCACCCGGTGTTCGGTTACGAAGTCTCATGGCGTAGGGCAATGGAAGTCCAGGCGAGAATGGTCTTGGGTGTGATCGATGGCACGCAATCGCGATACATAGGGATACGTGTCCGATGAGTCGGGAGGGTACGTACCGATTCCTTATCGCCTACGACATTGCGGACGACCGTCGCAGAGCGTTGGTCGCCAGTCGCCTCAGGCGTACGGAGAACGCATCCAATTCAGTGTGTTCATCGTCGACGTCAAACCCGCGCGCATCGTTCGCTTGCGCACGATCCTTGGGAAGATCCTCGTCGCGTCTGAGGATTCGGTCGTTATCTGCGAACTGGGGACCGTCGCGCGTGCAGTCGAGTTGAGGATCGACTTCCTCGGCCTCAAGCCCAAACTGCTGGGGCAGGACACGATCATCGTGTGAGTCGTGGAAGCCGGAGGGTGGCATGTTGAGCAGCCCCGAGTTCGCGCGAGTGGTCCGACGTGCCGTGCCTGAGCGTGGACCTCTCGCGTATTCTTGGCTCTGAGGCCGACTCTCCGGAACTCGCGGAAGTCCATCGGCCGTCGCAATCTCTCGCTGATGGCTCTTGGAGTCCGCGGCAGGTTACACGCGGGGTATGCTGACTGCCTCGGTCGACTGGCCGCCGGTCTGTAGGGGCCAAGGACCAAGAAGGACCCTGTTGCAGCGCCTTCCCGGCGCTGCCTTCATTGAGGTGTCTGGAGCGTGCCGCTCGCGCAGGCCATCGACACGGTTGCAGCGCCTTCCCGGCGCTGCCTTCATTGAGGTACTGTCCAGCGGGAACGTCCCGCCCGGTACAATCAGAGTTGCAGCGCCTTCCCGGCGCTGCCTTCATTGAGGTCTGGTGGCGAGACCAGTGATGACGAAGTGCGCGTTGTTGCAGCGCCTTCCCGGCGCTGCCTTCATTGAGGTTTGGCGAGGGCGCGCTCCTCGGCCGCGATACTTGTTGCAGCGCCTTCCCGGCGCTGCCTTCATTGAGGTGCGCACAGCAAGTGGTGGGCGCGCTGATGGCTGACACGTTGCAGCGCCTTCCCGGCGCTGCCTTCATTGAGGTATGGCCGCCGCCGGCGCGATGATAAAGGGCAGCGGGTTGCAGCGCCTTCCCGGCGCTGCCTTCATTGAGGTACCCGATACCGCGGCGCGATCGACACGCACCTTCGGGTTGCAGCGCCTTCCCGGCGCTGCCTTCATTGAGGTGATCCCGAGCTCGTTGACCCTGGAACCATCACCGGTTGCAGCGCCTTCCCGGCGCTGCCTTCATTGAGGTGCCCTGGCTGTGAAGCTCGGCATGGTCGAATGAGGTTGCAGCGCCTTCCCGGCGCTGCCTTCATTGAGGTTGTTGATCGAGGTGTCGTAGGCGATCGCGTCTAGTCGTTGCAGCGCCTTCCCGGCGCTGCCTTCATTGAGGTCGGCAACTCGTCCAGTGCTACCTGTAGGCGGGCTGCAGTTGCAGCGCCTTCCCGGCGCTGCCTTCATTGAGGTCGCGCAGCGACAAGCGGGCCGCCCGTGTGCGCCTGGTTGCAGCGCCTTGCCGGCGCTGCCTTCATTGAGGTAGGTCGCAAGCCAGCGTCGAGATGACCGCACCGCCGTTGCAGCGCCTTCCCGGCGCTGCCTTCATTGAGGTACCGCCAAGAAGTACGGCTCTGCGTGCGGAGCGGCGGGTTGCAGCGCCTTCCCGGCGCTGCCTTCATTGAGGTGGCATGCTGAACCTCGGCTATGCGATCGAGAACGAGTTGCAGCGCCTTCCCGGCGCTGCCTTCATTGAGGTTTGACACACCAGCCGTCGCCGGTCGTGCCGGGGAGGTTGCAGCGCCTTCCCGGCGCTGCCTTCATTGAGGTGGCTCCGCAACTCCTGGGGCAACCGCTGGGGCTACAGTTGCAGCGCCTTCCCGGCGCTGCCTTCATTGAGGTTTCGTGGCCACCTACCTCAACAAGTACTGCCCCGGCGTTGCAGCGCCTTCCCGGCGCTGCCTTCATTGAGGTCTTCAGCCCGGCAATGAGCGGTGGCAGGACCGACGGTTGCAGCGCCTTCCCGGCGCTGCCTTCATTGAGGTGCCGTCAGCGCCGCGCCCGTGGGGAACGCTGTGCCGCGTTGCAGCGCCTTCCCGGCGCTGCCTTCATTGAGGTGTCGCAGTCGACGTGACGCTGGTCGCGAGGACCTGGTTGCAGCGCCTTCCCGGCGCTGCCTTCATTGAGGTAGCATCCGGTCCGTCGTGAGGACGATGGGGAAGCCATGTTGCAGCGCCTTCCCGGCGCTGCCTTCATTGAGGCGGCGGACTTCCTACTGCCATCGAGCCTCCTGACACGACGTGGTCATCGTGAGCGGGAGATGGTTCGCTCGAGTCAACGCCCCCGACGCAGCAGTACGCACTGGCCGGCACAGGGCTCGGGATCGTCGCCGATCAGCGGCGAACGAGCCAGAGAACCACGAAGTCAGCCCTCTCGCCGCCCGCTCATGTGCCACCATGCTGTCGCGCCCCACTCGCTAGACCGCGTACGGAGAGGGAGACTGCCGTGACCGACTGGGACCTCGCGCCAGGCGATTACATCAAGCGCACCGAGCTACATGCTCGTTTCGGTGGTGGAGGACAAGGCGGCATCTCGCCCTGTGCCAAGAGCCCCAACGTTCTGATCTTCTCGGACCCCCGAAGTGGCAGCCGCCACGGCTACATCTACGACAAATGGGATGAGGCTGATTCGACCCTCTTCCACTTCACCGGAGAAGGCCAGACCGGCGACCAGCGGATGAAGGCTGGGAACGCGGCGGTATTGAATTCCGCCGTCGCCGGTCGGTCCCTGCGGGTTTTCAAAGGCGTAAGGGGCACAGTTCGGTACATCGACCAGTTCAAGCTCGATGCGGTGCCGTTCGAGTTCAAGCCGGCTCCCGCAACAGGCAACGGTCCGACACGCCAGGTGATCGTCTTTGGCCTTCGCCGTCTGACGGACGCCACAGATCGTCGGGCTAGGCGGCCCAGAAGTGTGGCCGCCCCCACCTACCGGCGTGCCGATCCATCTCCGACCCAGCCGTCCGAGGAACCCTTCACGCGTGACCCGACCGTCATCGATCGAGCGCTTCGCGCACATGCCGACACACAGAACGCGCTGTCAGATTTCCTCACCAACAACGGCGCCACGACCTGGTCCCCGCAGCCGGCAGACCCTGACTTCGACCTAGCCTGGACCCTTCGAGGAGTCACTTTCGTCGGCGAGGTCAAATCACTTACGGCCCTTAATGAGGATCGGCAACTTCGGCTCGGACTAGGACAGGTGCTCGACTATCAGGCTTTGATGGCGCGCGAGACGGCCGCAGTTCGAGCGGTGCTCGTCGTCGAGCGCCAACCGCAGGACGCCCGCTGGCTCGCATTGTGCGAACGACACGATGTCGTCCTTGTCTGGCCGGCGACATTCCCCGTACTTCTTGAATCGGAGCTTACCCGCTGACTCTTCGCGGTTCCATGGTGGATCACTGCCGGAGGCGTGTGCAACAGCAACGCGGGTGAGGCGGAGTGGCCTACAGCGGTCAGGGTTCCCTCAGTGCCCGCCGAATTTGGCGCAGATGCGCTTGATCGCTTCTTGATACTGCGGCATCAAGAGGAGCTGGTGATCGGCCTCTTCAGACAGCAGCCGCGCGCACAGCGGCATCCTCCAGCGACTCGCCATCGCGCGAAGAGCCATCTCGGCCAGATCTTCGGCTTGCACGATCTGCACTGGGCGAAGGACGGAGGACTTGATGACCCCGACCGCTACGCGTGCGGACTCGCTCGCTGACGGAGTGGGACCGCCCAACAAACCCATGGCAATCAATAGCGCTGTGCGGCCAACAGCGGTAGAGGCTCGTTGAACGGCCAGATCGATCAAACCCACCGAGGGAGGAACATGAACGTAGTGGGCCGACACGAGAGACAGTAGCTTCTCGTCCCTGACATCTTCAGAAATCATGCCCCGCTCAGCCATAGCGAAGAGCAGCGACACGCTAGAGAAGGAAGGGGGAGGAGAATACGAACCCAGAGAGAACTTGCGAAGTCCGAGATCGTCTGCATACAGCGGCAGGCTTAGTCGGTCGACCAGAACGAGCGCGTCGTACGAACTGCGTCCCAGCATCCCCCGAGAAGTCTCGGCTCGAGAACCCATTGCAGCGATACTCTCAAGGGGACGTCTCTCGATTCGATGGGCGTCAAGCCAGGCCAACTGTTCGCGAACAACTTCCTCGCGGCGCACTAGCCCGGGATGATTTGGAGGAAGATCGGTGAGGCTTATCCCCGCCGCCCCGCCACCCACCTTCCTGTAGCCGTCGCGAACCCGGTTCTGATCCTCCTTCAGCTCCGCTCGGACCTCATCGACCAGAGACCGGGGGGCCACGAGCTCAATGGAGGTCGATAGGTCGTTCAGAATCTGCAGGCTGTAGGCGGTCTCTAGTGCGGATCGTGTCAGAACGGCTGATGCCACGAGGCTTGCCATCCGCACGGACCCCTTCTGCGCGGTAGAGTCGGCCCATTCCACCACCAACGGCCCGCTCTTCTCGGGCTCCCTGGTCGCAGCTGACATCAACTCGACGGTGAAACACCCCAGTCTTTGAGCTATGGCCGCAAGCGGAAGCACCTGTTGGCGGTAGAGGTCGACGATGCCTTGCTGAAAACGGTCTTGCTCCGCCAATACTTCGATGAGCTGGGCGACGCCTAGCGGGTTGTCTAGTTCCTCGCCGACGGGTATTTGCTCGACGAACTGAGGCTCCCGGGCAAATTGCTCCTCGAAGTGGGCCAGTATGTCCTGGGTGGCGTGAACAACAGCCGGCAAGACAGTGTCAACGGTCCACCGCTCCTCTTTTCGCGTGTCGCGATGCAAGATGAAGGTGTCTCCTACCTTCAAACCTGCGAGGCCAATGGCATGGGCATCTTCGAGTGTTAGCTCTTTTCGAAGCGGATCCACTGGTGGATCGCTGTAGATGCTGTACTCGCGGTCAGCGGCATTGGCCCGCTTGAGGCGAACGTAGGTGTCCGCTCCGACTTCTGTTGGGAGCGGAAGGTTGGCCCCACTAGTGAGTACCATGCCTGCCAAGGCTTTGTTTAGAGGTGGGTTCGCTGGCTCCTCCCGATAGGCCCTGAAAGCCTGCGCCACGGCATCTTCGGGTCGACCGACGGCTCGCAGCATCTCGGCCGCCTGCATTCGCTCCGGAGGAGTCATCGACAACTGGTTCAGCAGCGTATCGAGGCAATCAGACGCTTCTGACAAACGCTCGGTGTCAATGAGTGCCTTTGCCAGCCCGAGCCGAACGTTTGCTGTCGGCTCCCCTCGCTCGGCCAGTTCCGAAAGGCTTTTGATCGCTGCCTCTGGCTCCTCACGTCGGAACGCTATGTCGGCGGCGATTGCCAGAGCCCATGGCGGCAACGGGCCTCGCGGCCACATGACGTCGAGGACCTTCTGTGCGCCGGCATAGTCGCCCGTTTCGAGAAGAGCGGCGGCGAGGTTTCTCAGCTCGATTGATGTCAACAGAGACCAGTCGAGTCGTCGCAGGGTCTCGATGGAGTCGGAGAGACGATTCGAGCGGTAGAGGCGCTCCGCTAGTTCGCGTAACACCCGGGGAGAGTCGTCGCCGGCAACCTCCGCGGCGTTCTCAAACTGCCGTTTACCTTCGTCGGGATCTTCTTTGATGAATGCCAGCCGGCCACGAGCGCAGATGCCCTGGTAGCCGGCCTTACCCACCTCCGTAAGGCCATCGAGAGTGTTCCCGGCGAAAGAATCCTCTCCAATCCGCATCGCCGCGTCGGCAACCAGGAGCCGAACCGAGTCGGGGTCCCTCGCGGTCGGTATCTGGGTCAGGGCCGCCTCTAGATCGTCCATAACCTCGCGTGTGGAGGCGGACCCGACTCGAAGGCCACCGCGGACAGCGAGAAGATGCGCATCGCGTGATGCGGCCGGCGGCCAGAGTATCTGGAGCGCCCCGTCTTGGTCGTCGGTTGCTAGCCTGGCGTTGACAGCGTGACGGAGGATCTCAGGGCTCTCAGGAGCTCGCGAGCGAGCCTCTTCGATGTCCGTCTGCGCGTCGTCGATCTTCCCCAGAGCTCGGAAAGCGCCGGACCGAATCACGAGCGCTGGCGAGACCAACGGATCCGCATCGTCGAGCTTCTGGATGGCCTCTGTCGTGAGGCGGATCACATCGTTCCAGAGGGCGTCGTCGGCTGACGAGTTGTCTCCGCTGACCAGGGCATTCGCCCGAATAACAAGAACCCCCGCCGTTCTGTGGTTCTCTCGTAGCAGCTCCGCGGTGACTGCTCGTGCCTGGCTCCTGTCGCCTTGGTTCAGCTCCATCTCGGCGACTATGAGCCGGTAACGTGGGTCGCCAGCGACGCCGGTGGGCGGATTTGGTCGTTCTCCGTCGGATGCGATTGCCACTTCAAGAGCGGCTCGCCAAGCCTGGAAGTCGGACGAGTCGGCCGCTACGGCTTTCTCCGCGAAGCCAACGGCCGATCCGAGGTTACCTAAGCGAACGTGGGCTCGCGCCGCGAGGCTCAGTGCCCGCGAACCTTGAGGATCGAAGTCCAAGGCGTTCGCGGCCGCCGCCAAGGCCTCGTCGGGTCGTCCCAGATAAAGGAGGGCAGCAGCTTTGAGCGTGGCTGCCTCGTAGTGAATGCACGGGTCGAGGTCAATCGCAGAGTCGATCTCTGGCGCGAGCTGCCTGAGGGCGACAAGACCGAACTCCGCCTGGCGGCTATCGAGCAGACCCTCTATGAAATCGATCTGACGCAGGTACTGCTCGTCTTTGCGAGGGGGCCTGAGCCCGATTCCATTCACGCCCAGAACATCCACGACGATTGACTCGTAGTCCCGCCGCTTGCTTTTCGCACATAGATCCATCGCGTCGGCGAGGATGAAGGCCCACGCCGCCTGAGTCTGGCTCTCGTCTGCGAGCAGAGAACTGAGAAGGTAGAGCGTTGCCTCTAGCCCGGCGTCATGCGCGTCGTCAAGGTCGGTCCTTACGACAAACAATCTGGTGAGGACTTCGTCTCGCCCCGGCGAACCGAGTAGTCGTCTCGCATCGGCATGGAGCTTCTCGCGATTGCCTGATCGGATCCGGGTCAGGTCACTCGCGAACTCACGGTAAAGCCGCGATGTTGAACTCTCGTCTAGGACGAGAGCCACCGGCATTCCGTTCGGAAACTGCGCGATCCGGTCCAGGACTTCGTCGAGTTCGGCCGCTGCCGTCAGTCCGTGTTTAGCCTGGACTTCGGAAATGCGATGGCCGCCGCCCGCGAACTCAATTCGAGCATCGTCGCCTGGGCCGCCGGTCTCACCCCAGACCGCGGTCGGAACGTCGTTGGCAGGAGAGAACCAGCCCAACCGTGATTGAGCCAGCATCCTGACGTACACACTTGCGATGACGCGAACCTGATAGCTGATGCCATTGATGTTGCCGTCACCGCTCATGTGGCCGCCCCTTCTTCCGTCGTGGTTCAGATTGGACTAGACCGCACGGATGTCAATCAAGAGTCTCCGCTTCCCGGGTCGCAGTCAAACTAAGTCGCCGCAGGTTCGCCCACGCGGCCACTTCCGTCGAGATGCTTCGGGTCGCCGCAAGCGCTGCTACGAGGTCGAGCGGCTGACCGCCCAGGCGACTGGCGAAGACGCCCGCGATAAGCTCGGAAGGCGTGGTCACTCCTCAACGCCCGGCGGTCCGTTCCGAGCAGCCCGCAATGGCACTAACAAGCCATAGGGTTCTCCTGCTTGTACGACTCTAGCTCGGCGATCATTTCGCTGGCTTCGTCGTAGGCGGCCTTGTACGTGAAGTCGGGCGGACCGTCGCAGGTGGCCAGGCGGCGTGCGTCCCGCGCGTGTTCGAGAGCCGTGGGCCTGTCGCTGACGGCGATGCCGAGTTTGGCAAGCTCCAGATGGGCGTCCGCGCCCTGGAGAACGTAGTCGCTGCGTTCGGCAATGACCATCGCCTCCTCGGCCAGTTGCTGAGCCTCCTCCGACGCCCCGGTGGCGGAGCGCAACCGCGCCAGCTCGATGAGGATGTCGGCTTCGGCCTCCACGGCGTTGGTGCGTCGGCAGCGTTCAAGAGCCTCATTCAGATGACGGTCGGCCTCGTCAGGTTGGCAGGCGACGCGGTGCGCCGCCCCCAGCAGCCAGTGGGCGCGTACGTAGGCAAACTCATGAGGGAATCCCGCGCGCGCAGTCTCATCCGCCAACTCCAGCGCGCGACGCGCCGGATCGAGTGCCGATTGAGGGTTGCCGGCTGCAGACCGAGAAGCCGAACGCAGCAGTAGCAGTTCGCGCAGGGCTCGGTACCCCCAGGTCGTTCCTTGGTAAAGCGTGTCCGGTTGTCCTTCCAGCATCCCAAGCGCGATCGCCAGATGCGCTTCCGACTCGGCATACGCCCCACGACAAGCCAGCAGCCAACCCAATCCCCGATGGCCCAACGCCTCCACGGACAAGAGATCGGACCGGGCCTCGCTCTGGAACGCCTGGCATGCCCGGATGCTGCGGTACAGGTTGGCCTCGGCGGCCCGAATGGCGCCAACGTGGACCTCCGCTACGCAAGCGCTGTTCAACGCGATGACGGCTACCTCAATTCGTCTGTCTCGCTTCTCCGCAATGCCAATCGCGGCTTCATAGAGCGACAAGGCGCGGCGGGGCTGGCCGCACAGGCTGTAGGAGTTTCCCAGCGCGTTCAGCGTCCAGGTCTGGGCGCTCTCGTACTCCAGGCGGGGCGGGCGCTCTTCGCCGTCGGGTAAGAGCGCCTGCAGCAGGTCCGCGCAGATCTGGTAGGCCGCGAATTGATCATAAGCCGGTTCGTAGAGACGATCGCGGAAGAGCATCATCGCCTGGTCGAACTGCCCGGCGCGGATGGTCTGGTCGTATAGCTCGATCACCGGGGCCAGGTCTTCCAGGCGCGTAACCTTCTCCGGCGGAGGCACGGCGGCGAAGTAGTCGCGCAGACGTGAGTGGGCAGCGGTACGGTCGGGCTCGGATAGCCGGTCGTACGCATAGCGCCGCACGATGGGATGCAGGTCGAACCGGCTCGCCTTCGTATCGTGGCGCAGCAACCCGCGCGCGACCAGGTCCCGCAGGTCGGAAACGAGGATGTTGGCGGCCCCTTCTGGCGATTCCGCGAGCGCCTCGAGAGCATCGTATCTGACCGGACCGCGCAGGCAAGCGATGCGACTTAGCAGCGCACGCCGCGCCGATGTGAGGCTGTCGTAGGCCACTTCCAGCACGTGATGCTGGTGCTGCTTCAAATCGCCCCCAACGTCCAACCGCTTCGCCGCGGCGATGTCGCCCGGTTGCTGGAGATCGCCCACGATCAAGCCGGCCAGCAGCCGCAGGCTCAGCGGATGGTAGCCGTAGGGCTCGCAGACCCGTTCGATCTCGGTGCGAGTGCCGCGGATGCCCTGGGCATGGAAGAAGCCCACAGCATCGGCAGGCTGCATCTGTTTGAGCTCCTCCTCGCGGCAGCCCTGGAGGATCTCTCCTCCTCTGGTTTCGAGCGCGTGCGGACTCAGCCGCGTGGTGAGCAGAACCTTGGACCGGAGGTTGGGTAACACCGCAAGATTACGGAGGAAACCCTCGGCCACTGGCGAGATGCAGTCGCGGTCGCTGCTGTCGGGCCCAACGAGTTCGTCCCCCCGATACGCCGCGTCGAGCCCGCCGAAGGCGCGGAGCTCACGCTCGAAGCCGTCCAGAACGAGCAGCGTGCCGGGTGGGTGGAGAATTTCTAGGAGCGCCTTGACGGCGTCCCTGGGGGAGAGTTCGCCCGGCTTGATCTTCCCGTCGCTGAGGTAATCCAGCGTCTGGGCGACGAAGTTGTCGAAGCTGGCGTCGCCTTCGTAGAAGCTCCACCAGACGACGCGCGGCCAGTCGGCAGGTTTCACATCGTGCGTCAGCCAGTGCCAGGCGAGTGCACTCTTCCCGAAGCCCCCCAGGGCGCGAAGGCTCAGTAGCGGATGCGCGACGTCCGCCCCAAGCCAGCCGGTGAGCATCGCACGCTCGTCGACACGGCCGGTGAAGTTGGGCGGCATGGGATAGGGATGAGCCAGGAACCAGTGGTCCGGGTGTGGCCCCTTCGGTGGCTCGGGCTCCGGCGGCGCCCCCAGCGCAGTGAGGAGCTGGCGCCAGGCGAGCTCGATGTCCGCCCCATCGGTGAAGTCGATGTTAGTGAGCGCGCCAACGTAGAGTGGCTTTTCGCAGTCGGCCTTGAGTAGAGGAATCACCCGAAGGTCGCGGTTGGCCGGACTGAGCGTCTGGGACATTACGCCTTCGAGGTCGCACCATTCGCTGCTGATGTAGTCGGGCGTGAGAACCAGCAGCGTGTGCCGGCAGTGCTTCGCGCCGTGCTCCATGTTCTTGATGCTAGGCGCGCCGGGCGTGAAGTCGCGGAAGTCGACGAACGCCCTCAGCCCACCCTTCTCGATGCGCTCCAGCAACTCGCCGCGTACCCACGCCTTGTCGCGGTGGCTGTAGGAGATGAAGACATCGAATTCGAAGTCAGCATCCACGACCATCAACTCCATCCCTGGTTAACGATCCGGAATCAGGCGCGGGCCGCAGGCAGTCTCTCAGTCAGGTCCTGAGCGCAACAGTACGGCATTCCTTCTAGGCAATTTCGTGGTTGGAGTCCCTGCGGGCTTGCCAGTAGTAGAGCATCCCCCCGGGCCCATATCTGTCGCACCTGCCGCCAGGCACGAGCGGGTGATGGTGTCGAGTCAAAGCGTCAACCTCGCACCACAATCCGGCAGGTTCTGTCGGAGGTTCTACTCCTCTCGCCCCGACCATTCGAGTATGTGGCCCCATCGAGGCGCCGATTCCTACGGCTCAGATGCCTGGTTCGCCGTGCGCTTGTGCGCCGGGAAGTCCCCACCCCTTCGGGGATGATCCAGAACCGGCCGACCTGAACGTCCCAATTCCGGGCCATCCCGTCGGCGCTGTGAGGGTCACCGTCGCGCTCGTCACGAGACCAGGGCGGCGCAGGCCGACACCGCTGCGGCAACGATGAAGTCAGTGAGGCACCATCGGCCAAGTCACGACTTCGCTGCGACTCCGACCGCTCAGCCGACCATTTCCAGCAGGAGCTCGCGACCCCGTTCCAGGAGCGCTCGTGCCTGCGTGCTTCGGCAGCTGAAGCTGTAGCGCATTTGTCCGGCGAACGTGGACACTCCTACGATCCTGTGGTTCGGGCCGCTGGCCGGGAAGATCGGCGGCGAGATCGACTCGATCGTGAACGAGCCATACCGCGCGGGAATGCCGATCCGGCCGAGATTGCTGATCGAGACGTCGTATTCCGTCCTCCAGGGTCCGGGACGGGGGTTTCTGGGCTGTTCGGATAGCTGCATCGCGATGAACGGCGTCGCGAACAAGCGGTCTTCGCGCGTGGCCGCAGCCAGCGCCGTCGCAGCGTCACGCGCCAGCTCCCAGAGGCCGCGCCCCGGGCTACAGTCCACGTCCACGAGAGCGAGCGAGATCGGGTTGCCGTAGACATCTACACCCGCCGACAGGTATGGCCGAAGATCGACCGGGACTTCGGCACGCCTCACGGGCGTATCCGGGTTCTGCTCCGCGAACGGCATCAGGAATGCGGAGCACAGGGCGGCCTGCACGGTGACGCCTTCCTGGCGGCAGCGGTCGGCCAACCCGCTAGTCTGCTCCCAGCCCAGTTGGTGAACCGATATGTCGAGCGGCGGTCGAGCCGTCGCGCCAGGCTGGGCCGAATGCTCCGCGGGGTGTCCGTTTTCGGTCCCGCGTCCGCCGTCGGGCGGGCTGTGGACCGGGAAGTCGGCGACCCCCGAAGGTTCTTCAGCCGATCGCTCCGCTGCCATCTGGCGCAATCGCTCCATCACATCTGCGGGAACGAGGTCCGCGAGTCGACGTGGCATGACCGGCGGCAGGGTGATCGATGGATCAGCCAGCAGGGTCAAGAGATCGCGCAGGGCGTTCACCAGGGAGCGGCCATCGGCGGTCAGATGGTCGCCAATCAAGATCAGGTCCGAAGCGTCCGAGCTGCGCAGCCACAGGCATCGAAGCAGGGGACCTGCCAGATAGTCGGCCGGGTTCAGGATCTCACGGCGCAGTTCAGACAACCACTGCTCGTCGCTGGTTCGCCCAATAACGTGGAGTGAGATCGGGCCTACGCCTTCCGAGGTGAAGCAAGGACGATCGCCCTTGCCCACCGCAACACGCGTGGCCGCAAGTGGATGCCGCTCGGCGAGTCCCGCCAGGGCGTCTCGCAGCCGATCTTCGTCTATCGGGCCAGTGATCCGCGCCGCCAGAGCCCCGCTCAGGCTGGGGCCCGCCTGCGCGAGACCAATGGCCGCTACCGCAGATGACATCTCGATTCTCACGCAAACGAGCATATTCGAAATGGGGGACGGTCCGGCACGCTGTCAGGCCCGCGGGGGTCAAAAACCCAGATTCGCGACCATCCGCATCCTAGAATGCGCCGATGCTGTTCCTCCTGGACCTGATCATTCGAGCACTATCCCGTCTCTTGGTTGACTCCCACGGCGACGATGGTTCCAAGGATCTCGAGATCCTCGTCCTTCGACACGAGCTCCGGGTGCTCCGCCGAAAGACCGGCCCGCCCAAGCTCCGGGCCATCGATCGAGTGCTTCTCGCCGCTGCAAGTCGGTCGATCTCGCGCGAACGGTGGTCCTGCTTTCTGGTCACCCCGGCCACCCTGCTTCGATGGCACTGGGAGCTCGTGAGGAAGAAGTGGACCTACGGTAAGAGAGGTCTGCCTGGACGGCCGCCGATCGACCCGGAGGTTCGCGAACTCGTCCTGCGGATCGCGAGAGAGAACCCGCGCTGGGGCTGCGTCCGGATCAAGGGCGAACTCGCCAAACTCGGGATCCAGATATCAGCCACCACGATCCGCAACTTACTCCGAACCGCGCGACTCGGCCGTCCGACGATGCCGCGATGGTGCCAACCTAGGGTCTCGTCGGCCGGGGGGAGAATCCGGGCCACACGGCATTCTTGGAGCCACCGACGCCGACCGGCAGGCCGCGCGAAGGCTGCTACGGCGGGCTGACAGCTACCGCATTCGTCGGTTCCGACGCACGACCAGAACTGTCAGACCGAGGACGACCAACCCCGCCAGAACCTCGAGCGGGACCATGTTCGGGAACCCGGCTGATTGGTCAACGTCGTTCCGATACAGAACCTCAGCGCCTCGGATAGCGACAAGAATCGCGATGGCGAGCGCGACGAGCACAAGGATCGTCCGCACCGGATGGGCTGCACCGATCATCTGCCGATTGTCCCCTCTGTCTCGTTGACTGCCTGTCGGGACTCCGACCCGGACAACCAAGTTCGGTCGAGATGATCTCGGCAGAACGGGCGCTGCCAAGCAGGATACAGGCCGCCCCACGAGTGGACATGCTGGCCGAACGGGATAAGCACCACGCTCTGGGTTCACCATTTGGTCATAGTGCTTGCTTTCATGGGCCGCGAGAGTGATGAATGGGACGACCAAATCGCCCCCGAGGATGTCACGTTGACCCCCCAACCGCTGCCCGCTCTAACCAGCGGAGACCCATCTACGTGGGATCAGGCGCTGTACGCCTTCTTGATCGAGAAGGGCAACCGCTCCGGCTCCAAGCGCACTGTCGAGTCATACAGCCGGATGCTCTGGCCGTTCTTCGCCGAGCGAGGTCTGACGCCGGAACGAGTCAAGCCAGGCGACGTACTCGCCTGGGTCCACGGCATCGGCCGGTCTGGGCGAACACCCTCGTCGACAACGGTCGGAGCCCGGATCGCCTGCCTCTCGTCCTTCTACCGCTTCCTGATCCGGATGGGGCTGGTCATCTCCAACCCGACCGACGCAGTCGAACGCCCCAGGAGCATTCAACCCACCGCTCGCGGATACAGCGCCGATGAGGTTCGGCAGCTCCTCGGGGTGGTCCCGGACACCATCGCCGGCAGGCGCGACCGGGCGCTGCTGTTGATCTTCATTCTTACCGGACGACGGAGGGCCGAAGTCATCGGTCTCACCGGCGGGGACATCAACCTGGACGGAGAAACCGCCTTCTATTCCTATCGGGGCAAGGGCGGGAAGCGCGGTCGCCGAGAGCTACCCCGGCCGGCCTATGACGCCCTCTGTGCCACGCTGGCTGACGCTGGGCTGTCATTGGCCACCATGGACCCCAAGGCGTCTCTCTGGCAGGCTGGAGCACGGCCGGAGGGGATCACAAGCGGCACGTTCTACGGCCGGTTCCGTCGGTACCTCGTGGCGGCGGGACTCGCGCCGAGCGGGCTCCACGTCTTGCGCCACAGCGCGGCGAAGTTGAGGCGCGATGCCGGCGAGTCGATCGAGGCGGTCAGCCAGTTCCTCGACCACAGCTCCCTGGCGGTCACGACCGTGTATTTGCGCCGGCTTGAGGGGCAGACCGATCGTGCCTGGTCGAAGGTCGCGGCTGCGATTGGCGCGTAGGGACAGCACAGGACTGAGCCCGGCTCAGGCCGCAGCAGGCCAATCCAGACGTTCCGACGATTGAGGCGCACGTGCGCCCCGAAGGCACGGCGTGACCAGGCGCCGGCTGCTCGGCTCCGCCGGAATGGACAGCGCCCGCCCCGGCCTCGACCACGTGCAAGTCATCGCGCCGACCCTCGGCCGGCGGCCCAAGAGCTCGGCCAGCCGAGGTCCTGCTGTTCCAGGGTCTAGGTCGTAATGACCGGTCCTCCGTGCCAGGGCAGCTCCGCGAGGATTTGTCGTGCGCATCGTCATCAAGTTGGACGTGGCACCGGGCCATTGAGAGTGGCCGGGGTGCCCGCGGCCGTCGATTTGGTGGGTCGCGCGTCACCTACCGTCGCTCGCCGTCGCGGAAGCTGCCAGCACATCGACTCGCTCGTCTTCGGAGGCTCGGTCACAGCGCCGATTGTCAGACGCTACGCCCGCAGACGGGTCGGGCGCGGGCGGTGATCCAGCCACCGTCCGACCAGTTGGCGGATAATCCCGATGACATGCTCGATCCACTCTTCAGTGGCACGCCAGTTACCGAGGCGATCGATGACCGGCGCCGACAGGCGCTGGCGAGCGTCGCCGTGCTGTCGCGTACCGAGTTGCTGGAGAGTGGTCTAGACGATCTGGTGGCCGAGCGCGTCAAGCTCTATCGGCTCAGGCCGCTCGTTCTCAACTGGAAGGGGAAGAGGCTCGCGCCGGGCGAGGTCGATCTCATGATCTCTCGGCTTCAGCCCGGCAAGGTCGCGGGCATGGCGATCACCCTCCTGGTTCGCTTCTCCGGAATGAGTGGCCTCTTGTACATGCGACCGTCGACGCACATCGGGAGAGCGCCTCGCGGCTTCGTCTGGGGTCAGAAGCTGCTGCTCAGCTACTTCCGTATCAACCCAGACCCCACCACCGCCCAGCGATACCTCGATTGGCAGGAGGCCGCAGTCAAGGAGCACGTTCTCTCCGTCAACCACGATGTCGGCACCTTCAACGCTGAACTGCCAGAGCTCCTTCGCAGCGCAGTCCAGGCTCGCCTCGACAAACTTCGCGCCGGTGAGGATTTCGCGGTCGCCCTCGGAGTGCCCCTGGCCGACCATCCAGTTCCACAGGCTGCCCTTGGGGTTTCTCGGCTCACACGGCCCGAGAGCGGGCGTGGCCGCATCGAGGCCAACGAAACGGAACTACCCAACATGCTTGCTCAGAACAGCGTGGATCCTTTCCGGGCGCCGGGTTGGAGTGAGCTGAGCAGGGTCACGCCCGCCCAGACGAAGGAGCATCGAGAGGCCGAGCCGTCGAAGTCTGGACGTCCGCCGGGCAGCGGCTGGCTCATCGTGGATCGCGCGGAACTCCTCAAGAAGTACCTACAGCTCCGGCAGCGGTCGGGCCGGCGGCCATTGCAGCGGGAGTTTGCACAGTCCGTCGACATGAGCGCCCGCACATTGCGGACCTACCTGAAGCGGTTCGGGCTGAGCTGGCCGCCGGAGTGACATATCTGCCACTAATTCGCCTATTCCAGGTGCATTAGCCGCCTATCGCTTCATCGACCCTTGTCGCCATGGAGACTACACGGCGACTCATGATCGCGATCGGGCAGGATGCCGCCGAACGGCTGGCTGACCTGGCGCGCGCCGAGCGACGCGACCCACGAGAGCAGGCCTCACTTCTCCTCGAGCGTGCGCTGGCCCGATTGAGCCGCCAGACCATTCACCGGCAGGCGTCAGGCGGGTCACAGTGTCCGTTGCCGCCGCCTCCATCCGTCCCCACCGAACCGGCCACTCCATGATTGTGCGTCGTTACGAACTCCGCGACGCGTCGGGCCTCGTGGTGGCGCTTCATGAGCGCCGCGAGCGCGAGGACGGCACCAAGAGCTTCTCGTGGCGTCAGCCAGACGGCTCGCTCGGCCTTGCAGGCGCGCCGGTCGTCGACCTCCCGCTCTACGGCATCGAACGGCTGAACGGCTCGTCCACCGTCGTCGTGGTCGAGGGCGAGAAGACGGCTGAGGCGCTGCTCGCAATCGGGGTGCAGGCCGTAGGAACGGCCACCGGGGCCAGCGCGACCCCGAGCGCCATCCCACTGGCCGACCTGACGGGTCGGTACGTCTTTGTCTGGCCGGACAACGACGATGTTGGTCGGGCCCATATGGCGCGGCTCGGCGCCGCCTTGGTCGGCGTTGCGGCGGGCGTCTCGAGCATCGAGTGGTCCGAAGCGCCCGAGCATGGCGACGCTGCGGACTTCACGGCTGCCGGCGGCACTCGAGCAGACGTTGAAGCTCTGCTTGTTCAGGCTCGCCCGTTCCTGGCCAACCCGACGTCCGGCCCGGTTAGTACCCCCTCCGGCACCACTGCAACCGTGCAACCGCTCGCAACCAAGCCACCGCTCGCCGACGAGCCGAACATCCTAGCCCGCTTCGCAGACGAACTGACCTCGGCCGGTGTCGCCGGAGAGCGGCGCGCAGGATTGCTGATCTTCCTCGTCGTCGTATCGAGGCTGCTTGGGCGGATCGTCTCGCTTGCGGTCAAGGGGCCGAGCGCCGGCGGCAAGAGCTACATCACCGAGACGGTCTTGAGCTACTTTCCGCCCTCGGCCTACTACGCCCTCTCGGCCATGTCCGAGCACGCCATCGCCTACGACCGCGAGCCTGTCAGCCATCGGATGCTGGTCATCTACGAAGCTGCCGGCATGTCCGGCGAGATGGCGAGCTACCTGATCCGCTCGCTGCTGTCGGAGGGCAAGGTCCGCTACGTCACAGTCGAGAAGACGAAGGCCGGGCTCAACTCGAGGCTCATCGAGCGCGAGGGTCCGACCGGCCTGATCGTCACGACAACGGCCGTGAAGTTACATCCCGAGAACGAGACGCGCCTGCTCTCACTCACTGTCAATGACTCGCCGGCGCAGACGAAAGCTGTCTTGCTCGCTCATGCCGACGGCCCCGGTCCCGGCCGCAATGTCGAGCCTTGGCATCAACTCTCGGAATGGATCGCCGCTAGTCCGACAATCGTCGATGTCCCATACGCCCACTCGCTTGCTGAGGCGATCCCGCCTTTGGCCGTCAGACTTCGGCGCGACTTCCCGACCGTCCTCTCGTTGATCCGAGCCCATGCACTGCTTCACCGGGCGACTCGCGAGATCGTGAACGACCGGGTGGTTGCAACGATGGCGGACTACGCCATCGTCCGCGAACTCGTTGCTGATCTTGTCTCCGACGGCGTCGAGCAGACGGTAGCGGACTCCATCCGGGTCACCGTCCAGAAGGTCGCCGAGCTGACCATCACGAGTGGCGAGGCCACCGTGATCCAGGTCGCCGCGCGGCTCGGCATCGACAAGTCGTCGGCATCGCGCCGGGTGAGAGCTGCCACGGAGCGCGGTTACCTTCGCAACCTCGAAGAAAGCCGCGGCCGGCCGGCCCGGCTGGTGCTAGGCGACCCGCTACCAGCCGACGTGACGATCCTCCCGACCGTCGAGGAACTCGCGCGGTTGCACGGTTGCAATGGTATCGCAGGGGGTACCAACCCCATGGACGTGCCGCTACCCGTTGAACTGGACTACCCGAGAAGCGCCTGGGACCCGGACGCTGGCTCCGAGGACCCGCAGTGCGAGTCGTGGCTCGCGGCTCCGCTTCCCGCTCCGGGCGCTGGAGTTGGGCGATGAGCGGCAACCCCGTGCCGGTCCACTGCGAACTGGCCGCGTTGTACGTGGCCAGGATCGAGGCGCACCTGGCCCGCCTAACACAAGGGCACGATCCCATGGGTCACCTCTTCGGGATCGAGCGCCTCGCCCGCGCCGCCAGAGCGGAGTGGTGGGTAGCGGAGCGCGACGCCCAACGCGCCAGGAACGACCGATGAAGCCCGCGACCGAGATGGCGGTCTTGAATGTCTGCGGCGTCTGCGGCGAGCCCCTGCCGTCCGAGTCGCGGACCGATCGGATGACCTGCTCGATGCGCTGCCACGTCGCCGCCTGGCGGGCCCGTGGGCGGGCGAGCCGGTCGCTGCAAGTGCGCGCCGACAGCGCCGATGGGAGAGACACCTCCACGGCCCTTGAAGCCGTTACATCGCCTCGGGGTTCGGTGGCAGCATGAGCGAACCCGTCCGCCTTCGGCTTGCGACGGAGACGCTGGGGCCTCAGGTTCGACCCGGACGTGACCCGATCGCCACAGCCGACTACGACATGGCCCACCGTATCGCCCTCTGGCTGGCCGACGTCTCGGCTGAGACCACGGTCGCCCCATTGCCACCACCGGCCGCTGTCGCGGCGCGGCCGACGGCCCGGCCACCACGGGTGGAGGAGCCGCCCCGATGAGCGCCCTTGCTCTTGCGGCCGTCCAGAGCGTTCATGGACCAATGGCTCAATTCGTCATCTACGTCCGCCGCTCTTACAAGGAAGTCACAGCGGCCGACGTGTCCGACGAGATGCAAGAGGCCGCCTGCCGGGCCCTGCTGCCGGCCGGGGCATCGGTCCGAGTGATCTCCGACTCGGGCGGGCACCGCTCTGGCTTCACGGCGGCTCGCGACGGCTACCAGGCACTTCTGGCGGCGGTTGCTTCGGGAGCAGCGAGCGGCATCGCCGTCTACGACCTCTCGCGCCTTGCTCGCAACACACGCCTGATGCTCGATCTCAAGCAGGAGCTTGAACGCCATCAGGTACCACTTCTCGTCGCCAACCTGCCAGGCTCAAACTTCGACGGGGCCACCGGGCGCTACATGTTCGGCCAGTTCTGCATGGCCAACCAGTTCCAGCGCGATCTCGACTCCGAGCGTATGACCCGCATCCAACACCATCTCTTCGAGGATGGACGCCATCGTGGTCACGACCCGCTCGGCTATCGCGGCCGCCGCGGCGCCGACGGCAAGCTCGTCCATCCCCGCGAACTCCTGGTTGTTCCCGAAGAGGCAGAGGTCGTGCGCCGGGTGTGGCAGGAGCTCGAGACGCTCTCCCTGGTCGCGGTGGCCGACCTTCTGAACCGCGAGGGCGTGCCACACCGGGGTCCATGGAGCCGCGAGTCGGTCAAGGACATCCTGCGCCGGGGTCGCATGTACCTGGGCTACGTAGTGGAGAAGCGAGGGCTCGACGAGCGTCCCGGCCGTCACGAGCCGATCCTGACCGAGGCGCAGTACCGCCGCACTATGGCCGCCATTGCCGCCCGGACCAGGGTCGGCAACAAGCCTGCGCCGTTCCGCAGCTACGCCCTGCGTGGCCTGGTCTATTGCGCCTGCGGCACCCGGATGCGAGGTGAAGCTCACCTCCAGCGTGGTACCGAGATCCGCTACTACCGCTGCCCCAAGTTGGGCTGCCCCGCGCGCCGCTGTCCCGCCGATCTAGTTGAGGAGAAAATCATGTCGACCATCGCTACCGCCGCCCTACCGGATCCGCTCATCGAGAAGGCACGGACCGAGTTGCGTGGGCGCATCGAGACCCCAGGTGTCGCCGCTGCCGGTCGCCAGCGAGCAAGGCTCGTGACCCGTCTCGAACAGCTCAAGAAGCAGCACGGCTGGGGTGACATCAGCGACAAGGAATATCAGGCCGAACGGGAAGCTACCCAAGCCAAGCTTGCCCAACTTCCCGACGGCGACCGCATCAGAACCTTCGATGCCTATCGGGCCAAGCTCCTGGCCCTGCCTGCCGCGATTGCCGTGGCATCACCAGCCCGGCGTGAAGAGTTGTGCCGGATCGTGGTCGAACAGGTCGTCGTGAACGACCGGATTGTGGAGGAAATCGTGTGGACGCCGCCGGCAAGGCCGTTCTTCGAAAAACAGCGGGAGTACCCCCAAGGGGATTCGAACCCCTGATCTCAGCCTTGAAAGGGCCGTGTCCTAGGCCTCTAGACGATGGGGGCGTGGCGCGAACGGCAGTTTAGCAGGGGACGGGCCTGGATCGCCGCCGAGACTTCAGCCTTTGAGAAGCAGCGCCAGGATTAGCGTTCCGGCGAAGGCGCCGGCGGCAACCACCGCCGACATACCACCGATCAGGGCGAGCAGCAGAGCCTTGCCGCCTTCGCCGTTCTGTCCGGCACGCCAGGTCATGAACGAGGCCACCGTCGCATCCACCGCGAAGGCGAGGCCGGTCACGACTGCCGAGCTGAGGAGGACCGGCACGGGCGTCGTGTGGCTGGTCAGGGCGAAGGCCAGGAAGGCGAGCGAGCCGATCGAGAGGATCGAGAGGATGACCAGGGCTGGCGAGAGCCGGCGCAATCGATCGGCGAAGGTCAACGGGATCTCGGCCTCGTCGTCGGCGACGGCGCCATCGAGCACAGCCTCATCGTCGGCCGAGTCCTCGGCCGCATCGTCCTGATTGGCGGCGGGCACTGCCACAAACGGCGCCCCTGGCACAGCCTTTACCTGAGCTGGGTGCTCCTCCACGTCGGGAGCCTCGGCGGGCACAACGTCTTGCGCCGAAGTAGCGGCCTCGGTCGGGCTGGTCGGAGCCGGGCCAGAAACCGCAGGCTGATCGAACTTGCTTTGCGCCTGCCTCGCCTCTGGGTCATCGCTCATGAATAGAGGTTACCAGGAGGCGGGCCAGCGAAGCAGCCAACCGAGGCGGGACCGATCTCGCATCTCAATGAGCAGGTTCGGGCGCGGCCGCAGCCGGTACGCGGCCGGGCGCCGCGGCCGTGGAGCCGCGGATCATCAGGCGGGTCTCCAGGGTCTTGTGCTCGGGCCGCTCCATGTCCGGGTTGGCGATCATTCGGAGCAGCAACCGCGCCGCCTCCTCGCCTTTCTGGCGGATCGGCTGGTGGACGGTCGTCAGCGGCGGGTTCGAGTGCCGCGAGACGTTCAGGTCGTCGAAGCCGACGATGCTGATGTCCTCCGGCACGCGCAGGCCCAGTTCGCCGGCGGCCCACATTGCGCCGATGGCCATGACGTCCGACATGACAAGGACGGCGGTTGGCCGCAGGTCGTCCTCCCAGATGCGGTGGAACGCGGCCACGCCGCCGTCGAACGTTGCTGGGCCGACGACCACGCGCGCGTCGGGGAGCTTGACGCCGCCCATCTCGAGCCCCTGACGGTAGCCGGTCAGACGGCGCCAGGCCACGCTGTCGGTTGGACCGGCCGAATACTCGAACAGGCCCGGCATGGTGGGCGGTTCTAGACCGATGACGACGAACTCGCGATGGCCCAGGCTCAGCAGGTGACGAGCGGCCGATCGAGCGCCGACTTGGTCGTTCGATTCGACCAGACCGTGCTCCGGCAGAGCTCCACCGTCGACGATGACCATAGGCAGCCCGGCCCGCCGGATCTGCTTCACCTCCGGGTGGTCCTCAGACAGCCCGACGACGACGAACCCATCCACGGTTGCTCGGCCGATGGCGCGCACGAGGGAGCCGTGGAGAGGTGAGACGAAGAGCAGACCGTAACCGGCTTGGTCGGTCTGGGCAGCAACGCCGGCGCACAACTCGGCGTAGAAGGGGTTTGCGAAGGCGACGCTCAGCACCTGCGGCGTCAGCAGGCCGATCGTTTGAGCGGCTCGGATGGTGGCGCCGTCCGAGGTCGTCCGCGTGGCGACCCCGGCCAGGGAGCGCGGCTTATAGCCAAGCGCATCGGCAACCCCCCGGATGCGGGCGGCAGTGGCTGAGTTGAGGCGCTCGGGAGAGTTGAAGGCGAACGAAACCGCGGCCTTCGACACACCCGCTTCCGTCGCCACATCGGCGATGCGCGCCCGCCCCTTCCTCGTCTCCACGCAATCCTCCACGTTCGTCGCGGGGCGGTTCGTGTCGTGAGGGCCGCCGGCCCTCGCACGCTATCGGCGCAGGGAGTGGCTGTCAACGTGGGCCACGCGGCGCGGCGCGCAGGCCGGGGAATGGGACCCGTGGGAGAATGTGAGACGCGCCGCAATCGGGCGAGCGCGACTGGTTCTGACGGCCAATTTGGAGGCCCACCGATGCGACTGGTGACGATCCGGCCCGAGGCCGGGGCGGCTGGGACCGGCCACGATGCCACGGGATCCGGCAATCGCGTGGCGGTGGTCCTGGATAGCGGCCGCCTCCTGCCACTCCGCGCCCTGGCGAAGCTGGAGCCCGCGGGCCTTCCCAAGGATGTCGGTCGGATGGATCTGGCCACGATCCTGAGCCGAGACCCCGATCTGGCGGCGATTCGCGAGGCCCTCGCGCAGACGGACGCCACAGCGCTGGAGGCGGCCTCACTGGACCCCGCCACCGTCCGTCTGGCGGCCCCGATCCCGCGGCCCGGCAAGATCATCGGCGTCGGCTACAACTACCTCGACCACATC
>Ga0066793_10000045_pt1 | contig 36396 bp, 34 predicted proteins | sample PersoiDNA2013189_FD_83876 | JGI IMG/M metagenome (GOLD analysis project Ga0066793, IMG submission 83876) | Permafrost soil microbial communities from the Arctic, to analyse light accelerated degradation of dissolved organic matter (DOM) -... | ecosystem: Environmental > Terrestrial > Soil >... | reverse complement strand
GTAATGGAATTTACGCCGACCCGGCTTCCCGAAGTCGTGTTGATCAAGCCGCGCGTGTTCGGCGATGCACGAGGATTTTTCTTCGAGACCTGGCAGGCGCAGGAATTTGCGGTCGCCGGCATGGGCATGCCCTTCGTGCAGGACAATCACAGCCATTCGACGCGACATACGCTGCGCGGACTGCATTTTCAGATTGGGCAGCCGCAGGGCAAGCTGGGGCGCGTGACGCGGGGTGAGGCGTTTGATGTCGCCGTAGATATCCGGCGCAGCTCACCGCGCTTTGGTCAATGGGTCGGCGTCGTGCTCAGCGACACGAACCATCACATGCTCTGGGTGCCGCCGGGGTTTGCGCACGGCTATCTTGCGTTGAGCGAGGAAATCGATTTCCTCTATAAATGCACGGATTACTACGCGCCCCAGCATGAGCGCGCGATCCGCTGGGATGATCCACAAGTTGGCGTGCAGTGGCCGCTGCCGGCAGGGGTGGCGCCGATCTTGTCCGGCAAGGACGCAGTCGCTCCCTTATTCAGGGAGGCGGAGTCGTACCCGTGAAGGTACTGGTCACCGGCGCCTCCGGCCAGGTGGGTCAAGCGCTGCTCAGCAGCGTGCCCTCGCATGTCGAGCTGCATGCGCTGACGCGGGGGGAGCTCGATATCAGCGATGCCAGCGCAGTGCACGCCGCGGTGGACGCATTTCGCCCCGAGCTCGTCATCAATGCGGCGGCCTATACGGCGGTCGATAAGGCCGAATCCGAACCCCAACTCGCCGGCGCCCTGAACGCGGATGGCCCGCGCTATCTGGCGCAGGCGGCCGACGCGGTTCCCGGCTGCCGGTTGCTGCATCTTTCCACGGACTACGTCTTTGACGGACGGTCTACTGAGCCGTACAAGCCGAGCGACACCCCGAATCCGCTCAGCGTCTACGGGCGCAGCAAGCTCGCGGGCGAGCGGGCGGTCCTAGAGGTGCTGCGCGAGCGCGCTGTGGTTCTGCGCACCGCCTGGGTTTATGCGGCGCAGGGCAAGAACTTTCTCTTGACGATGCTGCGGCTGATGCGCGAGCGCCGAGCGGTACGCGTGGTCGGGGATCAGCGCGGCACGCCCACTGCGGCCGATTCGATCGCGCGCGCACTCTGGACGATCGGAGAGCGGCCGGACGTCCGCGGGATTTTGCATTGGACCGACGCCGGTAAGACGACCTGGTACGACTTTGCAGTGGCGATCGCTAAAGAGGGCCGCGCTACGGGATTGCTGTCAGAACCGGTCGAGATTACTCCTATAACGACCGCCGATTACCCCACTGCCGCGCATCGGCCGGCCAACAGCGTGCTCGATACCCGTGAAGCGATCGCGCAGTTGCGGCTCACGCCTGCGCCCTGGCAGGTCAATCTGCGCGCGACGCTCGCAAATATAGCGCGCGCCTAATGGGAACTCGCGATGCGGCGATGAGCGCGCGCGCTGATCGGCGTGGTCCCCGCCGTCGTCACCGCTCAGCGGCTCTCGCTCACCAGGCTTGCCAAGAGCGCAACGTATCGGGTTTGGTAGTTCTGCACGCCGTAGCGGCTTTCAACGAGTGTTCGCCCAGCGGCACCCAGGCGCGCGCGCAGCTCTGGCGAGAGAATCAGACGGTCGAGCGCGTCTTCCCATTCCGTGGCATTGCGTGCGTAGTAGCCCGACTGGTCTTCAAGAACCGCTTCGGTGTTCGCGCCGACCGGGGATGCGACGCAGGGCAGCGATGCCGCCATGTATTGCAAAAGTTTGAATGCGCATTTGCCACGCGACCACTCATCGTCAGTCAATGGCATGACCCCAATATGGGCGCTTGCAAGCGCAGCAATCTCGTTCGCCGGGCTCCACAGCACCGGATCGATGCGCACGTCAGACCAATGCGGAAACTTGGAGCAGATGACCTTGAGGCGCAGCGCGGGATAGCGCGCCGACAGGCGCGCAAGCGCTGGATGCAGGATCTCAAGATAAACGAGATTCTCGGGACTGCCGACCCAGGCAATCGTCGGCGGATCATCTTGCGTTGCGGCGGTTGCGCGATAGACGCTGGTATCGAGTGCGGTCGGCAGAATAACCAAGCGCTGCGCGTACGGCGCCGCCGCACGTGCCAGCACATCATTGCCGGCCACGACGACATCCACCGCGCGGCAGGTCGCGGCAAACTTTCGCCTGCGCCACCATGAATCTCCCGCAGGCTCGCCGAGACGACGCGGCTTTCTGACATAGATCGCATCGTCGAAATCGAATATCACGCGAGGTGCGAATGCGGCAAACAAACGCGCCTCCACATCGCTCAACTTGATCTGATGCAGCACGACGACGCTCGAGCGGGTTAGGAGCGCGCGGCGCTCCCAGGTACGGAAGCCATAGCGACCGGAAGGATACGTCTCGAGGTGCACGGTCCAACCCGCCGCTTCGAGTGCGCCGACGAGACTCAACATTCGATAGCGGAAGGATGGCTGACTGTGCTGATAGCCAAAGAGTGTGGCCTGCGGGTTCAAGTGCGCCACCGCAGACCTCTAGGCGGCAGCTTCTCGGCTAACGAGACTCTCCAGCGCCGCGAGCGCGATGCCAAGTCCGTCAGCAAGCCTGAGGTCCGCGGCGTGCCGAACGAACGCCGCACGTTGAGGCTCATCGTTGAGGAGCGCTGCGGCGACGCTGACAATATGGTCTGCGTTCAGGCTTGCTGCCACCACAAGGCTCGCGTCCGCACACTGACGCACGCGCTTCGCCTGGTCCTTCGCGATCGACACCGCAATACACGGCGCGCCGCAGGCAATCGCCTGCAGCATGGTCGAGCCGCCATTGGCGACCACTAGGCGCGCGTTGCGCATGAGCGCGGCAAGTTCGCTGAGAGGCAGGCGCGGCACGGTTTTAAGGGCGGGCGACTGATGAGTGTTGTAGCCGCTCGGCGGGGCCACGAGCACCGTGACGATGTCGCGCGCGGCTAAATCGTGCGCAGCGGTTGCGAACGTCTGCACGGCGTCGTGCGCACCGGGGTGCCCCGTGCCGCCGCCCGGCACGACGAGCACGTAGGATCCTGCGCTTAACGCGAATCGTTCAAGAACCGCGGCAGTGGAGCGCGCATCGGACGCGGGCAGCATCACATCGAGATAGCGCAGGAGCGGGCGACCCCGCCAGCGCAGCTTGAATTTTTCTATGGTGCTCAATGGCCCGGAGAGAAACTCAGGGTAGGCCACCCAATGCTCGTCGATCAGCGACATCCATCGACGGCGAAATGCCTTACGGCGCTGGCGCGAGCGGGCGCTGATATACACCACGCGCGCCCCGATGCGCTGCGCGGCAGCAAGCTGTGACGTCCTGCCCGCATTGTCAAAGATGACAACGTGCGGCCGCATCTCCTCGATGAGTGCGACCACCTCGGGCGTGTGGAACGTGGGCGAGGAAGGCAGTAGTGTTGATGCGAAGGCGTCGTCGGGCTCATACGGCGCCTTCTTGCTGAGCGCGAAGTGGATTTGAGCGTTGGGCCAGCGCGCCGCTGCGGCGTGAGCGATTTGCAGCGTACGCACGTACTCGCCCATCCCATGCGGACCGGAGACGGGCAGGAACAAAAATCGCGGCGCTGCAGCGACGCCCGTGTGGAGGCCGCTCGCGGCGGGACCTCCAGGCTCGGCTGAATCAAAAGCAGATCGCTTCGGCCGCTGTGCGGGGTCCGCTGCGAGCCCGGCGAGTTTCTCGATCGCATCGAGCGCGGCAGGAAGGCCGTTCGACACCACGCGGTCGCCGGCGCGCGCCGGCGCGCCGCCGGCTTCGAGCATACGCAGCGCGACCCGCTCAAGGTCGGCCGCATCAAGCCGCGCGCGCACCGCGAGCCCCTGCCTGACACACTGCCTGATGCGATGCGCCTGATCGCCAGCGATCGCGACCGCGACGCACGGTCGGTTGCAGGCGAGCGTCTGCAGCATCGTGTCGCCGCCGTTTGAGATGACGAGGCGCGCGCCGCGGATGAGTTCACCCACCATCGCGACCGGCAAGCGCGGCGCGAGCCGCAGGCAGGCGACGTCCGGCGTATTCGCGGTGGCGCTCTCGGGCGTCACGCCGACGAGAATTGTCGGGTACGACGCCCGTGCAATGCGTCGCGCCGCCTCCGCCACGACCTGCGGCGCATCGAGCGCTCCTGGGTGACCGGTGCCGCCGCCCGGCACGACGAGCACGTATTCCCCCGGGCGCACGCCAAAGCGCGCCCATATGGACTCTGCGAGCGCCGCGTCCACCTGCGGCAGCACCGTGTCGAGGAAGCGTACGATCGGGCGTCCGAGCACGAGTAGCTTCAGGCGCTCGAGCATGCCCAACGGCCCCGCAATGAACTGCGGATAGGCGATCCAATGTTCATCAAGGAGCCGCATCGAGCGAAGTCTGAATGCTCTCCTGCGCTGCTTCGGACGGGAACTGATGAAGACCGTGCGCGCGCCGCCGGCGACCGCAGCGCGCAGTTGTGAGGTGCGGCCGGCGTTATCGAACAGCACCAGCGTGGGCTTGAATTCCCGCAGTAATGCTGCGACCTCGCGCGAGTGAAAAGTCGGCGAGGACGGCAGGAACGTCGCCTGAAAAGGCGTCTCGACCGCATAGGCCGCAGTGCGACTCAATGCAAAGCGAATCGCAACCTGCGGCCAGCGCTGCGCGACGGCGGTCGCGATCGCGATCGCGCGCGCGTACTCGCCCATGCCGCGCGGCCCCGATACCGGGATAAAGAGCAGACGCGCGTGGCCGTCACGCATGTGAAATACCGGTCCCGAAGCTGCCCATTGTTCATACTATCGCAAGCGCACGCGCGAAGAGGGCGGCCAAAGAGTGCGGGCGCGATTGCTCGAAGTGCGTTACACGTCGGACAGAGGTCGGCTTCTGGCCTTCATGTCAATGAAGCGGTGAGCGTGCGCCACGCGGCGATGACGTTTTGCGCCTCGATGCCGAGAATATTGGGGTGCCCGTCCACTTCGCCGACCAGCACCGCGGCAGGGGTTGTGACGCCACCCGGCCGATACAAAATCGGATCGGATGCTCCAAATAAAGCAACCGTTGGGCATTTGAGCGCAGCTGCCGCGTGCGCGGGCCCGGTGTCGACCGATACCAGACTTGTGGCGCGCTCAAGCAGCGGCAGCAGAATGCGAATCGGCAAGTCATGGGCCACATTGTGCAGGCCGGGCACATTCGCGCGGCTCATGATCTCGGCGTTGAGCGCGAATTCCCGCGGCACGCCGAGGAGCACAATTGCAGCATCCGGCCGGGCGGCGTGCAGCCCCCGAATGACTTCCGCCCAGCGCTCTTCGGGCCAATATTTGGTGTTGGTCGCGCGCCGCCGCAGGAAGCCGCGCATCGTGCGCTTGTTGCCCGCCTGAATGAGGATCAATTCGCGGTTGGCGATGCCGCGCCGCGCGAGCCACGGTTCGAGTGCGACGCGCGCCTGCGGATCGATGTGGAGCACCGCGCAACTTGCGATTCGCTCCTGCGCCGGTGCCAAAATGTCAGCGAATGCGGGCGGATTCTGGTTCGCAAAGCGGATCCAGCGATCGACAAAATGCTCCCCTTCCAGGCGCGGCAGCGCCGCATCCTCGCACACGAAATCATCCGGGATGCCGCCGCGCCTGAGGAGGTCGCGGCCGGTGCCCGAATCACAAAACCATGTGGGACCCGCTTCGCGCGCTTTCAACCAGCGCACGAGGTGCTGCTGACTCGGGCTCGCCCAGTAGGGTGACCTTCTGCTCTGCAATACGAATATCTCACCGACGCCCGGCTGCCCCGCGAGGAGCGGTGCGCTCCAGGCGCCGGAGGCGATGAGATCGGCGGGGGTTCCGAGGCGCGCCTGCAACTGCCGCAGGAGCGCCGTCAAGAGCACCATGTCGCCGAATGCGCCGCAGCGCATGACGAGCGGCCGCGCCGTCAACATCGGTGCTCGATCACTGCAGCGGACGCGGCTCGAAGCCGTCTGCCCTGGCCAGCTGCACGAGGCCGCCTTCGCCGACCAGGTGCAGCGCTCCAACCACGACGAGGGTGTCCTGGTCGGCCTTCAAGAGGCGCTCGATCTGCGGCAGCCAACGCCGATTACGGTCTGTGACGAGGGCGCGATACAGGCCCGGAAACGTCGCATAGTCCTCGCTCATCAAAGACGCAAGCTTGGTGGAATTGCCGCTTCTCCAGGCAGCCAAAATCTCGCGTGTCTCGCGGTCGGCATCTTTAAGCTCCGTCACGGTCAGGTCGAGGAAGCGAGCCTGATCTGCCGCGGACAGCCCGGCCAAGAGGTTGATCTGTTCATCCACCGTTTCAAGCCCGGTGATCTTCTTGCCGTCAAGGTGCGCGCGCCGTCCGAGCTGCTTCTCTACACCCTCTTCGGGATCGAACCCTAACTGAGTGTATTCAAGCTGCGTGAGAGTGAGAGCGATCGCCCACGGCTCGAAGGGCTCAAGTCCCTCGATTGGCACGCCTAAGCGCGCGGCTTCGGTGGCAACGCGCGCGTAGCGCGCCTCGCCGATCGCTTGCCGCAAAGTTGAGCCGTCGGCAAACAGGCCCTTTTGAAGGAGCAGAGTCTGCGCCGCGGGAGAATCGAGTTCGTCCACGTCGACCTCCATGACGAGCGCTTTTGCGGCTGAGTAGGCGCGCTCGAAGGCCGGCGGCAGACTCGTCTCGCCGGTCTTCAGAAGGTGGACGGAGCCTGCAAGATAGACCGTGTTATGAGCCCCGCGGATCGCCCAGACGGGGCTTTGTGCCTGCGCGCTTAGGCAGCCGAAGAGACCGACGATGAGGAGGGAACTGCGCATTCTTCTATCCACACGACCTCAGTGCTGAGAGTACCATCGGCTCGCAGCTCGAGTGTGCGATACGCGGGCGGCAGCGAATCGAGCGCGAACTCGCTCGTGCCGGGCCGAAATTGTGCGCAGGTGGACGGCGTTGCGAGCAGGCGCACGGTGCCGCGCAGCACATCGAAAGTTTGATGCACGTGTCCCCAGAGGACGGCGCGAACGTTTGTGTGCGCATCGAGGACGCGCCAGAACTCGCCCGAGTTCTCAAGTCCCACTTTGTCGAGCCAGTGGCTTCCCATGCTGACCGGATGATGATGCAGGCACACGAGCGCGTGGCGCCCGGCTGCGGTGGTGAGCGCCTCATCAAGTTGTGCCAGGCTCTGCGCGCTTAAGCGGCCGCGCGCGGATGCCGCCATCGAGGTATCGAGCAGCACGATGCGCCAGGGCCCGAAGTCCATCCGGCCGCCGACCACGAACGGCTCGTGGTTGAGCTCGCGCGCGAGGGATGCGGGTTCGTCATGATTGCCGGGAATACAGAGTACGGGCACGCCGACGGTGCTGAAGAGACGGCGGAAATGCGCGTAGCCTCCCGGATCATCCTGCACGATATCGCCGGTGACGAGCACGGCGTCGACCGGCCAGTCGCGCAGCCTCGCCTGGGCGAGCGTGCGGCTGAGCGCCGCGAGCGTCTGCACGCCGCGCAGGGATTCGGTTTCGCTGCCGTACAGATGCGGATCGGTAAACTGTATCATCCGTAGCACGCTCATGTTCGATCCGTCATTGCTCAAAGTGCCTGGGGAGCTCTTCTCGTGGGAAAGCGTAACAAAAGATGGGAGCTCCCAAAGTGAACTGGATCAAGCCAAGAAATGCTCGAAACGGACCTAGTTCCGCGGGCGCGTCGAGCGCGCTGGATATTGTGAAGCGGAAGGCTTAAGGGACATGTCTGTCACACCCGACAACCCTTCTGGCCGCCGCGATTGCCGTACGTGGGTCGCATGATGGAAAATGCTAGGCCGTTTTGCCGCCAGGCACCCGCCACACCGGAAATATACTCATGAGCACACACCGTGAACTTGCCAATGCGATCCGCGCCCTTGCCATGGATGCGGTGCAGCGCGCGGCATCCGGACATCCGGGCGCGCCGATGGGAATGGCCGATATCGCGGAAGTCCTGTGGCGCGGCGTCCTCAAACACAATCCCGGCAATCCACGCTGGATCGACCGCGACCGTTTCGTACTGTCGAACGGCCACGCATCGATGCTCTTGTACGCACTCCTGTATCTCACGGGATATCCGCTCGCCATCGATGAGATCAAGAATTTCCGGCAAATGGGCTCGCGCACGGCGGGGCATCCGGAACATGACCTCGATATCGGCATCGAAACGACCACCGGTCCCCTCGGCCAGGGTCTTGCCAATGCGGTCGGCATGGCGTTGACCGAAAAGCTCTTGGCGCGCGAGTTCAACCGGCCTGGCTTCGAGGTCGTCGATCACCACACCTACGTTTTCATGGGCGACGGCTGCCTGATGGAGGGCATCTCCCACGAGGCCGCCTCGTTTGCCGGCACTTTTAAGCTCGGCAAACTCATCGGTTTCTACGACGATAACGGCATCTCGATCGACGGCAAGGTTGCCGGCTGGTTCGCCGATGACACGCCGAAGCGTTTTGAGGCCTATGGCTGGCATGCCATCCCGCACGTCGACGGCCATGATGCCGCGGCGGTTGCCGCGGCCATCGTCGCGGCCCGCGCGGAAAAGACGCGTCCCTCGCTCATCTGCTGCAAGACCATCATCGGCTGGGGTGCGCCCAACCGCCAGGGCACGAAGGCCGCACATGGTGAGGCGCTCGGCGTCGACGAAGTCGCCTTGGCGCGCAAAACGCTGAATTGGCCCTACGAGCCGTTCGTGATTCCCGAGGCGCTCCTTAAGGAGTGGAATCACGGCGCTCCCGGGGCTGCCGCAGAAAGTGCGTGGAACGAGCTCTTCGCGCGCTACCGCACGGCGCACCCCGAGCTCGCCCGTGAGCTTGAGAGGAGGAGCCGCGGCGATCTGCCCAAGACGTGGAGCGCGATTGCGAAGGAGGCGCGAACCGCTGCGAAACAGGAGTCGAAGCCGCGGGCGACGCGGCAGACCTCGCAGTCCACCCTCAACGTCATCGGTGCGCAGCTTCCTGAATTCTTAGGCGGTTCTGCCGACCTCACAGGCTCAAACAATACCGACCAGAAGAACTCGACCGCTCTCACCCCGACGGATTTCTCCGGCCACTATATTCATTACGGCGTGCGCGAATTCGGCATGACCGCGGTGATGAACGGCATGGCACTGCATGGGGGCTACATTCCGTACGGCGGCACCTTCCTCGTCTTCTCGGACTACGCGCGGAACGCGGTGCGCTTGGCCGCGCTCATGCGTCAACGTGTGATCCTCGTGTACACGCACGATTCCATTGGCTTAGGCGAGGATGGGCCGACGCATCAGCCCATCGAGCACTTAACGAGCCTGCGCGCGATGCCAAACTTAAGTCTGTGGCGGCCTTGCGATGCGCTCGAAACGGCAGTCGCCTGGATTGCAGCCATTGAGCGCGCGACGGGTCCGACCGCGCTCGTGCTCACGCGCCAGGGCCTGCCGCAGGAGCCGCGCACGGCGGAGCAGGAAGCCGCCGTGCGGCGCGGCGGCTACGTTCTCATTGACAGCAAAGGTGTGCCGGAATGCATCGTTCTGGCGACGGGCTCGGAGGTCGGCATTGCTGCCCAGGCCGTCAGAGGCCTGAACGACGCTGGACGGCGCGTGCGGCTCGTGTCGATGGCCTCAACCGACGTGTTCGATGCGCAGGATGCGGCGTATCGCGAAGCGGTGCTGCCCAAAGCGGTGCGGCGGCGTCTGGCGGTGGAAGCCGGTGCAACGCTTGCCTGGTGGCACTATGTGGGCTCCGAGGGCCGGGTGCTCGGCATCGATCGCTTCGGTGAATCGGGCAAAGCGTCTGATCTGTTTCCACACTTCGGCTTCACAGCCGATAATGTCGCAAAGCTTGTCGAAGAATTAACCAAGAGCTGAGGCGAGACATGCCCATCAAAGTCGGTATCAACGGTTACGGTCGCATCGGGCGCAATATTCTGCGGGCGCTGTATGAGTCCAAGCGCAATGGCGAAATCCAGATCGTCGCCATCAACGATCTGGGAGACGCGCAAACCAATGCTCATCTGACGCGCTATGACACCGCGCACGGCAAGTTTCCGGGCGAAGTGATAGTCGACGGCGATGCGATGATCGTGAACGGCGATCGCATCCGCGTGCTGGCGGAGCGCGATCCTGCAAAGCTTCCCTGGGGCGGGCTCGGGGTCGAATTTGTGCTCGAGTGCACGGGGCTTTTTTCCAGCCGCGCCAAGGCGAGCGGCCATTTGCAAGGCGGCGCGAAGAAGGTCGTGATCTCAGCCCCGGGCGGCGCGGACGTCGACGCGACGATCGTCTATGGCGTGAACCACCAGACGCTGAAAGCCGCCTACACCGTGATTTCGAACGCCTCGTGCACGACGAACTGTCTCGCGCCGGTTGCCAAGGTCTTGAGCGACAGGATTGGCATCGTCGCCGGCCTCATGACGACGATTCACTCGTACACCAACGATCAGGTGTTGACCGACGTGTATCACTCCGACCTGCGCCGCGCGCGCTCGGCGACCATGTCGCAGATTCCGACCAAGACTGGAGCTGCCGCCGCGGTCGGGCTCGTGATGCCGGAGTTGAAGGGCAAACTCGACGGCTTCGCCATTCGTGTGCCGACGATCAACGTCTCGCTCGTTGATCTGACGTTCACGGCAAAGCGCGCGACCAGCGTCCAGGAAGTCAATAAACTCATGCACGAGGCCGCCCTCGGGGCCATGCGCGGCATCCTTGCCTATAACGAAGCGCCGCTGGTGTCGATCGACTTCAATCACGACGCGCACTCGGCAAGCTTCGATGCGACGCTCACCAAATGCATTGACGGCGTACTCGTCAAGGTGTGCGCGTGGTATGACAACGAATGGGGATTCTCGAACCGCATGCTCGACACCACGGTCGCCTGGTCCAAGGCAACATGACGGTCTTGCGCATGTCGGATACCGACCTGCGCGGCAAACGTGTGCTGATCCGTGAGTATCTGAACGTGCCGGTGCAAGCCGGTGCGGTGACGAGCGATGCGCGCATTCGCGCCGCCCTACCCACGATCCGTTACGCGATCGATCAACACGCGAAGGTCTTTGTGCTCTCACATCTCGGCAGGCCCACGGAGGGTGTCTATGATGAGAAGCTGTCGTTGGCGCCGATCGCCGCGCGCTTGTCGGATCTTCTCGGCCAGCCGGTCGCGCTGCGCAAGGACTGGCTGACGGGCGTCGACTGCGCGCCGGGTAGCGCAGTGTTGTGCGAGAATGTGCGCTTCAACCCCGGCGAGAAAAAGGACAGCGAGCTGCTGGCGCGGCAGATGGCGGCGCTCTGTGACGTATTTGTGATGGACGCATTCGGCACCGCGCACCGTGCCGAGGCGAGCACCCACGGCGTTGCGAAATTTGCCCCGGTTGCCTGCGCAGGCCCCCTCCTGGTCGGCGAATTGATCGCGCTCGAGCGGGCGTTTAAGAAGCCGGCACGGCCCTTCATTGCGATCGTCGCCGGCTCGAAAGTCTCAACCAAACTCACCGTACTGGAGTCGCTGTTGGAAAAAGTAGACAAGCTCATCGTCGGCGGCGGCATCGCCAATACGTTTCTCGCGGCGAGCGGCGTCAACGTCGGCCGCTCGCTGCACGAGGCGGAGATGCTCGACGTCGCGCGCGCTCTCATGCAGAAGGCGCGCGCGCGCGGCGCTGAGATTCCGCTGCCCACGGACGTCGTCGTCGCGAGGGAATTTGCCGCGACCGCGCATGCCGACATACGCTCGGTCGACGCTGTGCGCGACAACGAGATGATTCTCGACATCGGGCCGGACACGGCCGAGCGTTTCAGCGAGCTTCTGCAGTCCGCCGGCACCATCATGTGGAACGGTCCGGTCGGGGTGTTCGAATTCGAACAGTTTGGCGAGGGCACGCGCGCGATTGCCAATGCGATTGCGCGCAGCAAAGCGTTCTCGATCGCCGGCGGCGGCGACACGCTCGCGGCCATTGAGAAGTATGGTGTCGAGGATGGCATCTCCTACGTATCCACCGGCGGCGGCGCGTTTCTCGAATTCGTCGAGGGCAAGACGCTGCCTGCGGTCGCCATGCTCGAAGCGCGGGCGCGCGGATGATCGGCTTACGGCGCACTAAAATCGTCGTGACGCTGGGGCCCGCCACCGATGCTGCGGCGGTCTTCGAGCGCATGATCGAGGAGGGCGTGGACGTCGCCCGTATCAATGCCTCGCACGGCTCGCAGGCGGATCATGCGCGCCGTTTGCAGCAGGTGCGCGCTGCGGCGCGGCGCGCGGACCGTTCGGTGGGCGTGCTCATGGACTTGGGCGGCCCTAAAATCCGTATCGAGGGCTTTGCCGGCGGTCCGGTGCGCCTGGAAGAGGGCGAGCCCTTCACGCTTGATACCGCGCTCGGGGCGAAAGCGGGCACGGTACGCGAAGTAGGCGTCGCCTATCAGAATCTGCCGCGCGATGTCGGCGCCGGAGATGCGCTGCTCCTCGCCGACGGCCAGATCGTGCTCGACGTGGTGGCGGTTGCCGGCACGCGCATCGAATGCCGCGTGCGCCTCGGAGGAGAGCTCTCGGATCGCAAGGGCCTCAATCGTCAGGGCGGGGGGATTTCCGCGCCGGCGCTGTCCGAGAAGGACCTCGACGATATCCGCTTTGGGGCCCAGCAGGGCATCGACTATATCGCGGTGTCGTTCGCACGCGATGCCGCCGACATCGACCGCGCGCGCGCGCTGGTGCGCGCGGCCGGCGGCGAGGCGCGTATCGTTGCGAAGATTGAGCGCCAGGAGGCGATCACCAATTTGAGTGGCATTATCGACGCATCGGATGCGGTGATGGTGGCGCGCGGCGATCTTGGCGTGGAGATGGGCTACGCGGAGCTCACCGGTCTGCAGAAGACGATTATCTACGAGTCACGCCTGCGCAATCGCGTGGTCATCACCGCGACTCAAATGATGGAGTCGATGATCCAAAACCCGGTGCCGACGCGCGCCGAGGTGAGCGACGTCGCGAACGCCGTCATGGATGGCACCGATGCCGTCATGCTGTCGGCGGAGACGGCGATGGGCCGCTATCCCATCAAAGCCGTGCGCGCGATGGCCGACGTCATCGAAGGCGCCGAGAAATACGAGCTCACGCACACGAGCACACGGCACCGCGTGGAGGGGATTTTCACCGGCAGCGAAGAGGCGATCGCGATGGCCGTCATGTACACGGCGAGTCACATGAAAGTGCGGGCGATCGTCGCCCTCACCGAGTCGGGTGCAACGCCGCTCTACATGTCGCGCATCCGAGCGGACATCCCGATCTACGCGTTTACCCCGCACGAGGCGACGCGCGGCCGGGTCACACTGTATCGCGGCGTCTATCCGGTGATCTTCCACGGCGCCGGCATGGCCACCCCCGACCGCGCGTACCAATTGATCTTTGCGCGCCTCCTCGAGCTGAAACTGGTCGAGCGCGGCGACTTCGTCATCCTCACGAAGGGCGAGCGCTCGGGCGTTGAAGGCGGCACGAATTCACTGCAGATCCTCAAAGTCACGCTCGATTGACGGCACAGCGTTTTCATTAGGTCATGGCCGGGCGGACCCTCAAGCTGATGGCGCTCTGGGCAGCGCTCCTCATCCTCGTGTTGTTCGCGATCCTGTACGGGGTGCTGCACGCATCGCTGCCGCCACTTGATGGGACGATGACGTCGCCGGGCGCCGGCGCCGCCGTGACGGTCGAACGCGATGCGCTCGGAATCGCCACCGTTGCCGCCGCTGATCGCATTGATCTTGCGTACGGCACGGGCTTCGTCCATGGCCAGGATCGGTTTTTCCAGATGGATCTGTCGCGCCGGCTCGCCGCGGGCGAGCTTGCCGAGCTCTTTGGCGCCGCGGCGCTCGAGCAGGATGAGAAGGCGCGCATGTTCCGCTTCCGCCATCTGGCGGGCATCGTGCTTGGCGCGACGACACCCGAACAGCGCGCGCTCATCGCCGCCTACGCGCGCGGCGTGAACGCAGGCCTTGCAAGTCTGCACAGCCGTCCCTGGGAGTATTGGCTGTTGGGCGCCCTTCCGGAAGCGTGGCGCGAGGAGGACACGGTTCTCGTCTCCTATGCGATGTGGTGGGACCTGCAGTACGGCGGATTTGAGCGCGAAATGTTGAAGCGCAGGATCAATGCCAAGCTCGCTGGGGCCGATTGCGCGCCAGGCTGGAAGTGCGCACTCAAATTTTTGTATCCGCCGCGCACGATCTGGGACAGCCCCAATGGGACGGCGTCCGCGGCGGCCAACACGGCAGAGGTCTTTGACAGCGTGAAACTTCACGGGCAGAGCGCGCAAGCCTCGAGAGGCGACTCGGCCGCGCGTTCCGCCGATGCCGGCAGCAACAATTGGGCGCTCGCGGGCGCCTTCACGGCGACGGGAGCTGCGCTCGTGGCGAGCGACATGCATTTGAATCTGCGGGTGCCGGCGGTGTGGTACCGCGTGCGCATGCGCGCTGCTTCCGGCTCGACAGATGCTGCGCTTGATCTCAACGGCCTGACGCTGCCCGGCACGCCGCTCCTCGTGGCGGGCTCAAACGCTCACGTCGCCTGGGGATTTACCAATAGCTACGGCAAGTGGCTCGATCTTGAGCCGGTTGAGTGCCTCGCCGTCAATGATTCCGAGCTCACGACCGCCGCCGGATCCATACCGCTGACGGTTCACCGCGAAGAGATCAAGGTGCACGGCAAGCCCAGTGTCGTGTTGACGGTCAGATCCGCATCGGTGGGGCTCCTTTTTTTGGCCGAGCCCGAGGAGCGACGTTGCTGGTTTGCGCGCTGGCTCGCGACCGTGCCGCAAGCCACCAACTTCAATCTTCAGAAGATGGAGACGGCAACCACCGTCGATGAGGTTCTGGCGCTCGCGCCCAGCATCGGCATACCGCACCAGAACCTCATTGTCGGCGACCAGGGCGGACATATCGCCTGGACCGTGTTCGGCCGCATCCCGACGGCTGCAGGCGCTGCGCGCTTGACGGGCGAGGGGCCGTGGACGAGTGCTCTAGAGCATCCGCACTTGAAGGATCCGCCATCCGGTCGTCTCTGGAGCGCCAATGCCCGCCCGATTGACGATGCGCGCATGGAAGCCGTGCTGGGCGGCGATGAAGCGTTCACGGGCGCGGGCTACGATTTAGGCGCGCGTGCGCATCAGATCGGCGATGACCTCGCTGCGCTGCACGGTGGAGCAACGCCTGCTGACATGCTCGCTGTGCAGCTTGACGATCGCGCGGTGTTCCTCGCGCGCTGGCGCACGCTCATCGTCGAGCTACTGGATGCCGAGGCGCTGCAAGATCACCCGCGCCGCGGGCAGTTCAAACACTGGGTGGCCGATTGGAACGCACACGCCAGCGTCGATTCAGTCGGCTATCGCCTGGTACGCGAATTTCGTGACCAGACCGAAGGCACGGTATGGCGTATGACCCTGCAAGGCCTCGGCATCGCCGAGCACGCGCTGCCGCCTGATCAATTCGAGCAGGCATTGTGGGATCTCGTCAGCACGCGCCCACCCGACAAACTCGGCTCAGAGCACGGCAGCTGGCGGGGGCTTCTCTTGGGGCAAATCGATGCCACGATCGCCCGGCTCACCGAGCGTTGCGGGGAGCTCGCACGCTGTACGTGGGGCGCGCGTCACGTCGTGCGCATACGCCATCCGCTTTCCGGTGCGCTGCCGTATCTGGCGCGCTTTTTCGATATGCCGACGCTTGCGCTCCCCGGCGACCACGACATGCCGCGGGTGCAGGACGGCGCGTTTGGCGCGTCCGAGCGCTTTTCCGTGTCGCCGGGTCACGAAGAGGGCGGCTATCTTCACATTCCAGGCGGGCAGAGCGGTCATCCCCTGTCGCCCTACTATCGGGCGGGATTTCTCGCCTGGGCCGAAGGCAGGCCTGTGCCTTTTCTTCCCGGATCTGTGCAGCACCGCCTGACGCTCGAGCCGAGTACACGCTAGCCTTTGTTCCCAAGAGCGGGGGTACCTCTTTCTAAGGCCGTTATGTCGCCCTTTATGGATGACGGTTCAATCACAAGCGCCACCAGCGAGCGCCGCAGACTCCAGCGGCCGCTCGTCGGGCTCGTGCTGACCGGGGGCGGTGCGCGTTCGGCCTATCAGGTGGGTGTGCTCAAGGCACTGGCCGAGCTGCTGCCGCGCGCAAGGAATCCCTTTCCGATCATTGTCGGCACTTCTGCCGGCGCCGTGGCCGCCGGCGTGCTGGCTGCTGAGGCCCATCAGTGGCGCCGTGCCATCGTCGGCCTGGAGGAGGTCTGGGCGAATTTTCGTGTCGAACAGGTGTTTCGTGTCGACCCCTCGTACATGCTGCGCACCGGCCTGCACTGGCTCTTCTCGCTCGCCTCCGGCGGTATCCTGGTCGCGCCACCGAAGTCCATGCTCGATAACTCTCCGCTGCGCGAGCTCCTCGGCACGCGCGTGGATTGGCACGGAGTTCGCCGCAGCATCGAACGCGGTCATCTGCGCGCATTGGCGCTGTGCGCGACGAGCTATGCCAGCGGTCACTCGGTTGCGTTCTACGACGGCGTCGCCTCCATCAACGAGTGGACCCGCGTGCAGCGCATCGGCAGGAATGCGCGCCTGACGCTCGATCACTTGATGGCGAGCGTTTCCATTCCGCTATTGTTTCAGCCGATGCCGCTCGGGCATGAGTACTTCGGCGACGGCGCGATGCGCCAGTTGAACCCCTTGAGTCCCGCGATACATCTCGGCGCCGAGCGCCTGTTGGTCATCGGCGTACGGGCGCGCGCGGACGCGGGCGTCGCGGCGCCGCGCGCGGCGGCGGCGATCCCGACACCGGGCCAAATCTTAGGCTACATGCTCGACACGCTCTTCACGGATCAGATCTACGGCGATCTTGAGCAGTGCGAGCGCATCAATGAGCTCGTGCGTGCGGCGCCGGCGGCCGCGCCCGGCCTGCGTTTCGTTGAGACGCTCATGCTGGCGCCGAGCGTCGACCCGCGCGAAGTTGCGGCGCGCCACGCGCATGAGATGCCGCGGGGCTTACGCGCGCTGTTGCGCGTGATCGGCGGCAGAGGCGACACCGCGGGCAGCCAGCTCTCGAGCTATCTCATGTTTGAGTCCGGCTATACCCGGGAGTTGATTGAGTTGGGTTACGAGGATGCCATGGAAGCGCGTACGACGCTCCTCGCGTTCATGACGGGTGAGCCTTTGCCGGCGGTCATTACGGCGGCCGGCATCACGCAGGCGACCTGAACACGGCAGAGCCGGGGGACCCGATAGGGCTCGTTGAAATCCGGCCGCGTGATTCGTGCTGAGTAACGCTCGCTACTTTGGTTTTCCCGCGACCTTCAAGCGCTCGTGCGGCTCGATGCGTTCATCCAACGCCGCGACCACCGCATCCGGCTTCATCGACTGCTGCAGTGCTGCCGCCTCGGGATCGTGGCGGTCTCTGACATTAGGCAAGTCGCGCCGCAGCTCTTCGATGAGGTCGATGAGCTTGGCAGTCTTCTGCTCGGTCAAGAGTGTCACCTTGAGGTCAAGATGCGCGCGCTGCTCGGCGAGTCTTTCAAGGCGGTTCTGCTTGGTGAGAACGACCGTCGCGGTGAGTAATGCACCCAGTCCCAGAGTGCCTTGCAGCCAGAAAAACGGCGCCGGATCGAATTCGTGCAGGCCTAATTGGCGCAAGACTAGGTTAGCGAGCAGCCACGACGCGACAAAGAGAAGAATAAGGGTCAGAAAAATAGGCCGCCCTGCGAACAGGCTGATGCGCTCCACAGTCCGTTGCGAGCGGCTGATCTTCTGGTCTTCGCGCGTGTAGAAGGCAAGAACTGCCTCAATGTTCTGGCTGATCTCTACGCGCTCGGATGCGGAGGTCGGATTCTGCGCAGGCGCAGCGGGCAGCGGGGACACGGCGGGTTTGGCAGTCATCCGGCCATACTACGGGACGAGCGTGCGGGATGTCGGTACGCGCTCGCAGTACGGTGAGCGTCCGCTCGCAGGCGTCAGCGGCGCTTGCGCTTGCGCTGTCAGCTGTTGGCAGCGGCAGCTTCGTGCGGGCGAAAAAATTTGCTGCCCGGAAGGCCGCTGTGGCGGGCGGTGACCGTCGGGAAACGGCTCGCGTAGCGCTCGGCCAGGCGCTCGACGATGTACACGGAGCGGTGCTGGCCGCCGGTGCAGCCGATCGCAACCGTGAGATAGCCGCGGTTGTTCGATTCGTATTCGGGGATGCGGCCGTCGATAAAGCGCACGATGTCGTCGATGAGATGACCGACGCTCTTCTGAGATTCGAGGAAGCGCATCACCTCCGCGTCGCTGCCGGTGAGCCTCCTCAGGCTCGGTTCCCAATAGGGATTCGGCAGCGAACGCGCATCAAACACGAAGTCGGCATCTCCGGGTATGCCATGTTTGAAGCCGAAGGACTCAAAGGTCAGCGACAAGCGGCCGTGGTGACGCTGCTCGACGCGCTCGTGCACGATGTCGCGCAGCTCGTGCACGCCCATTCTTGAAGTGTCGATCACGAGGTCGGCGGCGTAGGCGATGGGCTCCAGGAGCTTGCTCTCCATCGCGATAGCCGCGCGCAGATCGATGTTCTCGCGGCTCATCGGGTGCTTGCGGCGCGTCTCGGCGAAGCGCCGCAACAGTCCCTCTTCGTTTGCGACCAGAAACAGCACTTCGCAGTTGATGCCGCTTTTCTTCAACTCCTCGATGAGCGTGGGTACCGTTGCGATCTCCGCCGTCGTGTTGCGCGCATCAAGCCCGATCGCCGTGCGCTCGTAGGTCGGCTGCGGCGAGCGCACGGTGTAGGAAATGAAGGGCTTCAGAAGCGCGGCCGGAATATTGTCGATGCAATAGAAGCCGAGGTCCTCAAGCATGTGCAAAGCCACGCTCTTGCCGGAACCCGAAAGACCGCTGACGATGATGATCCGCATCTTTCTACAATCACAGGCCCTTCTGGGCTTCGGCGGCGTGGTGATCCGCTCTTTTTTCCTTGTGTTTTTTGACACAGCGGTCGAGCTTGTCTGCGAGGCCATCAATGGCGGCGTACATATTCGGTTTCACGTCATTCGCATGGATGGAGTTGCCGCTGACGTGCAGCGTCGCCTCGGCCTCATGTCGCAACTTCTCCACCGTCAGCACACAGTGCACATCGATCACATGATCGAAGTGGCGCAGGATTCGTTCGAGTTTTTTCTCCACATAGGCGCGTAGCGCGGGCGTGATTTCGACGTGATGACCGGTGACGCTCAATTGCATAGCTCGTCTCCTTGGGGGTTTAAATCAGATCTGCTTCAATGCGGCGCGCCGTCGCTCGTTCGAGGGCGCGATGCCCATCGCTTCGCGATATTTGGCAACCGTGCGGCGCGCGACCGGGATGCCTTCTGCCGAGAGCACTTCGGCGATGCGGCCGTCGCTCAAGGGGCTGTCAGAATCTTCCTCCTTCACCAGCTTTCTGATCTTGGCGCGGATGGCGGTCGATGAGGTTCCCGAGCCGTCGGCGCCTTCGACCTGGCTCGAAAAGAAATAGCGCAGCTCGAACACGCCGCGTGGGGTGTGCATGTATTTGCCGGAGGTCACGCGCGAGATCGTCGACTCGTGCATTTCGACCGCTTCGGCGATGTCCTTCAGAATCATCGGCCGCATGTGCTCCTCGCCGTGCTCGAGGAACGCCGACTGCCGCTCGACGATGGAGCGCGCGACCTTCATGAGCGTCTCGTTCCTGATCTCCAGGCTCTTGAGCAACCAGCGTGCCTCCTGCAGCTGGGTGCGCATGGTGGCGTGGCTGGAGTTCCTGCCGATCAGGCTCGCATAGCCCTGGTTCAAGCGCACGCGCGGCAGCGTTGCGGCATTGATCTCGACCGTCCAGCCGTGTTCGTTCCGTCGCACGAACACGTCGGGCACGACGTATTCGGCGGAGCCGGCGCTCACGATCGTGCCCGGGCGCGGGTGGCAGCCGCGCACCAGCGCCAGAGCCTCGGTGAGCTCTTCATCGGTGGCGTGCAATTCGCGGCGCAGCGCGGAGACTTCCCGATCGGCGACCAGCGCCAGATGGTGGCGGGCGATGTCTATCGCGGTCTTAAGCCCGGGCGTGTCCGGATCGAGCTGGCGCAGCTGCAGCTCAATGCACTCGCCCAAGGAGCGCGCGGCGATACCGGTCGGGTCCAGACTCTGAACACGCGTCAGGACGTTTTCAACATCGGCCGCGCTGCATTCGACCTCCGGCTTCAGCGTCTGCGCGATTTCACCGAGCGACTCGGTGAGATAGCCGTCATCGCTGATCGCATCGACGATCGCGCGCGCAATCGCGAGCTCCTGCGGCGCCAAGCGCGCGAGCTCAAGCTGCCATAAGAGGTGTTCTTGCAGGGACTTGCCGGCAGAGTCTGCAAACTCCTGCTGGCGGTCGTCATCGTCGCTGCTCCAGGGCGTATCCGCCGGTCCCACACTCCGCTCGCCCCAGCCCTCCTCGAGAATCTCGACGGCATTCTCGGGCGGGCGTTCCGGCAGTGAGGTCTCTGCGGGTGGCGGGTTCGCCTCGACGTTGGCGTTGGACTCGGCTTCCTCATCCGCCTCGAGCATGACATTGCTTTCGAGGAGTTCGCGGATATGTGCCTGGAGCTCAAGAGCGGGCAGTTGCAAAAGTCGGATGGCCTGCTGCAGCTGCGGGGTCATTGTCAGTTGCTGACCCAGCCTGAGCTGCAGAGAAGGTTTCAGCATGGGTTGTGGCCGAGCGCAATAAATCCTAATGGCTAGAGGGTCGTCACAGGCGGAACGACTCGCCCAAGTACACCTCACGCACTTGGGGGTTGGCAAGGATTTCTTCCGCAGATCCGGCGGCGATCACAGTCCCCTGATTTACAATATATGCCCGGCTGCAGACGCCGAGAGTTTCCCGTACATTGTGGTCGGTGATGAGCACGCCGATGTCGCGGCTGGTGAGCTCGCGGATGATGCGCTGAATGTCGAGCACCGAGAGCGGATCGACGCCCGCAAACGGCTCATCAAGGAGCATGAAACGCGGCTCGGCGGCGAGCGCGCGCGCGATTTCCACCCGCCGGCGCTCACCTCCCGAGAGCGACATGCCGAGGCTCTTCCTGACGTGCCCGATGCGCAGCTCCTCGAGGAGCTCTTCCAGGCGCCGCTCGCGCGCCGCCTGGTCGAGATCCTTCCTCGACTCGAGAATCGCGAGCACATTGTCCTCGACCGAGAGCTTGCGGAAGATCGAGGCCTCCTGCGGCAGGTAGCCGAGCCCGAGCTGTGCGCGCTTGTGCACCGCAAGAAACGTCAGATCCCGCTCGCCGAGATGTATGCGGCCGGCATCGCAGGGCACAAGTCCCACGATCATGTAGAACGCGGTCGTCTTCCCCGCGCCGTTCGGCCCGAGAAGTCCCACGACCTCGCCGTTATGCACCTCCAGAGACAGATTCTGCACGACTTGCCGGGAGTCATAGCTCTTAGCAAGACCGATCGCGCGCAGCGCCGTCATTTTTTGGGGCTCCGCTCGTCCTGGCCGGGGAGGATCGTGATGTGCACCCGATCGTCGTTGCCGGGCGATGCGACCGCCTCGACGTGCTCTTGGCGAATGTTGTAGACGAGGAGCGCGCCTTCGATCTCGTTGCGGCCGTCCGTGAGCCACGCATTGTCCGACAGCCGCACCACCCCTTCGCCCGGTTGATAGACGATCTGGCCCGCGTGTCCGCGCGCCATCTGATCCGAGGCGCTCCTTTGCTGCTCAAACTGGGCGGGTTTGCCGGTGATCGTCGCCTTCACGATCTGGCTGTCCTTGAAATCGAGCACCGCAAGATCCGAGCGCAGGTTGCCGCGCTTCTCCACATGGATGCGCACATCGCCGCTGAAGGTCCATTTGCCGGTTTTGAAATTAAGGCCGGTCGCTTCGGCTTCGGCGTGATTGGCCTCCACCTTGATGTCTCCCTGCACGATGACGATGTCTTTGAAGACGACGGTGTTTTTCTTGTAGTCGACCTCGGAGGAGGCGGCATCGAGCGAGATCTTCTCATCGCGCATGGATTTCTCGGCGGCGTTTACCTGCGAGGCGAGCGCGACGAGCGCGAGCGCCACTGCCATGCGCGAACTAAGGCTGGAAAATTCCATGAACGGCGGATTCTAGCTGCACCTGACTGTCCTTCAAGTTTGCGATGATCCCGACCGCATGGATCTGCCGCCCGGGGAAGGAGAAGGTGACGGGGTCAGCGCTCGTGACGACATCGGCGTGCGTATCAAAGGAGAGCCGCTCGCTCGTGATGTCGGCAACTTGGTCGCTGCCGGGCAATTGGCCCGCGACATGAACGTCGCCCGACAGGTCGATGTTGACGCCGTCGCCGCGCATCTCGCCGTGCGCCGCGTCGATCGTCCAGCGATTGCCGTCCGCATCGTTCAGGATCATGTGCACGGTTTGCAATTGCACGCTTTGATCTTTGGGATGCTGCTCGATGAGCTTGGCGTTCAGCGTGTAGCGCGGCCGCCCGTCCGCGCCGGTCTCGATGAGCTGCGCATCGCGCGCGCCGTAACCCAAATCCTCGGCGTAGCGGTTCGCCGGCGCGGGCGTCTCGGCGTCGCGCCGCAGGCCTCTGAGGAAGAGGCTGCCGGCAACGACCGCCAAGAGCGCAAGGGTTGCAAAGATCCGAAAGATCATTTCGCAAAACTGCGCCGCGCGCGAGCGGCGAGCAAGCGGTCGCACACTTCGCGCACCGCGCCGCAGCCTCCTGCAAGCTCGGTCACATGGTGCGCCGCGCGCCGCACCGGCTCAGGCGCATCGCGGACCGCGAAGGATAGGCCCACCGCGCCGAAGAGCGGCACATCGGGTACATCATCGCCGACGCAGGCGCATTCGCTTGCGGCAATGCGCGTGCTCTTCAAGAGGCGCTCAAAGGCCGCAAGCTTGTCGGCGGCGCCCTGCAGCACGCGGCGGATACCAAGCTCCCGGCAGCGTGCCAAGACCGCGGGCGAACGCCGGCCGGAGATCACCGCGATCTCGACTCCAGCGGCGATGAGCCGCCGCATGCCGTAGCCATCGCGCACGTGGAAGACTTTGAGGGCCTCGCCGCGTGGCCCGAAGTACAGGCGCCCATCCGTCAATACGCCGTCGACGTCGAGCACGAGGAGGCGGATGGCGGCGTCAGCGACGGACTTGCGCATGGTTGCCAAAACGGATGGGCGTGTTAGACCACGCCCGCGCGCAGCAGATCGTGCACGTTGAGAGCGCCGATCAGCTTGCCGGCGACATCCGTCACCGGCAGCGCCGTGATGCGGTGCAATTCCATGAGATGCACGGCATGGGTGGCGAGAGAGTGCGCCGTGATGGACTTGGGCTTGCGGGTCATGACCTTGCTCATGCGCGTTTTGTGGATGTCGATCCTATTGTCGAGCGCGCGGCGCAAATCGCCATCGGTGAACACGCCGACGACCTGATCCGCCGCGTCCACCACCACCGTCATGCCGAGGCCCTTCTTCGACATCTCGAGTAAGCCCTCGCCCAGAATCGTCGTCGGGCGCACCCGCGGTACCGCCTCCCCGGTGCGCATCACCTCTTCGACGTGCAGGAGCACGCGCCGCCCGAGGTTGCCGCCCGGATGCGCGTCGGCAAACGCCTCTTTCGTAAAGCCGCGCGCCTCAAGCAGCGCGACCGCGAGCGCGTCTCCCATCGCAAGCGCCGCCGTGGTGCTGGCGGTGGGCGCAAGATTGAGTGGGCATGCCTCGTCGGCGACGCCGACATCGAGCACCACCGTGGCGATCGTCCCCACGGTCGAATCCGCATGGCCGGTGAGCGCGATGAGTGGCACGCCGAGGCGCTTCAGATGCGGCAGCAGCAGCACGATTTCCGGGGTCTCACCGGAGTTCGTGAGGGCGATCAGAAGATCGCTTGCCGTAATCATGCCGAGATCGCCGTGGCCGGCCTCGGCGGGATGCAGAAAGAAGGCGGGCGTGCCGGTGCTCGCAAGGGTCGATGCCAGCTTGCGGGCGATGTGCCCGGATTTTCCCATGCCGGTGACGACCACCCGGCCTTCGCAGGCAAGGCACAGACGGCAAGCCTCACCGAAGCTCTTCTTGAGCCGCGGCAGCAACGCTGCTATGGCGCGCGCCTCGATCTGCAGAGTACGCCGCGCCGAGGCCAGGAGGCGCGCGGCGTTGACTGTGGCGTTCCGGGGATGCATGCGGCAATGCTAACGCGAAACCCGGATTAGGAGCGGCGCGCGGGCCAAAATCCATGAAGGTCGCGCGGTGCGGTAGGATGCGCCGCATGAACCCCCAGCAAGTGGCTGATCTCATCCGCAGCGGCCTACCCGATGCGGATATTCAGGTCGAATCGCCCGACAATACGCATTTTGCGGCGCGCGTTGTCGCGTCCGAATTTGCCGGCCTCAAAAGGCTCGCTCGCCACCAGCTCATCTACCGCGCCCTGGGGGAGCCCATGGGCCGGGAAATTCACGCACTCTCCATCGACGCCCTGTCTCCGGAGGAATGGGCGGCGCGCAGGACTTCTTAGAGCATGGTGAGCATGACGCTTGGATAAGTTGCAGATCCAGGGCGGCACACCGCTCGAAGGCGAAGTGCGCATCTCCGGAGCGAAGAACGCAACGCTGCCGATTCTCGCCGCGGCGCTGCTCGCCGATGACCCGGTCGTGATCGGCAATGTGCCGCATCTGCAGGATGTGACGACCACCATCGAGCTTCTCGGGCAGATGGGTGCGCGCGTCACGATCGATGAGCACATGCACATCGAGGTCGACCCTTCGACGGTTACCGAGTGCTTTGCGCCCTACGATCTCGTCAAGACCATGCGCGCCTCGATTCTCGTGCTGGGGCCGCTCGTTGCGCGCTTCGGACGCGCCGACGTCTCCTTGCCGGGGGGTTGTGCGATCGGTGCCCGGCCGGTGAATATTCACGTGGCGGGGCTGCAGGCCATGGGGGCGGACATTACGATCGAGGGCGGCTATATCCGCGCGCGCGCGGCGCATCTGACGGGCGCGAATCTGGTGCTCGACACCGTCACCGTCACCGGCACGGAAAATCTCATGATGGCCGCGACCCTGGCCGACGGCGCGACGGTCATCGAGAACGCGGCGCGCGAGCCGGAGGTTGTGGACCTTGCGAACTTTCTGATCGCCATGGGGGCGAAGATCAAGGGCGCAGGCTCCGACAAGATTCTGATCGAGGGTGTGAAGCGCCTGCGCGGTACGCACTACGAGGTGCTTCCCGATCGGATCGAGAGCGGCACCTATCTCGTTGCCGGCGCGATCACGCGCGGCCACGTACGCGTGAAGAACACGCGGCCGCAAAACTTGGATGCGGTGCTCGGCAAGCTGCGTGAAGCGGGCGCAACCGTGGGCCAGGGCGACAACTGGATCGAAGTCGACATGCGCGGCCGGCGGCCGCGGGCGGTGGATGTGCGCACCGCGCCGTATCCGGCTTTTCCGACCGACATGCAGGCGCAGTTCGCGGCGTTGAATACCATCGCCGAGGGTGTCGGCACGATCACCGAGACGATCTTTGAGAACCGCTTCATGCACATGCTGGAGATGCGCCGCCTGGGCGCGGAGATTCGACTCGAGGGCAACACCGCGATCATCAAGGGCGTCAACAAGCTGACGGCGGCGCCGGTCATGGCGACTGACCTGCGTGCGTCTGCGAGTCTCGTGCTCGCAGGCCTCGTCGCCGAAGGGCGCACGGATGTCGAGCGGATCTATCATATCGACCGGGGCTATGAGGCGATCGAGGAAAAGCTTGCGCAACTGGGCGCACACATTCGGCGCGTGCCGAACTGAAGGAGAGAGCGCGTGCAAATTGGAATGATTGGGCTCGGGCGGATGGGCGCCAACATGGTGCGGCGCCTGGCGCGCGGTGGACACGAATGCGTGGCCTTCGATCAATCGGAAAAAGCGGTGCAGGCGCTCGCTCGTGATGGCGCCAAGGGCGCACACTCGCTCGCCGAGTTCGTTGCGGCGCTCGCGCCGCCGCGCGTGGTGTGGCTGATGGTGCCCGCCGCGATCGTCGACAAGGTGTTGGGCGAGCTGCAGCCGCTGCTCGCCAAGGGCGACAGCGTCATCGACGGCGGCAACTCCTACTATCACGACGATTTGCGTCGCGCCAATGAGATGCAGCGCTACGGCATTCACTACCTCGATGTCGGCACGAGTGGCGGCGTATTGGGACTCGAGAACGGCTTTTGTCTCATGATCGGCGGCGAGAATGAGGTCGTGCAACACCTGGAGCCGATCTTTGCGTCGCTCGCGCTCGGCGCGCGCGCGCGCGGCGACAGCAGCTCAAGCACGGCCTCGCGCGGCTACCTGCATTGCGGCCCGGTGGGCGCGGGGCACTTCGTAAAGATGGTTCACAACGGCATCGAGTACGGCCTCATGGCCGCCTACGCGGAAGGCCTCAACATTCTTAAGCACGCCGATGCGGGACTCGCCTCGAGGAGCGCGGATGCGGAGACCGCGCCGCTCACGAATCCGGCACAGTTGCAGGACAGGCTCGAGATCGCGGCGATCGCCGAAGTATGGCGTCACGGCAGCATCATCTCCTCGCAGCTTCTGGATTTGACGGCGCAAGCGCTGACGCGCGATCCGCAGCTCGAGCATTTTGCCGGCAAGGTCTCCGATTCGGGCGAAGGACGCTGGACTATTCAGGCGGCAATCGAGGAGGGCGTGCCGGCGCACGTCTTGAGTGCGGCGCTGTACTCGCGCTTTGACTCGCGCGGTAACGCCGAATTTGCGAGCAAGGTACTGTCGGCCATGCGGCTCGGCTTCGGCGGCCACCACGAGAGTAAATCCTGATGGTCGCGCGTGCTGCGGATGCATTGGTGATCTTTGGCGCAAGCGGCGATCTGTGCGCGCGCAAGATATTCCCGGCGCTCTACCACCTCACGCGCCGCGGACGCTTGCAAATGCCGGTGATTGGCGTCGCGCGCGCCGGTTGGACGCGCGAGCAGTTCATCGCACATGTGCACGCGAGCTTGAAAACCTTCGTCAAAACGACTGACGCGGCGGTCGTGGAGCGCTTGGCAGCGGTGCTGCAATATGTCGACGGCGACTACCGCAAGGCCGAGACCTTCGAGGCCTTGCGCACGGCGCTCGGGGCTGCGCAGCAACCGCTTTATTACCTCGCAATTCCGCCCTCCATGTTTCCGGTCGTGATCGATTTATTGGGCAGTTCGGGCGCCGCCAAGACTGCACGGGTGGTGGTGGAAAAGCCCTTCGGGCGTGACCTCGCCTCCGCGCGCGCATTGAATGCGACGCTCTTGCAGCTCTTTCCGGAGTCTTCGATTTTTCGCATCGACCACTACCTCGGCAAGGAACCGGTGCAGAACCTGTTGTATTTCCGCTTTGCCAATGCGTTTCTCGAGCCCGTATGGAACCGCAACTACATCGCGAGCGTGCAGATCACCATGGCGGAGAAGATCGGCGTCGAGGGCCGCGGACGCTTCTACGAGGAGGCGGGCGCGATCCGCGACGTCGTACAGAACCACCTCCTGCAGGTGGTTGCATTTCTCGCGATGGAGCCGCCGGTCAACAGTGCCGGCGAATCCATGCGCGACGAGAAGGTGAAGGTGCTGCGGGCGATCCGCCCGCTCGATGCGCCGCATCTGATTCGCGGGCAGTATCGCGGCTATCGGCAGGAGGAGGGCGTGGCACCCGAATCAAATGTCGAGACCTATGCGGCGCTGCGCCTGTCGATCGACTCGTGGCGCTGGAATGGCGTGCCGTTCTACCTGCGCGCAGGCAAGAGCCTGCCGGTGACGGCGACCGAAGTCGTTGTGGACCTTAAGGCGCCGCCGGCGCGGGTGTTCGGCGATTTCGCCGCGGAACCGCCGAACCATTTGCGCTTTCGTCTCGGGCCTGATGTCGCGATCGCACTCGGAGCGCGTGCCAAGACTGCCGGCACGAGCATGACGGGGCACCCCGTCGAGCTCTTCGTGAGCGAGCAGCAGCGCGAGGAAATGGAAGCCTACGAGCGGCTGATCGGCGATGCGCTCGCCGGCGACGCCGCGCTGTTCGCGCGCCAGGACGAGGTCGAGGCCGCGTGGGCGATTGTCGATCCGATTCTGGGTACGGCCGGCATGCGCGTGCACGAATACGCGCCGGACAGCTGGGGCCCGCGGGTCGCCGACCGGATGATCGAAGGCGCCTGCGGCTGGCACGATCCGGGAGCGGACGCGCACGGCTGGTCGCGCTTCTGCGCGTTGCCCTAAAGCGGCTACGGCGGCCACGCGTCCGGGTCCGCCCACACCTGCACCTGGGCAGCGCGCGCGACCGCGCGCCACGCGGTCAGCGTCGGATCGCGTGCGTTAAGCCGCTTGAGCGCCGGCGCCTTATCGGCTCCGGCGACGACAAATAAGATTTCATCGACCTGCGCCAGGAAATCCGGCGTCACGGTGACGGCGCTGCGGCCGTCGGGCCGCTGCACCGAGATCGCCAGATGCTGGCGCGCGGCTGCAAGGTCTGCGGAAGTGAAGAGCGAGGCCGTATGGCCGTCGGCGCCCAATCCGAGAAGGCCGAGGCGGATGCGAACCTTGCCGTCGAGGAGGCCCTGCAGGCGCTCTGCATAATCTTGCGCAGCGTCCGCAAGCGGCAGCTCCGTGCGCACGCGCAGCACCTGTTGCGCGGGCAGCGCGAGGGCTGCTAACAGCGGCTGCGAGAGGTGATAGTTGCTCGCAGCCGAAGTCGACGGCACCTGCCGTTCATCGGAGTAGAGCACGCGTAAACCCGGCGCGGCGCGCACGCCGCGCGCGGCTGCCAACGCAAAGGCGGGGCCTGGCGTCGTGCCACCCGAGAGCATGATCGCGCTCGCGGTGGCAGTGGCCGCGCTTGCTAAGCGCTCGGCGAGCGCCCGATCAAGATCGGCGCGCGCTGCGAAGCGCCGCACGCGAATCTCCGGTGACACGCTGGGCTGCATAGGCGCGCCTTGTGACGTTATCGGTTCATCGGCGGCTCGGTCACGCGCGCATGCAGGTCGAGCGATTGGCGCCCGCGCTGGCAGCGAATCGTGAGCATCGTGCCCGGATGGCGCGCGGCGATGCGGGCGATCGTCTCCTGCGCGCTCTTGAGCGGCGTGCCGTCGATGGCGATCAATATGTCGCCCGGTTGCAGGCCCGCTTGTTGCGCGGGACTGCCGACGTAGAGATTTGTGAGCAGCACGCCGCCGCGCGCGAGCCCGAGCTGCGCCGCCTGCGCGTCGCTGACATCCTCCGGGACAATGCCGATCCAGCCGCGAATGACTCGGCCGTGCGCGACAATATCATCGAGGACGCCGCGCACCAGGTTCACCGGAATGGCGAAGCCGATGCCTTCGACGCCCAAGTTCTTGGCGACGATGGCGGTGTTTATGCCGACGAGTGCGCCCGTCGTGTCGATGAGCGCGCCGCCCGAGTTGCCGAAGTTGATGGCCGCGTCGGTCTGGATGAAGTCCTCGAAGGTCGCGATGCCGAGCTGCTCACGGCCGGTGGCGCTGACAATGCCGTGCGTGACCGTTTGCGAAAGCCCGATCGGATCGCCGATCGCGAGCACGACATCGCCGACTCGCAAACGGTCGGAGCGGCCGAAGGTCACCACGGGCAGCGGCGCAAGATCGATATGCAGCACCGCAAGGTCGGTATCCGGATCGCGTCCGACAATGCCGGCGTCAGCCACGCGACCGTCGGCGAGCTGCACCTTGATCGAATCCGCATTGGCGATGACGTGGTGATTGGAGACGATGTGCCCGAGCGCATCGACAATGACGCCCGAACCCAAGCTGCGCTCGACCCTCTGGCGGTAATGCGGCAGGAAATTGCCGAACAGCTGGTCCAAACCGGATGGCGCGACCCGCTCGGTGACGAGCCGCGCGGTGTAGATGTTGACGACTGCGGGGGCGGCGCGCCGCACGGCGTCGGCATAAGTGACATGCCCAGCAATCGGCACCGAGGCAGGTGCGGCCACGATCGGCGGCGCCACCGGGACGCGGCTCTGTAATTCGGGGCGCAGCGCAACGATGATGAAGGCGAGTGCGAGACCGCCGACGACCCAGCCGATTATAAATGTGAGCCAGCGGGGCATTTTTTAAGTCGTCAGCATGTTTGTCATGAACCGCGCACCACGGGGCAGGCGCGCCGGGCGCTCGTCCGAAGAGCGTTGTCGATCGTGTATACTAAATCACATCGCCCCCCGCTAGCCGCAGGCAGCCTCCTGCGCGCTTGCCCGCGCATTGGATGTGGGCGCGAGAGTATGCGTGTATTTAAGTTGGACGGTAGCGGGAGAGCCACTCGATGGCTTCTGATGTTGTGATCGGCGACAGTGAGGTCGACAGGAGTCGGCGTGTGTTTCTAACGGCGGCCACGGCCACGACCGGTGCAATCGGAGTGGCGCTGGCGGTCGTGCCGTTCGCAGCTTCGTGGCTGCCATCCGAGCGCGCGCGCGCCTTCGGCGCACCGGTCGCGCTTGACCTCTCGAAGCTTGATCGCGGACAAATGGTCGTCGTCATCTGGCGCAAGCAGCCGGTCTATGTGGTGCGCCGCACGCCCGTCATGCTCGCAAGCCTCGCAGGCCACGACGAGCGCCTGAAGGATGCGACATCCGCCAACTCCGACCAGCCGAGCTACGCGAAAAACACGGCGCGCGCAAGAAAGCCCGAATACCTCGTGCTGATCGGCGTCTGCACGCATTTGGGCTGCCTGCCGAAGGAGCGTTTCCAGGCAGGGCTTGCCGACTTGGGCGCAGACTGGCCCGGCGGATTCTTCTGCCCCTGCCACGGTTCGCGCTTTGATCTCTCCGGGCGGGTGTTCGCTGGCTCGCCGGCGTCGGTCAATCTGCGCGTGCCTCCGTATGCGTATGAAAACGCTGAGACGCTGGTGATCGGCATCGACGAGCCCAATCAGAAAGGAGCCGCGTGATGGCCGCGGCCGCCGCGCCTTCCGAACCCGAAGTGAAGTCCGGCGGCGTCGTGGCCTGGATCTACAAGCGCTTTCCGGTGCAGGAGTTTGTCTCCGACACCTTGACAGGCTATTACGCGCCGAAGAATTTCAATATCTGGTACTTCTTCGGGTCGCTCGCGCTCGTCGTGCTGGTGCTGCAGCTTGCGACCGGCATCTTTCTGACGATGTTCTATAAGCCGGGCGCGGCGAGCGCCTTCGATTCGGTCGAATTCATCATGCGCGAGGTGCAGTGGGGCTGGCTCATCCGCTATCTGCACTCGAGCGGCGCGTCGATATTTTTCATCGTCGTTTACCTGCATATGTTTCGCGCCATGCTGTACGGCTCGTACAAAGCGCCGCGCGAGCTGCTCTGGCTCATCGGCATGGTGGTGTACTTTGCGCTGATCGCGGAGGCGTTCTTGGGCTACGTGCTGCCGTGGGGCAACATGTCCTTCTGGGGCGCGCAGGTGATCGTGAACCTATTTGGCACCATTCCGGTGATTGGCCCGGGCGTCGTCGAGTGGATCCGTGGCGACTACGGCATCGCGGATGCAACCTTGATGCGCTTCTTTGCGCTGCACGTCGCGGCGGTGCCGCTTGCGCTCTTGTTGTTCGTCATGCTGCATCTCGTCGCGCTCCGGCGCACCGGCTCGAACAATCCCGATGGCATCGAAATCAAGGCGCGCGTCGGTGCCGATGGCCATCCGCTCGATGGCATTCCGTTTCATCCCTACTACACGGTGAAGGACATCGTCGGCGTTGGCGTGATGCTCGTAGTGCTCGCGATCGTCGTGTTCTTCGCGCCGAGCTTCGGCGGCCTGTTCCTCGAGGGGGCGAACTTCGAGCCCGCCAATCCCCTGTCGACGCCCGAGCACATTGCGCCGGTGTGGTACTTCACCACTTACTTCGCGATCCTGCGCGCCGTTCCGGATCAGCGCCTGAGCGCATTGTTGATGTTCTCGGCCGTCGCGCTCTTCGTGTTCCTGCCGTGGCTCGACCGCTCGCCGGTGAAGTCGATGCGCTACCGCGGCGTGCTCTCAAGAGGAGCGCTCGGCCTCTTCGCCGTATCCTTCATCGCGCTCGGATATCTTGGCCTGCAGCCGGCCGAAGGCTTGTACGTGATTCTCGCGCGCATCTTCGCCGCGATCTATTTCGCATTCTTCCTGTTGATGCCGTGGTACTCGCGCATCGACAAGGTGAAGCCGGTGCCTGACCGAGTGACTTATCATGGGCACGGCTAAGAAAGCGCTGCTGCTCGCAGGGCTCCTCCTCGCCGGCAGCGCCTGTGGCGCCGCGGAAGGTGGCGGCGGCGCAGGCGCGGACTGGCTGAGCTGGCGCGCCGACGACGACGTTACCAACACGGCATCCCTGCAGCGCGGCGCACGCAACTTCATGGGCTATTGCTTCGGCTGCCACTCGCTCAAATACGAGCGTTACTCGCGCCTCGCAAGCGATCTGGCGATCTCCACCGAGGAGCTGCAGCAGTACCTCTTGGCGCCGGGCGACAAGCCCGCGAACTACATCCTGACGATCATGCCGGACGCCGATGCTGTGGCCTGGTTTGGCAAGACGGCGCCGGATCTTTCGCTCATGGCGCGGGCGCGCAGCACCGACTATCTGTATCAGTTTCTGAAAACCTTTTACATCGATCCGACCCGGCCGACCGGCGGCAACAATCTGCGCCTGACTGCCGCCGCGATGCCGGCGGTGCTCTCGGAGCTCGAGGGCTTAAAGCGCGCCGTATTCAAGGATGAGCAGAAGCCGGGCGCCGACGGCAAGCTCATGACCGAGCAGGTGTTCGATCACTTCGAGGCGGTGACGCCGGGGCGCCTGAGCGCGGCCGAGTACGACAAGTTCGTGCACGACACCGTCAACTTTCTCGACTATGTGGGCGAGCCCACCCAGGTCGCGCGGCGCGCGCTCGGTATCTGGGTGGTGCTGTTCCTGCTCGTGTTTACATGGCTGGCCTGGCTTCTCAAGCAGGAATATTGGAAAGACGTGCACTGATCGCGTCAGGGAGTGCGGATCCTTGTCGAGCCGACGTTCCATCATGACGCTGTTTTCTGCGCCGACCGATCCGTGGAGTCATCGCACCCGGATCGTGCTCGCGGAGAAGGGCATCGGTATTGAAATCGTGAGCGTCGAGCCGGGACGGTTCCCGGAGGATCTGCTGGATTTGAACCCGTACCACAGCGTACCGACGCTGGTCGACCGCGAGCTCGTGCTGTACGACTCGCGCGTCATCATCGAATATTTGGATGAGCGTTTCCCGCATCCGCCGCTGATGCCGGTCGATCCGGTGACGCGCGCGCAGTTTCGCCTCGCGCTGTATCGCATCGAGCGCGATTGGTACGGCCTTGTGCAGCAGATCGACCAGGAGCCCGATAAGAAGCAGAGCGTGAAGCACAAGAAGATCCTGCGCGATGTCATCCTGCAGAGCACCGAGCTTTTCACGATGAAGCGCTTCTTTCTGTCGGACGAGTTCTCCCTGGTCGATGCGACGATCGCGCCGATTCTGTGGCGGTTGCCGTATTACGAAATCGAATTGCCGCCGCAGGCGCAGGCGATACAAAAATATGCTTCCATCGTGTTCGCGCGTCCGGCGTTTCGTGACAGCCTGACGGACGCCGAGCAGGAGATGCGCCTTCTCTGATACGCCGGCCGAGCCGAACTGACATGTCTCCGCCCAAACGACCCTACCTGCTGCGCGCCATGCACGAGTGGGTGAGCGACAGCCAGCACACCCCGCACATCATCGTCGATGCCGAGCGTGCCGGGGTCACGGTGCCGCGCAGCTACGTCAAAGACGGCAAGATCGTGCTCAATTTGAGCCTGACCGCGACTCAAAACCTAAGCCTCGGCAACGAGTGGATCGAATTTGGCGCGCGTTTCGCAGGCGTCGTGCACCCGATACGCGTGCCGATCGCCGCGGTGCTCGGTATTTATGCGCGCGAGACCGGCGAGGGCATGGTGTTCTCTGACCAGGATCTGGGTCCGGAGCCGCCGCCGACGCCGAGCGACGAAGACGGCAGCCGGCGCGCGCATCTGAAGGTCGTCAAATAAGCTTCACTGCTCGAGCGCCGCCGGCAACGCGCGCGGTTGCCCATTGTGCATCGAGCCCCATACGAGCTCGCGCTGCACGCGCCGCTCGGCGTCGAGGCTGAGCCGCCCGGTCAAGCCCTGTACATTGATTTGAGTTGCGCCGCCTTGCCCATGCAGTGCAGCGGCCAGAAGGTAGGCATCGAAGCCAAACGCATACAGACGGTTGCGATGCGGTCCGCCGGTCGGCCAGGCCGCGTGGGCGGCGTCATGCACGCTGTCGGCGAGTTCGCTGCCGAGCATCCAGGGCATGTCCGGCAACATGAGCCCTTCCATATCCTGGTTGGCGGTCGGATGCGGCTCAAAGGAGTCCGAGGTCGCATACGTTGCAATCGAGCCTGCAAAGTGAAAACGCAATTGCGGCAGCAGCAGGCGCGCCGTGTTCACCGGGCTTGCGGCAAAGATGAACTCGATGTCCCCGCGCAGCCGCGGTTGAAACTCAAGCTTCGCGCCGAGAACCGATTCGAGCCGCTTGTCGCGCGCGACGCTGTCGCTGATGCGCAAAACCTGCGTGATTTCGAACGAGTAATCCGAGCGCGCGGCATCGAAGGACGCTTGCGACAACAAAGCGCCGCCGCCGGCTTGCAGCTCCTGCGTAAAGGCCGCCAGCACCCGCGCGCCCCAATCGCCTGCCGGTACCAGCGCGACTCCGTTTTTATGGCCGTCGGCGAGCACCCGGCGCGCGACCTGACGGGCTTCATCCTCGGGCGACAGCGCAAACTGATAGAACGCCGGCGGTATCGGGGTGCCCGGGGGCAGAAAGTTGAGCGCCAGAATCGGCGGGCGCGCGCCCGTGATCGCCGCGGCGGCGCTCACGGCATCGCGCGCAAGAGGACCCACGATGAGCTCGGCGCCATCGCGGCTCGCCTGGGAAACGGCTGCGCCGAGGCCAAACTCCGCGGTGTCGTAGAAGCGCACGTGCAGGCGCTGCGCGGCGGGCGTCTGGTAGTACGCCGTCATAAAGCCCTCGCGCAGCGAAATGCCGGCGCTCGAGAGCTTTCCCGAGATCGGCATGATGAGCGCCACATTGCCGGGACCGCTCGCGGTCGGGGGCGGGGATGGTGGGGCGGCCTCCAGAGGCGCGGGCGCGAAGGGCGCTGGCGCGGGCTGCGGTACGGCCGCGGGGCCGGGTTCCGGGGTCCTCGGCACGAGCGAGCATCCCGAGAGCAAGACCAGCGCCGCCGCCGCACTCCACCGCAGAACACACCGAGCCTCAAACATGGGTTGTGCGACCTTCCGTGCGTGGGCAGGATGCCCGTTCGCGCCGCCGCCGGTGGCGCGGCCTTGAGGAAGTATAGTGAAGAAACCAACGGGTCGGCTCGACGTCGTCGCAACGCCGATCGGAAACTTGAGCGACTTGGGCGCACGCGCGCGCGAGGTGCTCGCCGCGGCCGACCTCATTGCGGCCGAGGACACGCGCCATACGCTCGCGCTCTTAAACTCCATCGGCGTGTCGAAGCCGCTCGTGTCGCTGCATGCACACAACGAAGCGCGGCGCGTGCCCGAGGTGCTGGCGCAGCTCGCCGCGGGAGCGCTGGTCGCGCTCGTGAGTGATGCGGGCACGCCGCTGCTGTCGGATCCGGGCTTTGACCTCGTCCGCCAGGCGGTCGCCGCCGGATTTGTTGTGCGGGCGATTCCCGGACCTTCGGCCATTACGGCTGCGCTGGCGGTGGCGGGGCTGCCGACGGAGCGCTTCTGCTTCGAGGGGTTCCTGCCGGCGCGCGTGCGTGAACGGCAATCCGCATTGGCGGCGCTCGCCGAGGAGACGCGTACGCTGGTTTTTTTCGAAGCCCCGCATCGCATCGCGCAGTCGCTCGCGGATCTGTCCGCGGCCTTCGGCGCGGCACGCGCCGCGGTCGTCACGCGCGAGCTCACCAAAGTGCACGAGACCATCTACCGCGGCACCTTGGGCGAGCTTGCGCAACGCGCGCTCGCTGAAGAGAATTTCCAGCGCGGCGAAATTACCATCGTCGTGCATGGCGCCGTTCGCGCGCATAGGAGCGTCGATCCGCAGCTGCTGAAGCGCACCGTCACACTGCTCCTCAAAGAGCTGCCGCCGGGCAAGGCCGCGGCGCTTGCTGCCCAGTTGACCGGTGTGCGCCGCAGCGAGGCCTATCTCATCGCCATGCGTATTGCGCATGGAGCAGAAGTTGCCGACGGGGCGTGCTAACTTGGGCGTCTGGAGCCGGCCGGGCAGCCGCTGCATTTCTTGCTGGAGTGTGGAGGAAAGTCCGGGCTTCGTCGGATAAGGTGCCAGGTAACGCCTGGGGGGCGCGAGCCCACGGAAAGTGCAACAGAAAGTAAACCGCCTAAGCGCCGGAAACGGTGCCGGTAAGGGTGAAAGGGTGCGGTAAGAGCGCACCGCGTCAGTGGTAACACGCGACGGCACGGCAAACCCCACCTGATGCAAGGCCAAATAGGGAAGCAGCGGTGCTTGGCAACAAGGGCCGCAGCGTCATTCCGCACGCGCTTCCGGGTAGGCCGCTAGAGGCTCACGGTGACGTGGGTC
>Ga0066793_10000044_pt1 | contig 36760 bp, 34 predicted proteins | sample PersoiDNA2013189_FD_83876 | JGI IMG/M metagenome (GOLD analysis project Ga0066793, IMG submission 83876) | Permafrost soil microbial communities from the Arctic, to analyse light accelerated degradation of dissolved organic matter (DOM) -... | ecosystem: Environmental > Terrestrial > Soil >... | reverse complement strand
GAAAAAGGACCTGACCCCTGAAAGTTAAGTCTGGAGAGAAGACGTTAGCCGCGGCACTGTGCGCTTTGCTCGCGGGCGCCCTGATTCTTTCCGCGTGCCCGCTCGCCTCGGCCTCGGGGGGGAGCGACTCTCTCGGGGCGACCGCGCTGTCGGCGGACTGGTACTTCGCCGAAGGGACGACCCGCGGCGGGTTCACCACTTACATCGCGGTCATGAACCCGAGCGCCTTCGACGCGACGGTGACTTTCACCTACATGCTCGGCAGCGGCAATCCCGTGACGCGGGACCACACGGTCGCGGCGAAGAGCCGCTTCACCCTGGACATCTCGAGCGACGTCGGGGCGGACAAGGATGTATCCACTTTCATCCACAGCACGAAGAAAGTGGTGGCCGAACGCCCGATGTACTTCATCTATCACGGCAAATGGGACGGCGGGCACGACTCGCTCGGGGCGACCGGCCTCTCCAACAACTGGTACTTCGCGGAGGGTACCACCCGCGATAATTTCACCACCTACCTCGCGGTGATGAATCCGGGCACGACTGATGCGGACGTGACTTTCACCTACATGCTCGGCTCAGGCGAGCCGGTGCAGCGGACGCACACCGTCGCCCCGCGTAGCCGCTTCACGCTCGATGTCGCGAACGACGTCGGAACCGGGCAGGACGTATCGACGTCCGTCCACAGCACCCTGCCGGTGGTGGCAGAGCGGCCCATGTACTTCAACTACATGGGCAAGTGGGACGGAGGGCACGACTCCCTCGGCGCCCAGGGCCTGTCCGCCGACTGGTACTTCTCGGAGGGCACCACCCGCGACGGTTTCACGACCTACCTCGCCATAGTCAATCCCGGCTCGGAAGAAGCCTCCGTCGAGTGCACCTACATGCTCGGCTCGGGCGAGCCGGTGACCGTCACCCACTTCGTGCGCCCCAGGTCGCGGTTCACCCTTGACGTCTCGAAGGACGTGGGTCCCGGGCAGGACGTCGCCTCGCTCCTTCGCAGCAGCGTGCCGGTGGTGGCTGAGCGACCGATGTACTTCGATTACCAGGGCAAGTGGGACGGCGGGCATGACTCGCTCGGCGCCAACACCATGGCTAGCGACTGGTACTTCGCGGAGGGCACGACCCGGGACGGCTTCAACACCTACGCCGCGATCCTCAACGCGGGTGACGCCGACGCGACTGTGACCTTCACGTACATGCTCGGCGCAGGCACGCCCGTGGTTCACCCGCACACCGTCCCCGCGCACAGCCGCTTCACGATCGACCTCGCGAACGAGGTCGGCCCGGAGCAGGACGTCTCCATGTTCGTCCACAGCACGCTCCCGGTGGTCGCGGAGCGCCCGATGTACTTCCGCATCCCGGCGAAGGCGGTCATCTGCCTCGACCCCGGGCACTCGGGACACACCGGCAACGAGATCGACCCCGCAACGGGCCTCAACGTGGGCGACAACACCGGCTGCCCCGGAGAGCTCGACGCAATGTGGCAGCTCGCGCTCGTTGAGAAGGCGGCTCTGGAGGATGCCGGTTATGAGGTGAGGCTCACAAAGAGCGGCGCGAACGACTATTACACCTTACGGCAGCGCGCCGACCTGGCGAACACCTGTGACGTCTGGGTCCGCCTCCATTACGACGACACCGGGTACACAGGGGTGTTGAGGCCGCCGCCGAACGCCGCGCGCTGCCCTGTGTCCGACCCGTCGCGCATAACCGTGGTGGACGCCGGGGTGGCAGAGTGGAGCAACAGGCTCGCGGCGGTGGTCGCGCCTTACTTCGGTCTCGCCGTCAAGGACGATACCGGCGGTACCAGCCAGGGCAACGCCACTCCGCCGGGACATCCGACCTGCCTCGTAGGCAGCGTTCTATCGCGGGTGCCTGTCATTCTGATCGAACACAAGGCGGGGATCATCGTAGGCTCGGCGGATTCGGTTCCCGCGACTCGCCAACAGGTCGCGACCCAACTGGTCCAGGCGCTCGACGCCTTCTTCGGTTCGCAGTGGGTCCTCTAGCCCCGTGACCCGCGGCGTTGCTGTCCGCCTCCCTGCCCGCTCCCGGCGTTTGCCAGTGGCTTCACCCTGATGCTCTCGGGATGAGTGGGGCAGGTCTCCTCACACGCGCCGCAGCCAGTGCACTTGTCCGCGATGACCGACGGGCGAAGGCCGTCCATCTTCACGGCGTTGAACCTGCACCTCTCCATGCAGACCAGGCACGACTTGCCGCGCCAGCCGAGGCAGGTGTGCCTGTTGATGTTCGCGAGCCCGATCCGCACATCCTCGGGCTTGACGGGCTCGATGGCGCCGGCGGGGCAGACGCGCTGGCACGCCTGGCCGCACTGGTCGAAGACGCAGCCGGCTTCGCGCGGCACGAAGCGTGGCGTCCAGAGCTTCTGGAACCCGGCATCGATGCCTGTGGGCTTGAGGCAGTTCGGAGGGCACGCGCGGGCGCACTCCATGCAGCGGTTACACCGCGCGAGGAACAGGGATTCGTCCTGCGCCCCGGGCATGCGGAGGACGGGCGCCGGGCTTTTGCGCAGGCCGATGCCGTAGCCCGCCAGCAGCACCGCACCCAACCCGACTGATTCTATGAACTCGCGCCGTCCGACGTGCAGGGGGTTTTCGTACCGCCGGCGTCCCGCCGGCTCCGGCTCGTCGTAGCGCCGGCGTCTCGCCGGCAGTTCTTCCGGCTCAGCATCCTTCACCACAGCTGACCCGTACAGCGTCCCGCCGAAACCCTCCAGGGCGAGCGCTCCATGGGCCGGACACGCGGCCACGCAATCTCCGCAAGCGGTGCAGCCCGAAGACAACAGCCTGCCTTCCCGGCTCGACACGAACGGCTCAACAATGCCGAAGTCACACGATTTGAAACACACGCCGCAGGACGTGCAGGCCGAGGGGCTCTTGACGACCGATAGCGGGCTTACCCGCCCCGGCAGCTTCTTGCCCGCCAGAGACACGAGGCTCATCAGCGCTCCCATCGGGCAGAGGTTCTCGCACCAGAACCGTGGCCGGTAGAAGAACGCGGCGAGCACAAGCAAAATGAAAAGAACGGGCACGCCCCGGAGCAGAAGCGTATAGACGGTGTTGTTCACGACCACCATCGGGCTGCCGATGAACAGCAGGTTCACGCCCGCTAAGGCGAGCACGACGACCACCAGCAGGAACAGGTACTTGACAGCCGACCGCAAGCGGCTGGCGCTTACCCGGCGCCCGGCCTCATTCCCGGCCGCCCCGGAACGCATATCCCTGATCTGCTTACCGTCCGGCTCGTAGTACCGGAGCGCCTTCGGTTTGACCGCTCCCGCCGCGTCGAAGCAGGTTCCCAGCGGGCATATCCACCCGCAGAAGAACCTGGCACTGAGGGCGGTCAGCCCCAGAAGCACCCACGCCGGCCAGAACAGCGTGATGACCGACATGTTGTGAGTGGTGATGATCGAGACGACCGCGGCGAGGGGGTCGAGCCGCAGCAGGAAGTTCGAAGCAGGCACGCGGAGCGGGGGATAAGCGGCGGCAAACGCCAGGCCGACGAAGAGGGCGAGCACGGACGCCTGTATGGAGCGCCGCGCTATCGCAAGTCCCCTCCCTTTCCTTGCCTGGCTCCCGCCGTTGCCGTCCAATCTACACCTTCACGAGTTTGAGCGAGTTGTAGTCCACCTTCCCGAGGCCCTTCTGCCCCGCATGCGTGATATACGGCACGTCGGCCGCGGTCATCCCGAACAACGTACACGCGTAACTGTCGGCCGCCACGAAATCCGGGCTGGCGATCACGATGCCCGGCGCGCTGGTGGGGCCCGGGCCTCCGGGCCCGTTCGCCGTGAGACAGATGGACGCGTCGACGATCGAGAGATCGGGTTTCACCAGGGAGGCGAGGTCCGCTATCCCCTGGTGCAGGTCGTTGCTGTGGACGTTCGACATGTTGGCGGTCGTCCCGATCAGGTTCTTCATGCCGAGCGACAGCCCGGCACCCCCGTGGTTCTTCGCCTTGGGTACGGTGATCACGACGTCAGCGTCAAGGATGACGGGATACACGCTGGTCCTCGTCAGCGCCACGCCGCCGGGGATGGCGACCTCGCGCCCCTGGCTGCTGTCGCTGCCGCCGTAGGCTATTACCTCCGCGCCGGCGGACCGCGCCGCGGCGCCGATGCCGTTCCTGGTGAAGCAGATCTCGGACGCGCCGCGCAGGCAGTGATCGGTGACGATCACGCGCGAGGCTCCGGCCTCACGGCACATCGCAACGACCTGGGCGACCACCGAGGGATGGGTGCTCGTGCCGCCTTCAGGGCCGTCCATAAAAGAAGCGTTGGGCTTGATAGCGACGACGTTGCCCGCCTTGATGAAGCGGCCCATGCCGCCCAGCGCATCGACCGCTTTCCTGGCCAGCGCGCCGGGGTCACCGCCGCCACCCGCGACCGCCAGGTCGGCTCCCGCGGTCGTTGACAGCGGTGCGGTCGCCGGCGCCGGGGCCGTACCCACGGTCTTCCGCGCGATCTCCTTCGCGCCGCAGCCCGCCAGCGAGCCGAGCATCGCGGCCAGCAGCGCGCCTCCCGCGAGCTTGCCGGTGCGGCGCAGGAACTCGCGCCTCTCTACCTCGTCGTTCAAGACCTTGCGCGCCTGCTCCATGCCTTCCGGCGACAGCCACACGTGCCCGTCCTCAGGCCGTTCCATCGTGGACCTCCAGTTGTTTGCTCTCCTCAAAGACTCTATGGCGACGGAACGCTCCGCCGCCATGATTTGTCGCAACCGCCCGACATTCTTCTACTCCGCGATCCTGAGAACATCCTGATAGCTGCCGGACAAGGTGGTGCGAGCCGGCGCCGCGCGTGCAGGTTAGCGGCGGCCCCTGTAGAAGACGCCGGGTAGGATTCCGGCGCCTCTACCGGGCGCCTTACCCAGGAAGGGAGATGATGGTCTTGGAGATGGAGCACGTATGTCAGTCTTGCGGAATGCCCGTGAGCGACGCCGACCTGCCGGACGGCAGCGAGAAAGGCGAGTTCTGCGGCTTCTGTATGGTGCACGATGAGTTCGTCGCCGACCGCGACGACGTGAAGAACAAGATCGCGGACAGGATCGAGAAGGATAGCGGCAAATCTCGCGATGAGGCCTTGAAAGAGGCCGAGGAGACGATGAGCAACCTCAAGAGATGGCAGTAGCGAGAGATCGACCGGAACGGCCCCGGCGCAAGTCGGGGCTTCTCTTTACTTCTGGTTTGCCGGCTTGAGCGCCGACTCGCTGTAGGTGCAGTTCGGGTCCCAGAGCAGCCACTGCTTTATACCGAGGGCCTCGCTCGCGTCGATCTGCCTTCGGACCATGTCAGGCGTGTAAGGGATCTTCAGGCTGAAGTCCTGCAACCACGGACGCAGGCTGGCCTGGGTTCCCTTTATCTTCTTCTTGAAATCCTCGAGCGACTTCGTGACAGTCTCACCGGGGTTGGCCTCGGGGACCTTGATCTTGTACTCACCCAGGTTGTAGTGCGACGGGTACACCATGGGAGATATGAAGTCGACCCGGTTCGCGACGTCCGACACGCGCTGCCCGATGTTCATGTCGCCCTGGTCGCTCGCGGTCAGCCCGAAGAGGTCGGCCGAGACGAACACGTTGTAGGGGGCGAGCTTCTCCCGGGCGTAGCTCAGGAAGTCGTCGATCACCTGGCCCTGCGAGCGCTGGTCCTGGTGCGGGTACAGGCAGGTGCTGATGTTGCCGTCGGAGGGGAACCGCAAGTAATCGAACTGCACTTCGTTGAAGCCGGCCTTGGCCGCTGCCTCCGCCACGCTCAAGTCGTAATCCCAGACTTCTCTGGAGTACGGGTCGAGCCACTGTCCCTTGTTCCACACCCCGCCGGCCTTGTCCTGGACCGCCAGGTCCGGCCGGCCTTTGGCGAGCTTGGGATCCTTGAAGCAGACGATGCGGCAGATAGAGTACACGCCGTTGTAACGAAGCTGGTCGATGCAGGCGTCGAGCTTTATCCAGTCGTTCGCCGCCTTGACCTGCTGCGCCAGCGGGTTGTCGATGTTGAAACCGATCTGGCCCGCCTCGTCCTTGAGGTCGACCTCCATCGCGTTCAGCTCGGTGCGGTCGACCAGGGCGATGAGCTTCGCGAGGTCGGTGTCGCTCGCCGCCATGTAGCTTGACACGTGGATCCCCTTCGCCACCGGGGCCTTCTGGGTGACGATGAAATTGTTCGCGACGTTTCCAGCCCCGTCTCTCGCGGACACCTTCAGGCTCTGGGCGCGAGAGGCGTCAACGGTGCCGGTGAAAGCCCCGTTCTTGGCAACCGCGACGGGTTTTTCCGCCACCGTCAGCACTGCACCGCTGTCAACCGTCCCCCGGAATGTGACCTGGACTTCGCCAGGCTTGCCCGAGTCCGTCACCTTCTTGGAGGTGATGCTCAGCTTGGGCGCGGTGCTGTCGACTTTGAAAGCCCACTTCGCGGTCTTCTTGCCCGAGAGGCCACCGCTCACCTGGAGCATCGCCTCGTGGTTGCCGTCGGCAAGAGGGACGGTCGAGGAAACGGTGTTCTTGTCGACCTTCATGTTCATGGTCACGTCTTTGCCGTCCACTTTGAACGTGACGTCCTGCGGCTTGAACGCGCGCTTGATGGACGCCTTGACCTCGACGTTGGGCGTGTTCACGTATCCGCCGTTGGTCGGAGTCAGCCCACCTATGGGCGACGGCAGAACGAACACCAGGATCAGGATCAGGATGACGGCACCCAGGATGACGGCGCCTCCGATAATGAAGTGGTAGCCCTGCAGGCCACGCCTCTTCCGGCTCTTGGACCTGGGCTTGTCCGCGAGTTTCGTCCTCTGCGGGCGCGCGTGCATCTCCACGGGGCCGCGGGATGTCTCCCTCGAGCGCCTGCTGCCCGAGTCGGAACCGGCCTCGGTCGAGCGCCTTCGGTGCTCGAGCTCGCCGTAGGACAGCCGGGGACGCCTCCCTCCGAGGGAGGGGTTGGGGCCTCGCCTGTCTGAGTATGTCCGTTTCTTGGCCATATCTCGCTCCGGTCAGTACGCCGCTCGGCGTCTCAGTAACCCAGGAACTGCACGTCCCGGGGAAGATTCTTCTTGAGCACGCGCGTCTGCATGTAAGCAGGCGCGCAGATGGTGTTGGGGTTGCCGTCGCTGATGAACCGCACCTCGGGATGCCGCTCGAAATAACGCAGCCAGTACGCCGAGCCGTCCGCCCCCGAACCCGTCCTGGGTTCGTAGTCCATCACCTGGATGCGCGGTATCAGCTGCCCCGGGTTCCTGTAATGGTACATGGGGTAGAAAGGGTTCGAGCCGACCAGCAGAGCCCACTTGTTGTGGTACTTGATGCCGTCCGCCGAGCCGTCGTACATGATCGCCTGGTTTTTCGGAAGGGACCCGTAAGGCAGGCACAGGATGTCCAACTTGAGCTTGGGGTCAAGGCTGGTGACGTCCTTTTGCAGGCCGGCGATCTCCCCCTGGACCTGCTCGTCCGAGAGCTTGCTCAGCGCCGGGTGGCTCACGGTGTGGTTTCCGATCTCGAATCCGTGGCTGGTCAGGTAGTCTATCTTGGCCTTCTTGTACTTGTCCTGGTCGAACATCTCGGGCATCACGTTGAAGAGTGCCGTGTATCCGAAGTCGTTGTGTTTCTTGTAGAACGCCTGCATCAGGCCCAGGGCGCACTCCGGGTCGAGGACGGTCTTGCCACCTTGTTGCTGGTAGTTGATCTGGCTCAGGGTCGAGTCGTCGAAGCTGAACACGACCGGGGTGGTGCCCGCCGGGACGTCGATGTTCCCGCTCATCAGGTCGTGGAAGGTGACCAGCCGGTAGCCTTTCTGATAAAGGGTATCGAGGTCTTTCTTGAAGTTCTCGATGCTGCGCTGGAAGTTGCTCTCGGTCTCCGTGACCCGGTGGTACTCGAGGACCATCACCATGCCCATCTCGTTTGGCTTGATGCCTTTCTTGAGGACCTGCTGGAGGTTTCCCTGGGAGTCCATCTCCTTGGCGGACCCGCCGCCCCCACAGCCCGTCGCCACGAGCGCGCATGCAACCCCCACCAATGCTACGGTGAAGCACAATCTTTTCGGGCTCTTGAAGGGACGTGTTTGGACCATGGTTTAAGCTTCAGGCGTGGTCTTCAGGGCACTGTAAACCGATATGACCCAATATTATTGCGTTTTTGGGCGATATTGGCAAACGTCGAGCCACTTTGAAGGCTACCCATCCCGCACCCTTTCCGGTATCGCGCGGAAGTCGACATCTCTCTGGTGGGACGCCCGCCGATTGAAAAATGTTCTCGGTTCCTATACAAAACGTATAACAACGGTTTCCCGGCAGGAGGCGTGGGGCGTGGCAGAGAGCGAGAAGGACAAAAGAGCGCGCATCCTTAAGACAGCCGTCAAGCTCTTTGGCAGGAAGGGCTACTACGGCGCGAGGATGTCCGAGATCGCAACTAGCGCAAAGGTCTCCCCGAAGACCCTCTACAAGTACTACGCGAGCAAGAAGGCGCTCTTCCTGGCGGCCCGCGACGTCGCGCTCGACGACCTGTACGCCGAGGTGGTCTCGAAGATACCGGGGCAGCCGCGTGACCAGGATTCGCTCACCATCATGAAGAACGCGCTGAAGTCCTACAGCGACTTCATCCGGCAGAACAGAGGCCTGGCGCGCGTGCTCGCCGAGTCGGTGGCGATGGTGGACGAGGAGTTCAAGAGGACAGAGAGCGAGAGCTTCCTGACCGCGGTTACGGCGATCGGCCTGATGATGCAGGAAGATGTCGACGAGGGCAGTCTCGAGCTCGTCGCCGATCCGGAGAAAGTCGCGGTGCTGTTCCTGTCGCTCGCCGCCACGCTCGTCTACACGGTGCTGCTCGACCTTGACAAGAAGTCGATGGGAGATTTCGATCCCGCTTCAGCCCTGGACCTTTTCGTCGATGTGATGCGGAAGCAGAAGTAGAACAGGGCGAACCGGCAGCGCTAGCGCGGCGCCTCAATCGTGTCGACAAGACGGTTCAAGAAGAGCAGAGCCGCCTCCTCATCCAGACCCATCGAGTAATCCATGAGGATCACGTGTCCCACCGAGTGAAGGGCGATCGCGTAGGTCCAGGCGAACTGGTCGATGTCGACGTCCCCCTTGACGAGCCCCGCCTTCTGACCCTCGGCCAGGATGTTTGTCACCAGGGCCTGCGTCTGCAGGAAATACTCCTGGGTGCTCTTCTTGATGTCGACGTCGTCGATCGCGGTTATCGCCTGGAGACTGACCCTCGCACGATCGCTGTTACGCTGTACCTCATGCAGGAACTCGACGCCGAGCGCGCGCAGGATGGCCGGAGCACCTCCGCCTATCGGCAGGCGCGGCAGCATGTCCCGGATGGCGCTCCTCCGGATATACTCGCGCACATCGAGGTAGAGTGTCTTCTTGTCGCCGAAGAGGTCGAACAACGTCTTTTCGCTGACCCCGGCCTCTTCCGCTATCTCGATCGTGGTCGCACCAAGAAAGCTCTTTTCGCTGAATTTCCTCAATGCCGCGTCGAGCACCACCTGGCGGGTGCTCTCGCTCTGTCCGCGTCCCTTTGGGCTCAAAGGTCAGTACCTCCAGACCGGTTTGCGACTATTCTATTCCGGGTCCGGCCGGCGCGCCAGCGTCGAGCTGCTCGCGTCGTCCGCACAGGCTCACCGACCGCGCGAACGGTTGAAAAAGCGACCACATTGTTGTGTATCGCGCGCCTCGAATTGTGATATCCTTTTGGACGATTGTGAAGCACCTACTGGGGAGGGCCGATGGTAGAGATACGGAAGGCGACACTGGCTGACGAGGAGGACGTGGCAGGCCTCATCCGGGAGCTGGGACAGACTCTCGGTATCACCGGGGACGTCAACCCCGTTTCCTGGTACAGCACCCTGAGGAAGATGATCGCCTCTCCGGAGTGGAGCTTCCTGCTCGCGGAGGATGGAGCGGCCAAGGCGGGTTTGCTGATCCTTCTCATCCTTCCCTCTCTTTACCACGGCGGCAACTACGCCGCGATCACCGAGCTCATCGTCGCCAAGGGTGCCCAGAACAAAGGAGTGGGAGCGCTCCTGGTGGAGGAGGCAAAGCGCGTCGCGCGCACCATGGGGTGCGAGGAGATCGACGTCAGCGTAGAGGTGGAGAACGAGAAGGCCAAGGGCTTCTATGAGAAGCTGGGCTTCGAGAAGAAGCACGCCGATTACGGCATGAGACTCTAGCATCCAACTTTTGCTCAATAACGAGCCGCGCTCCATGAGCGCGGCTTTTTTTCTTTCGCGAGCGGCCGCAAACGGGGCCTATTTCAGAGCCCGTCCCATCCAGTACTCCTCGTCGAACTCCGCCAGTTGTATAAGGATGCCGCAGGCGTCCCTGGGGCTGATGAAGGCTTCTTTCCAGTGCTCGTCCGAAGTGTTGACGTCGAGCGCCTCGATACCGGCCTCGCGCAAGGTCTCCACCGCTTCGGAGAGATCCTCTACCTGGAGGGTGATGTGGTGCATGCCCTCGCCGTGTCTGGCTATGAACTGGTTGATGAAGTTGTCAGGGTCCGGCGAGCTGATGAGCTCGATCCTGCCGCTCGCCCCGAGGTCGAAGTACGCCCAGTTGAACTCCTGGCCGCGGAACACCCACGGCTCGTCGAGCACTCTGCGCGCGCCGAGCACACCGGTGAGGAAACGCGAAGCACGCTCCTTGTCCTTGACCGCGACCCCGACGTGGTCGATCTTCTTGACCTTCACCGCGACTCCTTTCATAAAGGGGCGCCACCCGGCTCACCCCGCCTGCGGCCATATCCTACCGGAATGGTTGTCATTCCTCATTGCCTGTTCTGCAACAACGTTGAATGTAACATTTCAACAGTCCGCGACCATATAGCAGGTGGACGCGCCTGCGGACAGGAAGCGTAGTGACCGACTTCGACCCTTTCGATATCGCATCGAGAGCCAGGGCCTATGACCCTGAGGCGTTGGCCGCGCTGTTCGACGCGTTTTTCGAAAAGATCAGGCGCTTCGCGTACTTCCACACCGGTGACGCGCACCTGGCCGACGACCTCGCCTCGGAAGTGTTCAGCCAGGCGCTCGAGAGCATAGGCAAGTTCACCGACCGGGGTGGGACGATCGGGCCGTGGTTGTTCGGGATCGCCAGAAACGTGGTCGCGGCACACTTCCGCTCCACGGGCGCTCGGCCGACAGTGCCGCTCGACGAGACTGCAAGGGCGCCGGATAGCGGTTGCCCTGAGGAGAGGGCTCTGCTCAAGCTGTCACACGAGGAGCTCTACCAGGCCCTATTGGCGCTGCCGGACGAACAGAGGACGATCGTGGTCCTGCGGTTCATAGAGGGGTACGACGTGAAGACCGTGGCACGGGTGCTGGACAAGAGGCCCGGTGCGGTGCGGACTCAGCAGCACCGGGCGATCATGTCGCTGAGAAAGCAGTTTGCGGGAAAGGAAGAGGAAGGCCACGATGAGGAAACAGCAAGCTTCGGTTGATGCAGCCTGTGACGAGATGGCGCTCGCGGGCACGCTTCTTGACGCGGCCGACTCTTTTCCGCCCTCCGAGAGGACGGCCATCCTCAGGTCGTCGTTCCTGAGCAAAGTCGCCGAGAGAAGGTTGCAGGCCGCGCCCGCGCCGATTAAATCAGAATCTCGAAAGAGGGCGACCGGCCGCCTGGTGCCGGCGTTCTATGGTGTCGCGATAGCTCTGGCCGCGATAGCTGTGATCACGATGTCCCTGAGCTTCGCGTCGGTGCGCGCCATGCCCGGCAGCCCGCTGTACTCGGTGAAGCGCACCGTCGAACGGGTCCAGCTGTCGTTCCTTGGCGGCACCGACAGGGTCGACACTCTGCTCAAGCAAGCGAACAAGCGCATGGGTGAGCTCGGCTATGCGACCTCGCGCGGCATGGATTCATGGCTCTACTCGCTGGCGAGCGATGCCGAGGAGGACATCGCGGAAGCGAAGCATGAGGCCTCTTCTCTCGGCAGGGCCGAGGAGGGCAAGGTTGTCATCGAGGCCGGCGACATCGTCATCGAGCACGAGAAGGCGGTTCGCCAGTCCGTGCAAAGCCTTCCGGTCCGGGAGCGGGAGTCCGTCCAGCGCTGGCTGGACCGGGAAGTTCAGGAGCGCGAGAACGAGCAGAACAATGGCTCGACCGGCCCGGGCGGAATGGAAGAAACCGCACCCGCCGTGGCGCCCGCAGCGAGGCCCGCGAACCACGAGCAGTCAGTCAGCGAGACGGCGCTCGAGCAACCACGGATAGAGCCTGTCGAGGCGGAACTGACTCCGGAAGTGAAAGCTCCGGCAGCGGAGATCGCTACGAGAAGTGTGGACACCCGCACTCGGTCTGACGAAATCGATACCGGGGCGAGGGGCGACGCGCCCGAGGCCCCATCGCGCTCCACAAGTGAAACCGAACGGGCCGATTAGAAACCATGGCGCCTGTTCGCCCTCCAGATTCGACCGCCCGGCCCTTTGGTAGAAGCGCACCGGCTGCCCGGTGATATCCTTTGGAAGGACATTCCACCGAACGGTTGAAAGCTTTAGAAAAGCGCTAGGAGGTCGGGTCCGAAAGTGCTGAAGCTATTCTGGTACTGGGTGCGGTACCACCGTCTGGTAGCATAGCACGCAACTGCATCGAATCGAGACGCCGGGCACCATCAGCCCGGTGTGGTATTTCTGGCCCCGGTTTATCGGGGTCCTTTTTTATGAGACGATGCCCGAGTGGTCCAGGTGAAGGCCCGGACGCCGGGCCGCATGAAGCAACTACCGGACTGTGACCGCGGGGTCAGCATGAAGTGCGCCAGGTGCGGGACTGACAACAAGGACTCCTCTGTGTTCTGCCGCGAATGCGGCAAGAGCCTGGCGACGGATGTCAAAAAGGGTCCCGAAAACGCCGTGGTCGATGGGACGAAAGAGAAGAGGCGTATCGGCCTCTACGTCTTGGTGGGGTGCCTCGCGGGCGCGCTCCTCGTCGCGGCGGTCATTTCGCTGGTCATGGTCGGGCGCGACAATAGCGGCAAGAAGAGCATGCTCCAGAGCGCCGATGAGGTCATCAAGGGTGTCACCGGCCTGACGAAATCCGGCTCAGCAGACGGCGACAATTCGAAGCCGCAGAAACACACACTGCCCGCTCCGGCCCACTCGACTGGCGAGCCCGTGCGGTCGGGGACGTTCACAGTCGACGTCGACGGCTCAGAGTTCTCGGAGGGGGAGAGCATCCAGCGGCCCGCGGAGGGCCGGAGGTTCCTGGTCGTCGACGTGGCGGTGAAGAACGAAGGGGCCCGGGCCGCCGACGTTTCCTCCATGCTCCAGATGGTCGCGGTGGACGGCGCGGGCAACCAGTACGGCACCAGCCTCTACTTCCCATCACCCCGTTATCCGGACGGAACCATACAACCGGGCGGCACCGCGAAAGGCAAAGTGGCGTTCGAAGTCCCGGCGCATCGGAAGGATTTCTACTTCGTCTTCGACCCGGGCGTCCTGACAGACGCCGGGGAAGTCGGAGTAAGGTTGTACTAGGGGGACGGCAGGAGTTCTCCCGGTTGCCGTGTATACTGCTTTGAAGGCGTCGGCTGAGAACGGAGGAGGGCCATGGGAAGGCTGTTTGAAGACATCACCGAGACGATAGGCGGCACACCTCTGGTGAGGTTGCGCAGGGTGAGCGAAGGCGCGGGCGCGCGAATCTATGGCAAGCTCGAGTCATTCAACCCGCTGGCCAGCGTCAAGGACCGCATCGGCGTCGCGATGATCGAGGACGCGGAGAGAGACGGCCTGCTCGACGCCGGCGTGACCGTGGTCGAGCCGACCAGCGGCAACACGGGGATCGGCCTCGCGTTCGCGTGCGCTTCAAGGGGCTACAAGCTGATCCTCACCATGCCCGAGACGATGAGCGTCGAGCGCAGGCAGTTGCTGGCCGTCCTGGGCGCCGAGGTCGTGCTGACCCCGGGCAAGGACGGCATGCGCGGGGCGGTGGCGAGGGCGGAAGAGGTCGCGGCCTCACTGCCCCGGAGTTTTGTCCCGAACCAGTTCCAGAATCCCGCCAACCCTCGCGTCCACCGGGAGACCACGGCTAAAGAGATCTGGGATGACACGGACGGCGAGGTGGACATACTCGTCGCCGGGGTCGGTACCGGCGGCACGATAACCGGCTGCGCCGAAGTCCTCAAGGACAGGAAGCCCGCGGTCAGGATAATCGGGCTCGAGCCCGCCGGCTCGCCGGTGCTTTCCGGAGGCCAGCCGGGCCCCCACAAGATACAGGGGATCGGCGCGGGCTTCGTGCCGGAGGTGCTGCGCCGCGACCTCATAGACGAAGTGATTCAGGTGAAGGACGAAGATGCCGGTGAGACGACCAGGAAGCTCGCCGTTTGGGAAGGGATACTGGCGGGCATCTCGTCAGGGGCGGCCGCCTGGGCCGCGGTCGAAGTGGCGAAGAGGCCCGATAACCAGGGCAAACTGATCGTCGCTGTGCTGCCGGATACGGGCGAGCGCTACCTTTCGACCTGGGTTTTCACCGACGCATATGACAGCTTGAGGGTCTGACGAAGGCTAACGCTTCGCGCCCGGCCTGAGCGCGAGCGAGCGCCGGACCATCTCGCGCGCCTCGTTCGCTTTTTCCTTGATGGGGATCTTCTCCGCGGAGAGGCCGCTGATCTCGCTGATGCGCTCGACGAGGCCCATGACCCCGTAGGCGGCGATGTCCGGGTTGACCTTCCTGATCTTCCCCTCTTTGATCCCGCGCTCGACCGCGATCATCGCGCCGGCGTGCACATTGGAATATATCTGACGAAACTTCTCCTGGATGGAACTGTCGGTGGAGCCGATCTCGAGGAAGTACATGAGGTAGATGGGGCCGTGTTTCTCGAGCAGCACCAGCGCCGGCTCGATGCACTGCAGCAGGGCGTCCAGGCCGTCGGGCGCGTCGCGCAGTATCGTCGTGAAAGTGCCCGTGATCTCGTGTGAGATGTCATCCAGTATCGCGAGCATGATGGCGCGCTTGTTGTTGAAGTACCAGTAGATGGTGCCCTTGGCGATGCCCGCGGCCTGGGCAAGATCGGCTATGGTGGTGGCGTAATAGCCTTTCTCCGCGAAGACCCTCGCGGCGACCCCCATGATGTGCTTGCGCCTGTCGAGGGCGCGCCGGCTGCCGGCGGCGGTGCCTGTCGCGCCGGAGAAATCCTCGGGAGGAAACCCCTCGGGCCACGAGAACTGCCCCTGCTCCAGTAGCTCCTTGATCTCATCCAGTTTCAGCCCTTTCTCGCGCTGGAGGATCTTGATGGAGTTGACCATGTCGACGTAGCCGGGGTCGTAGTATGCCATGTTGGGCGCGGTCTTGAGAGGCGGGGGAAGGAGCCCTTCACGCACGTAGTAGTTGATGGCGGAGGTCGAGATGCCTGTTCTCCTGGACAGCTCTCCGATGCGGAGAAGCTTGCGCGTGCCTGTGTTAACCATGTTCCTCCCCTATGTTCGAAGTATAAAGTTACGTCAACCACGGGTCAAATATGCGCTTGCCGCGTCAGAGGGAATGACCGGATGCGGGGTCCAGGCCCTCAGAGGTCAGTGCGTCCTGTGCGAGTGGAAACCAAATGTGTCAGAATTACTTGGATTTTCTTGTCCCGACATATCCGACCATTGCGGGGAGAGTTCTTGAAGTTCACGAGGAGCCTGAAAGGCAGACTCACCATAACCGCGGCCGTCGCCATCGTCTTTACCGGTACCGTCGTGCTCCTTTTCAGCTACTTCATGGCGCGCTCGGTGTTGCGCGAGCAGGTGTTCAAGTCGATGGACGGCGTCGTCTCGCGAACTCGCCGCGAGGTCGAGATAACGCTCGGCGACATGAACGCGGAAGCCGCCGCCCTGGTGGCACGGCCGCAACTGGCGCAGGACCTCGACCAATACCTGGCGGGGGCTCCCGGGGGACAGGCACTGGTGACGGAACTGGACGGCATCCTGAGCTCGGCGATTCCCACCTCCGGTTCTGTGAAAGGCCTTGCGCTTACGTCGACCGACGGGACAGTCGTCGCGTTCGCGGGGTCGCCCGATCTGCAGAGTGGCACGCCGAAGCTTCCCTCCGGCGCACTGGCCAATATCAAGCCGCGCCACCCGATTACGACTTTCAGCCTGGACGGCAATGGCATGGTCATCACGGAGGCCCTCCCGGTCACCCGGCCGGGCACCGAGCAGCTCATCGGCGCCATGGTCATTCAGAGCAGGTCGACCGAACTCGAGAGCGAGCTCTCCGACACATCCGGGCTGGGCACCTCAGGGCGCATCCTGCTCTCGGACTTTGTGGCCGGCAAAGTGTCAGTTCTGTCTTTCAGGGATATCGTGAGGACTTCGACGGGGGTCGCATCCAGGACCCGGGGCAGCCTGCTGCGCCTGCCGCTCAACTCGGACCTGCCGCCCGTGAAGGCCGCGAGGGGGGAGAAGGGCGAGGGTGAGGCGAGCGGATTGCTCGGGAAAGTGGTCGCTTCGTATGACTTCATTCCCGGCCCGGCGTGGGGGGTCACCGCCACCACTGACGCCACCGAGGCGTTCTCACCGATCTACAGGCTTCGCAACGTCAGCATCACCGTCATCGTGGTCCTTCTCATCGGCGGCCTCCTGCTCGCTTACCTGATCGCGCGCTCGATCTCGCGTCCGCTGACGGAGCTCCGGGACGGCGTGAAGGCGCTGGCGGGCGGAGACCTCTCGACCCGGGTCACCATCAGCGACGGGATCGAGGTCACATCACTCGCGAACGAGTTCAACAAGATGGCCGGCAGGTTGAACGACCTCTACGAGACGCTCGAGCGAAAAGTTGAAGAGAGGACCATCGAGCTGCAGGAGGCGAACGCGCGGCTCAAGGAGCTCGACGACCTCAAGAGCGAGTTCGTCTCGATGGCGTCGCACGAGCTGCGGTCGCCCATGGCTTCCATGAAGATGGGGGTCTCCACGGTGCTGCGCGAGATGGTGGGGCCGCTGAACGACGACCAGAAACAGATGCTGGACATCGCCGAGCGCAACATCGACAGGCTGACCAACCTCACCTCCGAGCTGTTGGACCTCACCCAGATCGAGGCCGGGCAACTGGACATCGACCTGCGGGATTGCGACCTCTTTGAGCTCACCCGCGAGGTCGTCGAGGCCGACCAGCCGCTTGCCAGGGACAAGGGCCTGGGCCTCCAGGTGGTGTCAAAGGATGGCCCGGTGGTGGTCAGGTGCGACCGTGACCGGATCTACCAGGTCATCCAGAACATCGTCGGCAACTCGCTGAAGTTCACAGAAAACGGGTGGGTCCGCGTGTCGGTCGACGGGGTGGCCGGCGGCGGCCGCGTGTGCATAGAGGACACCGGCCCGGGCATCCCGGCGGACTCCATCGGCACCATATTCGAGAAGTGGTCCAGGGCCCATTCGGAGACCCGCTCGGAGATGAGGGGCACGGGGTTGGGTCTCGCGATATGTAAGGGTATTATAGAGGCGCACGGCGGGGATATCTCGCTGGAAAGCGCGCCTGCCAGGGGCACAACAGTCTGTTTTACACTCCCGACAAGAGGTCCTGATGCGCGAGAAGAAGACGATACTGATAGTTGATGACAACGAGGACATCATCACCACCTACCGCGTGGTACTGGACCGCATGGGGTACGGGGTGGTCGTCGTCAAGGACGGCCTCGAGGTCCTGGACGTGATCGAGAAAGTGAAGCCGGACCTCGTCCTGCTCGACGTCCTGCTTCCAGGGCTGTCCGGCAGCGAGATCTGCAAGTCGATCAAGGAGACTGCGCAGACGCGCGACATCCCGGTCGTCGCGATCACCGCGAGCGTGTCCGCGGACACCCGCAAGAGGATGAAAGAGGTCGGCGCCGACGAGTTCCTGCTCAAGCCGATAGACGTCTCTGACCTGAACCGGGTCATCAAGCAGTTCATCAAGTAGAAAACGTCGTTCGTTTTACACCTCCATTTCCACTTGTGACTGCCACTGCTGCAATCGACAACCGGCTCCGCTGAGGATAAGATTCTTCTGGACAAATCGGCCCCTCTGACGGCGCACGGCGCCCGGCGCCCGCGTCGCAGGAAGAAAGGAGTACCGATGGTAGAAGAGCTTACCGACGAAGAGCTCCGGAAGAAGGCGGAGAGGCGGGTCAAGCAGAAGGTCCAGCTCCTCTACAGCATCGGGATCTGGATAGCGATAAGCATCTTCATGTTCGTGATCTGGTACCTAAACCCACCGACGGCTACCAGTGGTTCTGGTGGGTGGTCGGTGGGATGGGGTTTGCGGTCATGATACAGGTCGTCGGATACTTCAGTGGCAGAAAGGGCGAGGCCGCCCGCGACCGAATGATCGACAAAGAAATGGAGCGCATGAAGAAATGAAGAACGGGGGTCAGGCACTTTTTCCCCGTTTTTTTCACTTCAAGTAGCCTGAACGACCGGCTCGCATGCGGGCATCGGCTTGACGGCCGGACCCGCACAGGAGAGAGGGGGCAATCGTGGCAAGGATCACCGGCGGAGAGCTTCTTGTAAAGTGTCTGGTCAACGAGGGCGTGACGAAGGTCTTCGGGATCCCTGGAGGACAGCTCACGACCTTCATCGATGCCATCGTGACGGCAGGCAGGCCCGAGGGCCTCGACTACTACATGACGCGGCACGAGTCCGCGGCCGCGAACATGGCTGACGCCTGGGTGCGGACCACCGGCAGCCCCGCTGTGTGCTCGGGCACCGTAGGGCCGGGCGCTTCGAACATGATCGCCGGGATGGAAGTCGCCATGGCGGACCATATCCCCATCCTCGCCGTGACCCCGCAGATACACACCAACCGCTCCTACCCGTTCAGGGGTTCCACGCAGCAGCTCGACCAGATCGCGCTCTTCGGGCCCGTCACGAAGTGGAACGCCCTGGTGAACCGCTGGGACCGGATACCCGAACTGGTCGCCCGCGCCATGAGGGAGGCGTTTTCCGGCAAGCCCGGGCCGGTCCACCTGGACATCCCGGTGGACGTCCTCTTCGAGACGGGTGAGGAGGGCAGCGTCCGCATCGCCCCGCCCTCGAGGAGCAGGAGCACGGGACGCACGCAGGGCGACCCCGAGCTGGTCGAGAAGGCCGCCCGGATGCTCGCTTCCTCGGAGCGCCCGATGATACACCCTGGCAACGGGGTGCAGGCTTCAGGCGGCTGGGACGAACTGCGCGAGCTCGCGGAGTACCTGTATTGCCCGGTGACTCCGACCGTAAGCGCCCGGGGCGTCATGTCCGAGGCGAACCCGCTCTGCATGATGCCGGTCGGTGGAGGGTACCTCACCGCCGCGGCGGGCGCGGACGTCGTCCTAGCAGTCGGTTGCACTTTTTCCGAGCTGGACATGTGGGGCCAGCCGCCCTTCTGGGCTCCCGGCGAAGCGCAGAAGGTCATCCAGGTCGACATCGACGCGGCATCCATCGGCCTCAACCGCGAGGTCGACGTCGGAATAGTCGGAGACGCGAAGGCCGTCCTGGGGCAACTGCTCGAGGCGCTCTCCGGTGGCCTTGCCACCAGGGCCGAATCGCGCGAGTTCACCACAACTGTGCAGACGGTCGAGCAGCAGGCGACGGCCGGCATCGCCATGATGGCGGCGACAGACCAGGTGCCTATACATCCGCTTCGGCTGGTCAAGGAGATGACCGACTTCTTCGGGGAGGAAGGCATCCTGGCCGTCGACGGTGGCAACATCGGGCTCTGGGGCGCGATGGCCACAAAGGTCTACAAACCACGCTCTTACCTGTGGCCGGCCGGCTCGGGCCACCTGGGCACTGGCCTGCCCATGGCGCTCGGCGCGAAGATGGCGGCGCCGGACCGTCCGGTCTACATCCTGCACGGTGACGGGGCTTTCCTTTTCTCGGTGGCCGAACTGGAGACAGCGGCCAGGCTCAACCTGCCGGTCATAGACGTCGTCGCGAACGACCGCTCCTTCGGCATGATCAAGGGAGGGCAGGAGATCGCCTGCGACCAGAGGTACTGCGGCGTCGACTTCACCGACATCAGGCTCGACAAGATCGCAGAGGCCATGGGATGCCTGGGCATCAGGGTCACCAAGCCCGACGAGATAAAGCCGGCGCTCGAACAGGCTGTGTCGTCGGGAAGGCCCGCCGTCCTGGACGTCGTGCTGGATTGCGCGGCAAACATGCTGCCGCCGACGCTGGGCCTGATCTCCTCCCTATGGCTTCAGGGGTGCGAGGGTATTCCCGCTCCCGGTCAGATGTAACGCAAAATAGGGACAGGCACCTTTTTGCACGCGTGCAAAATAAGGGTCTGACCCCTATTTTGCACCTCAAAACGAAGGGAACCGTGCCATGACGAAAGCGAAAGACACCGAGACCCGCTGGTGGGGATGGGGCGACATCAACAAGACCTATCCGGTGGAGGAGAGGCCGACCTACATCCCGTTCCTCGAGGACAAGCTCGGTATAAAGGTCGACAAGGTCCGCATCCCCGACCCGGAGCTCGACGAGGTCAAGCTCCGCAAGACCAGGCTGAAGACGGAGAAGGTCTCGGCGCTCGAGGCGATCGTCGGCAAGGAGAACGTCGACACCACCAAGCGCGACCGCGTCTATCACGCCCTGGGCAAGAGCTATCGCGACCTGCTGCGCGCGCGCCTGGGCGACATCCCGAACCCCCCGGACGCCGTGGTTTACCCGGCGAACGAGGACGAGATCGCCGCTGTCCTCAAGCTCGCCGAGGGCGAGGGATACGCGGTGATTCCGTTCTGCGGCGGCTCGAGCGTGGTCGGCGGGATAGAGCCTTTCGACAACGGCTTCTCCGCTTCCATCACGGTCGACCTCCGGCGGATGGACAAGCTGCTCCACGTGAGCCCCGAGAGCCGGACAGCGAGCTTCGAGGCGGGCATCTGGGGCCCCGAGCTGGAGGACGAACTCAAGAGCCGCGGGCTCTACCTGGGGCACGCCCCCGAGTCGTTCCTCTTCAGCGGCCTCGGCGGTTGGATAGCGAGCCGGTCCGCGGGACGGCAATCCACGGGCTACGGCAAGATCGAGGACATGGTGGAGTCGGTGCGCATGGTGACGCCGAGCGGGGTCATCGAGACTCGCGACGTACCGGCCTGTGCGACAGGTCCCGACCTGAACAGGCTGATCTCCGGCTCCGAGGGGACCCTAGGAATAATCACCCGGGCGACCATGAAGGTCCGTCCGCTGCCCCAGGTCTATGACTACAGGGGCCTCATCTTCAAAGAGTTCGAGGGAGGAGTGCAGGCGATCCGCGAGATGCTGCAGCACGGCGTCATCCCCGAGACCATCCGCATCAGCGACGCCGAGGAGAGCGCGTTCGCGATGCGCGTGCGCAAGCCGTCGAGCAGCGCTGCCAAGGAGCAGGCCATGCAGACCGCCCTCAAAGGGCTTGCCGCGCTCGGCTATTCTTTCGAGACCGGGGCGTTCTCTATCCTCGGGTGTGAAGGCAAGAAGGTCGAGGTCTCGGGCCGCATGAAGCGAATCCAGTCCATCTGCCGCAAGAACGGCGCCGTCCCACTTGGCAAGAGCGCCGGCGGCGAGTGGTACCACGGGCGCTACGACCACCCGTACCTGCGCGACATCATGTTCGGCTGGGGGGTCATGACCGACACGCTCGAGACGGCCACGACCTGGGACAACATCATGAACCTGTACCGAACCACCAAGGACGCGATCCGGCAGGCCCTCGCCGATTACGACTCCAAGGGGATCGTCACCTGCCACCTCTCCCACTCTTACGTGACCGGCTCCAGCCTCTACTTCATCTTCCTCGGGAAGATCGCCGAGGGCCGGGAGATCGAGCAGTGGGAGCACATAAAAAAACTCGCGGGCGACAACATCCTCGCCAACGGCGGCACCATCACCCACCACCACGGTGTAGGTTACGAGCACGCCCCGTGGTTCGTGCAGGAGTACGGCCCGCAGGGCATGGAGGCCCTGCGCGGGCTCAAGAAGTCACTGGACCCCAAGGGCATCATGAACCCGGGTAAGCTCGGCCTGTAACAAAGTGTAAAAAAGGTGCCAGGCACCTTTTTTACACTACGTCTCCCTCCCCTTGAGGGGGGAGGGCAGGGTGGGGGTGCTCAAGGAGATATCCATGCCATCAGGTGAAATCCGCTTCCTCGCAGGCGAGCACGGTGCGAGGTTCCCCGACTGCAACTGCCTGTTCATCGACGACGACGTAGCGACCGTAGTGGACCCGGCTACCCGCCGCGACGACCTCGAGTGTATCCAGCGTGAGAGGGGCGTTGGCCTCGTCATCGACACGCACTACCACGTTGACCACACGCGGTATAACAGCCTTTTCCCGGACGCGGACATCGCCGCCCATCCCGCGGACGCGCCCGCGATCCAGTCGCTGGAAGCGATGGCTCACATGGTCGGCATAGAGGACAAGCCGTGGCTGCCGGTATGGATGACCGTGATGCGGGAGAGATGGGGCTATACGCCATGCCCCGTCACCAGGCTCGTGTCCGACGGCGAAGAGGTGAGCCTCGGCAAGAACACGGTCAGGTTCGTGCATGTGCCGGGACACACGCCTGGCAACATGTGCCTTCACTTCCTCGAGAAGAACGCCGTCTACCTCGCCGACATCGACCTCACACCGTTCGGTCCCTGGTACGGTAACAGGTACTCGGACATCGACGCGTTCCTCGCCTCGATCGAGAAGGTGAAGACCTTGCGCGCGGACACCTGGTACACGGCGCACGGGGACGGCATCATCGAGGGCGATATCGACGACCGGCTGGACGCGTTCGCGGCGGTCATCGCGGACCGCGACCGGCGCCTCCTCGAGTTCCTCTCCGAGCCGCGCACCGACTCGCAGATCGTCGACGCGACTATCATCTACGGCAAGCGCTGGGACCCGCCCGAGATGTTCGAGTACTTCGAAGGACTGATGGCTGGCAAGCACCTGGCACGCCTCGAGCGCGCGGGGAAGCTTGTGAGGGTTGGTGACGCTTGGCGGCTGGCATGAGCGGCGGACAGGCGTCAACAGTCTGCCGTGCGCAACCAATCGATGCCTTCGCGCATTTATAATAGGGTGCGAGGCGCGGCGATTGGAACCATTTGACCACACCCGGGCATGAACTCGAGAAACATGTAGCACACGACAAGGAGGCTTTCGCGCTCCTCTACGAGGAGAACTACCTCCGGGTTTTCAACTACATCCTGTCCAGCGTCGCTGAGGTCGAGACTGCGCTGGACCTGACCTCGGAGACCTTCTTCAAAGCACTTCGAGCTCTGCCACGGTACCGGTACACGGGTTAGGTCGAGACAAAGATCATCGATGATGCGCGCTCGCGGGTCGCGGATGGGGACGGGCTGCTCGTCGAGCGAACGAGTATCTAGTCCTCTCGAGGCAGCACGTCGCCGGCCGTGAACTCCCTGTTGATCTCAGGAACGTAGTACGCGCACTCCGGCGCCAGCTTCTCCACCATCGCCTTGAACGGCAGCAGTTCCACCCACTGGCTTACCGGCGGGAAGAAATCGTCGAAGTGCTGCGGGATGACCGCGCGGGGCCGGATGGTCGCGGTCAGGTAGGCGGCGCGAGTGCAGATCCGCGAATGTCCCTGAAGGGGAAGCATGAGGATGTCAACGCTCGGCATCTCGAGGAACTCCACCTCGTGCGGCTTGAGCCCCAGGCTGCCCATGTGGATGACCGTGACGTCGCCGAAGTCGAACCAGTAGATCAGTGCCGGGCCCGAAGGCATCCCCCTCATGTCCTTGAGGAGTCCCACGTTGCTCAGCCGCAGCACGCGGGGCGCCGTCCGCATTATCAGGCGGGCGTCGAAGATGATGTGGTTGCTCGGAAAGACCTCTATTTTGAAATCGTCGAACGGGAGGGTGTCGTCGCCGGCGAGCCGGCGGATCCGCCGGGTTGGCACTCCCTTACGCTCCAGGGTGTCCGCCGCGATACTCGAGCAGTAGACGTCGGCGCCCGAAGCCTCAACGATAGCCGGCACGTCCGCGAGGTGGTCGAAGTGCCCGTGCGTGATGAAGATCTCTTCTGCGTCCGACACGTCAGCTACCCGCAGCGGCTGTACCGGGCGCGCGTTCTGTGCCCTTGAGTCCAGGAAAGGATCGATCAGCAGCACCCTGCCGTTGTGCACTATCTTTAAGCCTGCTGTCCCGAGCCATTGAAAGGTGGTCTGCGTTTTCAAGCTCACTCCTGATAAATCCCGCGCTGCATTCAAGCGGTCAACCGTCTGCCATCCGACTGTTCGACAAAGCGTCGCTCGCGCCCTTCGCAATGCGTGATTCCCGGCCCCGGGCGTGTTCCGCTCCCGCCCCGAAGCATGATGTTTGTCATTTTTCTAGTTGTGCGGTAGGGTTAATATACTTGCAGGACGAACTGCACTGGCAGGAGGGTATATACATGGAAAAGAAGCAAGTCGAAGATGTCCTGGCGAAAGTCAGGCCCATGCTTCAAAGAGACGGCGGAGACGTTGAGCTGGTAGAGGTGGAGGACGGCGTCGTCAAGGTCCGCCTGGTCGGTGCCTGTGGGGGTTGCCCGATGGCCACCCTTACCCTTAAGAGGGGCATCGAAGCCAAGCTCAGGGAAGAGATCCCCGATATCAAAGAAGTCGTGTCGGTCTGATTCGACCAGGGAAATAAGCCAGGGGTGGCCCGCAAGCCACCCCTGTTTTTTATTCCGTTATAATCAAAAGGCAATAAAGGGGTCAGACCCCTGTTTTGCAGGTCGATGCATGAGAGGTGAACATGCCCGTTGCAGGTGTTGATATAGGTTCTCTGACCGCCAAGGCGGTTGTCCTGGAAGGTACCGAGATGCTCGGCAACTCGCTCGTCCTCACGGGACACAACAGCAGGCTCGCCGGGCGCGAAGCCCTCGAGAAGGCGCTTGAAGACGCCGGGCTCGAGGAGGCCTCCCTCGACCTCATGATCGCGACGGGCTACGGGAGACATGCCGCAGACTTCGCAGGCGAGAAAGTGACCGAGATCACCTGCCACGCGCGCGGAGCCCACTTCGCGCGGCCGGAGGCCCGGACGGTAATCGACCTCGGCGGCCAGGACTCCAAGGCGATAGCCGTCGACGAGAATGGGAAAGTGCGCGACTTCGTGATGAACGACAAGTGCTCCGCCGGCACGGGGCGGTTTCTCGAGGTGATGGCCGCGGCCCTCGGGATAGAGCTCGACGACCTCGGGCGCATCTCGCTCGAGTCCGAGTCCCCCGCGTCCATAAGCAGCACCTGCACGGTGTTCGCGGAGAGCGAGGTCGTGTCCCGGGTCGCCGAAGGCGTCAGCAAGGTCGACATCGTGGCCGGCATCCACCAGGCGATAGCCTCGCGGATCTATGCCATGACGGTCCGCATCCCCGTCGAGGAGCGCGTCATCATGACCGGCGGCGTCGCGCGCAACCAGGGCGTGGTGAGCGCCCTCGAGAAGAAGTTCAAGACCGAGATCATCGTGCCGGAGATGCCGCAGCACATGGGCGCGCTGGGCGCCGCGCTGATTGCGGTGGAGCGAGTAAGGAGCCTCGGCTCGGGGGCGTGATGGAGAAGCTCTGGCTTGCCGCCTACGACGACGATGTCCCCGCTTCCATAGACTACCCGGAGGTGCCCGTCCACCAGCCGTTTCTGGACGCCGCCTCGCGATACCCGTCAGTGACCGCGCTCATCGACCGGGGAGAGCCGGTCGCCTACCGGGAGCTTGCCGAACGCGTGTCCTCGTTCTCGCGGGCGCTGGCGGCACGGGGCGTCGGCAAGGGGGCGGGCGTCGGCATCTTCCTTCCCAACATCGTCGAGATGGTGGTCTCTTACTACGCGATCATCGCGACGGGCGCCACGGCGGTGATGCTGAGCCCGACGCTGGTCGCTCGCGAGTTCGAGCAGATGATCGAGGACGCGGGCTTCAAGACTCTCATCACCACTCCAGAGTTGATGACAGCGGTGACGGATGCTCACGCGCTGGAGGCCGTCGTGGTTGTTCGAGACGACCCGAGTGGCGAAGAGCAAGCGGAAGACCTCGGGCAGCGCATGGTCTCGTTCGATTCAATGGCCCGGGAGGGCGGTGCGGAGTTTGCGGCACCGGCGATCGACCCCCGCCAGGACACCGCCGTCCTGATCTACACCGGCGGGACGACCGGGCTGCCGAAAGCGGTCGTGCTCACACACTACTCGGTGGTCGCGAACGCGATGCAATTGGGCGCCTGGGTAGGTCTCCAGAAGGGCTACCCTGCGATAGCGGCCCTGCCGCTCTTTCACTCTTACGGAATGAGCACCGGCATCAACGCGGCCCTCTACCACGGAGCGACATCCGTACTGTCGCGCGGCGAGGGCGCGTACGAGCTGCTTGAGGACATCCAGCGGTACCGGGTGCGCTTGCTGGTCGGAGTACCATCGACCCTCGACGAGCTCGTCAACCACCCGGGCATCGAGAAGGCCGACCTCTCTTCGCTCGAGCACTGCTTCGTGGGTGCCGCGCCGCTCCCGGGGACCATCCGAAGGCGGTTCAACAGCCTGACACCGGCGCGGCTGCTGGAGGGGTACGGGCTCACCGAAGCGGTCACCGCCCAATCCGCGAACCCGGCGCACGGCGTCAGCAAGCCCGGCTCCATCGGCGTCCCGTTCCCTGACGTCGAGTTCAAGATTGTCGACCTCGAGACCGGCCTCAAGGAGCTGCCGCCCGAGAAGGCGGGCGAGCTCGTCATCAAGAGCCCTTGCGTCATGAAAGGCTACCTCAACCGGCCCAGGGACACGGCCAGGGCGCTGCGGGGCGGCTGGCTCTTCACCGGTGATATCGCGTGGGTCGATACCGACGGGTACTTCTTCGTCATCGACCGCAAGAAAGAGATGATCACCACGGGCGTATTCAAGGCATACCCTGCCGAGGTAGAAGCGGTCATCAACAGCAACCCGAATGTGAAGGAGTCCGCGGTGGTCGGGCTCTTCGATGACTTCCGCGGCCACAGCCTCAAGGCGTTCGTGGTGCTCAAACCGGGCGAGCGGTTGACAGAGCGGGAGCTCCTGGACTTCCTCCACGAGAACCTCTCCAGCCACAAGGTGCCGCGGGTGATAGAGTTTCGTGACGAGTTGCCGAAGAACGCCGTGGGTAAGATACTACGCTCAGAACTCGAATAGAGAACGCGCCACAGGGGCCAGGCACCTGGGGTGAATTTGAGAGGAGAAGAAATGCCTTCTGGAGCCCTCGACAGATTGATGAAGCTGCGCGACGACCCATACGCCATGGCGCGCTCGTGGAAGGAGCGCACGGGCTCCAAGGTCCTCGGCTTCTTCTGCTGCTACGCGCCCGAGGAGATGATGCACGCCGCCGGGGCGCTGCCGGTCCGCATCACCGGCGAGAACCGGGACATCTCGAAGAGCGCCGCCCACCTGCAGTCATACTGCTGCTCGCTAGCTCGCACCGGGCTCGACATGGCGCTGGACGGTACCCTTTCTTTCCTCGACGGCACCGTCTTCGTCCACACCTGCGACACCATGCAGCGGCTGTCCGACATCTGGCGCCTGAACGCGGGCTTCGCGGTCCACGCGGATATCATCATCCCGGTCCGCTTCGAGACGGATTCCGCGTGGGCGTACATGATCGCCGAGCTCTCGTCGTTCAAGGAGAAGCTGTCCGAGTTCCTCGGGCCCATCGACGACGCCGCAATCATCGAGAGCATCAGACTATACAACAAGAACCGCGCCCTTCTCTCCGAGGTCTACGACCTGCGCCGCGCGAACCCGGAGGTGCTGCCCTACGACCAGGCGCTCTGGATAGTGGCATCGAGCGCACTGATGGAGAAGAGCGAGCACAACGCGCTGGTCGAAGAGATACTGTCGGACTTGAAAGAAGCGCCCTCGCCCGCGACTGATGACCGCGTGCCCCTCTTCGGCATCGGGTCGGTGATGGACCAGTGGGAGTTCCTGAAAATGGTGGAGGAGTCCGGTGCAACCTTCATCGACGACGACTTCTGCGACGGCCGGCGCTATTTCGATACTCTCGCAAGAGAGGACCTGCCGCCTGTCGAGGCCATCGCGCACCGCCTGTGGGACCGCAAGACCTGCCCGTGCAAGCACGCGCCGTCGAAGGAGCGCGCGAAGTGCATCGTTGAGGAAGCAAAGGCGTCGGGCGCAAAGGGCGCGATCTTCTTCCAGTTCAAGTTCTGCGAGCCGCACGCCTTCGACTACCCGCACGTGAAGAAGGCGCTCGACGCGGCTCAGATACCATCTCTCAACCTCGAGATCGAACAGGGCTCCGTTTCGATCGAACAGATGCGCACGCGCGTGAGTGCGCTCGTCGAGACCATAAAGTCATAAGGGGGACCAACCTTGAGCGCTGACGAAATCGTAAAGCCGCCGAAGATCGCTGCCACCGAGCAGATGAAGCAGCTCATAACCAACTACTACATCGAGGCGAAGACGACAAAGGAGAAGCCGATCTGCTGGATCACGAGCGGGGGGCCCGTCGAGTTCCTCATCGCGATGGGCGTGATCCCGGTCTATCCCGAGAACCATGGGGCCATGTGCGGCGCCGCGAAGATCGCCCCCGGCCTCGCGGAGGTCGCCGAGGGGATGGGCTTCTCGCCTGACCTGTGCTCGTACGCGCGCCTGGATATCGGCGGCGCCGTGACACAGGGCGGAGCGATCCCGGGTGGCCTTCCGAAGCCCGATTTCCTGCTTTGCTGCAACAACATCTGCGGCACGGTGATGAAGTGGTACGAGGAGCTCTCGCGCATTTTCGACGTGCCCATGTTCCTGATGGACACGCCGTTCATCCACGGGAGCAAGCCCGAGCACGCCACGGAGTACGTCCGGCAGCAGTGCGTCGAGCTCATCGCGTTCCTCGAGGAGCAGACGGGGAAGAAGTGGTCGGACGACCGGTTCACCGAGGTCGCGCTGCTCTCAGTGCAGGGCGTGGACCTGTGGAAGGAAGTGCTGAAGACCGCGGAGAGCAGGCCATCGCCTTTCACGTGCTTCGATGCCTTCATCCACATGGCGCCCATCGTCACGCTGCGCGGGACCCAGGAGGTCGTGGACTACTACACCCTGCTGCGCGACGAGATGCGCGAGCGGGTGGCCAATGGAATAGGCGCGGTTGCCAACGAGAAGTACCGGCTGATCTGGGACAACATCCCGATATGGTACGAGATGAGGAACCTGAGCAACCTGTTCGCCAGCAACAACGCCTGCCTGGTCGCGGACACCTACACCACCGCGTGGGCGGTCGACATCAGGATAGAGGACCCGCTCACGAGCATGGCCGACGCGTACACCAAGGTCTACCTGAACATATCAATAGACATCATGCTCGAGCAGCTCATCGGCCTCATCGAGAGGTACTCGGCGGACGGGCTGGTGATGCACTCGAACCGCTCCTGCAAGCCATACTCGCTCGGCCAGTACGACCTGGCGCGCGCGGTCACCGAGAGGACAGGCAAGCCGGCCCTTATCATCGAGGCGGACATGACCGACTCGCGGGTGTACTCGGAGGCACAGGCCCGGGAGCGCGTGGAAGCGTTCATCGAATCTCTCTAAACGAGCGCGTGACCTCTCTGTCCGGTTGAGGAGTGCATAGGTGCAAGAAAAAGGTTTGACCCCTGTTTTGCACGCCGAGCTCGATTCGCTGGTCCTGCCCGAAGAGACCCCCGTGTTCAAGATCGCGGAGCGCCGTGGCGAGACCGTCGCATTTGAGCGCCGCCGCGACATGCTGGACCCGGGCGCGCGGGTCTCCGTCTCGAGCATGGGTGACTCGATACCCGCCAGCGTCGGTGAAGCCCTCGACCGCATCGGCGCCGCCGACATCATCGCGCCGGGGCAGCTCGTTGCCATCAAGGTCAACCTGGGCGGCGGCATCGCCGGCGTCCCCTCATCGTTCAGCGACCCGCTCGTGGTCGAAGGTGTTGTCGACAAGGTGCGCGAGCTCGGTGGCAGGCCATTCGTTTGCGAGGCGAACATGAGGACGCTCACCATGGACCAGGGCCTGCTCTCGCGCCGCGGGCTCTGCCCTCTGCTGGTCCGCAAGGACGTTCCGTTCGTCAACCTCTCGGAGCTCGGCGGCATCGACTTCTACCCGCTCGGCTGGACGCACCCTGTCAACCTGTCCCGTCCGCTGCTGCATCCCGACGTCAGGGTGATCAGCGTGCCGGCGCTCAAGCACCACTGGGAGTGCAGCGTGACGCTGGCCGCCAAGAACATGTACGGCGCCATAGGGGAGAGGCAGAAGAGCCTCTTCCACCGAGGCGGGGCGATCGACGAGACTGTGGCCGCGGCCGCCCGGGCGGTCACGCCCGACATCTCGCTGCTGGCCCATCGCCAGGTCGGAGGGAGGCTCGGCCCGCACTTCTGCATCCCCATCGACTTCGGCTACATCGTCGCCTCGGACAGCATGCTCGCGGCGGACCGCGTCGGCTGCGACTTTATGGGGGTGGACTGGCGGGAGGTGAAGCACATCCAGATCAACTGTGGGGGCCGCGAGATACCTTATGAGCTCGTCGATGGTTCCACCCGGAGCGACCCGCGAACCAGAGAGCGCGTCGCCCGCACCGCCATGTCACGCGCGGAGGTCTGGTTATGGAGGGCCCTGCTCTACCCGCAGTACTTCGTGCCACACAGGACTCAATACAAGCAGATCCCCAGGTTCGAGGCGGTGGGGACGTGGATCAACTGGCTTCTGTTCCACACCATGGGGGACGCCTGGCCTTCCGAGTGGAGAGCCCGGTGGGAACCGCCGGAGGCCTCGTAGCGCCGGCGTCCCGCCGGCAACACTGCTCGCCTATTCCGCGGGCTTGCGCGCCAGGATGATCTTTACCCCGAACTGCTCGGGTGGCACCGGGCGCACCTCCACGTCCTCGAAACCTGCCTCTTCAAGTACGCCTTTCCAGACGTCGCCGGTCGTCAGGTATTCGCCTTCGTTGCTGATGTCCGCGGGGAGAGTGGCGAGCATGACCTGCATCATCTCGAAGGCGCCGTGGTCCAGGCAGTAGAGAGCGACGCCGACCATCTTGTCCACGATGTCCTTGACCCGGACGGGGTCGTGCGGGTCGCTGTCCACGTCGCAGAACATGTCGGCATATACGAGCACTCCGCCCGGCGCGAGGACGCGCAGCAACTCGGAGCCGCACTGCGACCGCTGCTCGGGGGGGAGGTGATGCAGTGCCAGGTTCGAGAACAAGTAGTCGAAACCGTTGTCGACGGCAGGTATCCCGAGCGCGTCGCCTTCCCTGACCTCGACAGCCTGCCGACCCGCGAAGCGGGCACGGTATTTGTCGCGCATCCCGGCCGACGGATCGACGCCCACGACGTCAATCCTGCAGCCGCCGAACCGCTCGAGCAGGCGCTCGGTCACGGTTCCGGTCCCACAGCCGAGATCGAGCGCGTGGATCCCGTCGGCGTCCTCGACCGCCTCGAGCATCCGCTCGATAGTGTCTATGTACTGGGGGTTCTCTATGAACACCCGGTCGTAGTCTTCGGAGAAGCTGTCCCAGTCGGCCATCGTGCTCCTTTCATCAGCGAAGAAGATTATAACGCAGGCGCCGATGGCGATACCGCCGGCTCGGTGACTCGACCACCCTCTCTGCATTATCATTCATGCATGAACAAGGACCTGCCGATCACTGTGACCGCCGCCATCATCGTTCGGGGAGGGCGGGTACTGATAACCCGTCGCCCTCCGAACGGCAGGCACCCGGGGTCGTGGGAGTTCCCCGGTGGCAAGGTGGAGCCGGGAGAGGAACCGCGCGCATGCCTGGAGCGCGAACTGGATGAGGAGCTCGCCGTCGGCGCGGCTGCCGGCGACCTGCTCGCTCAAGCGCACCACGCCTACCCGGACCTCACCATCGACCTCCTGGCGTTCGAATGCTCGATAACGGCCGGCGAGCCCGCCGACATCGGGTGCGACTCCCACCGGTGGGTGTTACCCGCGGAGCTCAGCCACTACGACCTGCTGCCTCCTGACAGGGCCCTCGCCCGCGAGATCTTCGGCGTCGAATCGTGAACGGCGGCAGGAGAGCGCCGGCGCGCGGCCAAGTCAAAGAAGCGCGAGCAGGGAGGACCATCAGTTGGAAACGAGGGCTTCTTCAGAGTTCAAGACGGCGTGCGTGATCTTCGTGGTGTGCGTGGCGGCCGTCATGTTGGTCGCCGGGTGCCAGCCTTCGACCAAGGCCCTTCTCTCGAAAGCCGACATCCGCGGCACCATCACTAGCGTAGACTATACCGCCAGCGACAAGAACGCGGCTGCCGTCGGCATCATTTTTGTCGAAGGCGACATCGGAAATCTCAAGACAGTGAACAGCGCGAGCATCACCGTGACGACTCAGACCGGCGTCTACCGACTGGTCAACGGCAAGGCGGTCAAGACCGCCTTCGGCGCGCTGGCCGTGGGGCAACAGGCGCAGGTGGCGTTCACGGGTCCCGTGCTGGAGTCCTTTCCCGTCCAGGCGACGGCCCGGGATATCGTCATCCTTGCGAGCCCGAGCGCCGGTCAGGTCAAAGACAAGCACACCGCAGATCTCCTCGCTATCAAAGGAGTGGTGGGTGTGGGAGTCGGAGCCCTGAACGGCAGCCCCTGCATCAAAGTCTTCCTCGAGAACGGCTCCGCGGCGCTCAAAGCGAAGATCCCGAAGACCCTGGACGGTTATCCGGTCGTGACGGAAGTCACAGGTGCGTTCAAGACCCAGTGACGTCGGCGGGGACAAGACCGGAGCGTGCAGCGCGCTAAAACACCGTGATGTATTTGCTCGACGAGCCCCCGGCTGTCTTCACCGTTACCGAGACTCTGCCTTTGACGCCCGGGACTTTGACCACGATGCTGGTGTCTTTCCAGGCTCCGTAGGAGCTCACCCTCGTTGAGCCGAAGTACACGCAGGGCGCGGTGCCCGAGCGCTGCCCGAACCCCTGCCCGATTATGGTGAGGTACCTCCCGACCTGGATGCTGGCCGGAGTGAAGCTCGTAATCTTTGGAACCACCTGGTAGTAGACCGCGTTTGACTTGCCGCTGCCGGTCGTGACGTTGACGGTCGTCTTGCCCCAGGCGCCGGTCGGCACCCGGCAGACGATCTGGGTGTCGGACCAGGAAATGTATCCGCTCGCCGCGACCGCTGTCGACCGGAAGGTGACGCTCGAGCTGCCCCGGGACGCCCCGAGGTTGCGCCCCTTGATCGTGACCTGGCTCCCCAGGAGCCCGCTGCCCGGGCTGATGGTCGTGATGGTGGGAACAGACGCCGCGGCCGTGGTCGTGAACCCTATCGAGTAGGCGTCGGCCACTGACGAGCCCGAATACGGATCGACCTTGAGGTAAAAGGTGCCGGCCCCGGGCGCGCTCAGTGAGACCTTCTCATCGGCGCTGTCCGCGTTTGTCGATGACCCGACCTGCGCCCCCGCGGAGTTGTAGACATAGAGGTCGTAGTCGCATCCGGCCGGGACGGAGGTCAGGTTGGCGGTGAGGCTCGCGCAACCTGCGGGAACGCTCAACCTGTAATAGTCCTGATCGCCACTGCTCCATACGTAGGAGGAGTACGTCACCCCGGCCTGCAGAGGGCCGAAAGCGTCGGCGATGGTGTCGTTCGGCTCGTAACTGTCCCCCGAGCCGGCGGGAGCGGTCACTCCAAAGCCGCCGGCCAGCCTGCCGGAGCCCGTGTCAGGATTGGTGACGACGACGTCCCAGGCCCCCGGCGCGGCACCGGTCAGGTCGACGGAGCAATCAACACGCCCCGAGCTCACGAATGACTCTCCGGTTGCGCCGATGGTCGCGGAACCCGTCCTGGCGAGAGTGACCTGGCACCCGCTCACGAACGCGGAGCCGAGGACGGAGAGCGCCACCGCGCCGGTGTTCTCTCCCGTTGCCGGGCTCGCCGACGACACTGATGGAGTCGACAGCGGGCTCCCGCTAACGGTGAAGGTCACACCGTTGCTCGCTGTCCCTTCCCAGTCGTACACCTTCACCGAACCGGTGGTGGCTCCGGCGGGGACTTTGGCGGTCACCTTCGCGTCGGTGAAAGACACATCTGTGGCTGCCGTCCCGTTGAAGGTCACTTTCGCGTTCCGCCGCAGCGCCCCGAAGTTCTTGCCGTTGATCAGGACCGTGGTCCCGACGCCGCCGCTGCCGGCGCTCAGGCTGCTGATGGAGGGAGTGTCCGGCGAGTTGTCTCCCATGGTCCAGGCTTCCCAGACGTACCGCTTGACGAAGTCATAGGAGAGGTACACGAAGCCGTTGTTGTTCCAGGACGACCCCCAGGAGTTGACCATCTTGAAGCCGCCCTTGTGGTCGGCGTCGGCTCCACCGGGGTTGGCGTTGTCGTCGTAGCCCACGATGCAGACGCCGTGGCCGCCGGCCATGGCGGCGCTCCCGTTGTAATCGTAGTAGGCGCTCTTCGGGTTGCCGCCGTAGTTCGGGAAGTCGTCGTAGACCGGGATGCCCATCACCAGCATCTTGCCGCTCGCGAGCCAGGCCTTGGCGTTATCGAGCGAGTTGGGGGCGGAGAATGGCCCATCGCTGCTCTGGTTCCAGAAGCTGTACCAGCCCGACGGTATCCTGTAAGCCTTCGCGGCCTCCAGTTGAGCGGCGCTCGGCTGGTTCGTCCAGTTGCCCTGGTTGTACGGGAACTCGGCGATGTCGACGTCGCCCTTGGTCTGCAGGAGGTTGAACGCCCCTGTGAACGACGAGCCGTTGTCAGCGCCCCCGTTGATCTGGTTGTAGACGAAGGACGGGCTGAACTGGTCCTGCGTGCTGGTCAGGCTCCAGGCCGCGTGCTCCTGTTTCTCGCTCCAGGTCTTGTAATAGTAGCTGGTCGCCCAGGCGACGCAGCTACCCTGCGAGCCCTGGTTTCCGATGGGGGGCAACTGGCCCGAGAGGTCGACCGATACTCCCAGCCCGAACGTGTTGCTGCCACCCGGAGCCGGGGCGGTCGCGTAGGCAGCCGGCGGAGCGAGGTGGAACCCGAGGTGGTGAGTGCCGTCGCCCTGCTCCGCGGTGGGGCTCGCCAGAAAAGTCCGCAAGTCCGGCGCCGCGGCAGCCCGGGAGACTCCTGCGGCGAGAGGGACGACTGCAGCGCAGACAGCGATAACGAGGATTGAGGCGAGGAGGCGGCGTGGAGGCTCTTGACGAAACCCGCGTCCAATGGCTACAAATGGCCCGAATACGCTATTCGCGGTAGCGCTAATGGTTGATAGACAGGGTGGTATCGCACGTGTTGGAAATGATGGAAAGAGCGTGCCGGCGGGGAGCCGGCTTCTCGTCGGTCACATAAGCGATTGCTCGGACATCTCGACTGCCCGGTCGATCTGCTCCTTGAGCACTGGTGGAAGCCCCTCGATGTCGACGTGCATGAAGCCGCGGACGATGGTGGCTACCGCCTCGTCCTCCGAGAGCCCGCGCGCCATGAGGTACTCGACCTCGTCGCGAGCGATCTTGCCGACGGCCGCCTCGTGGGACATGTCCACGCCCTCGACGAGTCCGTCCAGTTCCGGAACAGCGTAGATCCGGCCGCCGCCCTTGAGGATCATGCCGCGACACTCGAGGTGGCCCTTCACTCCCTCTACCTCGCCGACGAGGAGGCCGCGGGACGTGATGTCGCCACCGGTCGTAATCGCACGGGCTATCATCTCGCAGCGGGCGCCGGGGGCAGACAGCACGGCCCGGGAGCCCACGTCCATGTTTGAGCCGGGCGGCGCGAAGAGCACGGAGTTGAAGCGGGCGGTCGCGCCGGGACCCTCCAGGAACGCACTCGGGAACAGTTGCAGGGACTTCACGGGATGCAGGCACACGTAGTTGTTCAGGAAGACGCCGCCCTCCTCGATGCGGATGCCGCTGCGCGGGCGCACCTCGATGCTCTCCGCCCAGTTGTGGATCATGGAGAAGGTGATCTTCGCGTTCTTCTTCACGTAGAACTCGCTGACCCCGATGTGCAGGCCCGAGAGCTCGGGCGAGTCCGTGGCACACCCCGTGATGATGTGCAGCTCGGAGCCTTCCTCGGCGATGATGATGTTGTGCACGTTCTGGCTGATCGAGGCGGCCTTCAGGTAGAGGCAGGCCTGCACGGGGAAGACGGTCTTCACGCCGGGTTGCGCGCGGATGAAGTACCCGTCCTGGAAGTTGAGCTCAGCGCTGGCGGTGTACTTGTCGGCGTCGACCTGCACGACCTTCCAGAGGTATTCTTCGAGCCAGTCATACATCTCGAGGGCCTGGCGCGTGGACTGGACTTCAATGCCCTCCTGCGTGGGCGCCGCGTGGATGACAGACCTGTCGACCTGTATGAACGACCCTGACCTCTCCGCCCCGCTCACGTCCACACCCGCGCTGAGCAGGCGCTCTCGGTCCACCTCGGTGATCTGGTCTAGCGGCTTGGGCTCGTACTCGGGCGCCTCCAGGGTGTACTCATCGAGTGCAACGTCCGGCCCGAACTTCGCCTTCTTCTCCCTTGCTGCCTCCGCCCTCTTCTTTATTTCTGGCACGAGAGGCACCCCTCATAGCCGTGGTCCCTGATGCCCTGCAGTATCTCGTGCGGGTTGCCGGTGCACCAGATGGTCTGGTTGACCAGCACGCAGCCTTTGTCCGCCTCCACGTAGTCGAGGATGTACCCGGAGTGCGTGATGATGAGGCCGGACTTGTGCCTGTTCTTGTGCACGTCCTTCTGGAGAAGCCTCCCGATGGCATTGCCGATGAGGTTGATGTTCACCAGGTCGACGCCGGACTCGGGCTCGTCCAGCAGCACGAGGTCCGGGTCCTGTGCCATCAGTTGCAGCAGCTCGGCGCGCTTGATCTCGCCCCCCGAGAACCCCTGGTTGAGGTCACGGTTCAGGAACTCCTCGAAGTTGAGTTCGCGCGCGAGCTGTTCGATGTCGTGCCCGTTGCGCTCGATGATCTCGAGCATCTCCCTGACCTTCAG
>Ga0066793_10000043_pt1 | contig 36836 bp, 28 predicted proteins | sample PersoiDNA2013189_FD_83876 | JGI IMG/M metagenome (GOLD analysis project Ga0066793, IMG submission 83876) | Permafrost soil microbial communities from the Arctic, to analyse light accelerated degradation of dissolved organic matter (DOM) -... | ecosystem: Environmental > Terrestrial > Soil >... | reverse complement strand
GTCCTGCAACCCTACATGGACCTGCTCGAAAAGATGGGTCGCCTGTACACCCAGTTGCAGCCGGGTCCGATCAACAAGATCGAACTCAGCTACAGCGGTGAGATCGCCAGCTACGACCTGCGACCACTCCAGGCCGCGCTCATCAAGGGTCTGCTGGAGTCGATCTCGGATGCGCACGTCAATATGATCAATGCCCAGGTGCTGGCGAAGACGTGGAATCTGGAGATTACTGAGCAAAAGTCTACGACACCGGCGGAGTTCGCCAACCAGATCACGCTGCGCGTACACGGCGCGAACGATATCGCCTCATCGTTCGCGGGCAAGCCCGGCTCGGGCGATGAGCGCATCGAGGTGCTCAGCGGCGCTATGCTTCACGATACCCCGCGTATCGTGCGCGTCGGTCGCTACTGGACCGAATTTGTGCCGGAAGGGTATATCCTCTTCTGCCGCAACTACGACCAGCCCGGCATGATCGGGCGCGTCGGAACCGTGCTGGGTCGGGCGAAAGTCAATATTCACCATATGGATGTCGGCCCCAGCGTGCGCAGCCAGCGCCTTGCAGACGCGCCGCTCGACACCGCGCTGATGGTCATCCTGGTGGACGATCCGATTCCCGAATGGGCGCTGCACGAACTGAACGAAACTGGCGACATTTTTGGCGTCACTATGGTCAAATTATAGAGATCAGAGAGACAGGAAGGGAGACGCAGGCAATGCGCCTCCCTTTTTTTCCGCAAGAACTCAAATCTCAACCAGGTCGTGGCTGGAGCGCCTGGATACCACTGCATCCTCAACCGGCAGCTTTTGCAAGCGATCTTCGATGCGCTGCCTGAGCGCGCGTGACCCAAAGTAGTAGAGTCCAAGCAGCAACAACACAATACCCAGAGCAGGCACTGTGTAGCGCTGTATAAGGGGCAGCGCCAGCACCCAGTGCCGTCCCAGCGACCAGCCAATGGCGAGCATCGCTGTACACCAGATGACCGAGCCGACCGTGACGCCCACAACGAAACGCACAAAGTTCGTGCGCGAGAAACCTGCCGGGAAACATGCGAAGGGACGAATATAGGGAATGATGCGCGAGGCGAAGACCATCCAGATGCCATAGCGCTGAAACCAACGTTCGAACAGGCTTATTCTGTGCCGATCCAGATGGAAAAAGAGCGCGAGACGCAGCATGATACGCTGACCACTGCGTGCACCAAGCGTATACGCAATACACGCTCCACCGACGCTACCTACGATAGACGCAATAACTACGCTCACAATGTTGAAATGTCCCGCAGCGGCCAGCGCGCCCATTAATAGCAGGAGCGTACTGTTAACAATTGGAATGCCCGTACTCTCTAGCGCCAGCAGAACAGCAACGATCAGGTAGATCAGCAGCGGGTTTGTACGCAGTAAAAGATGCACAACCGTATGCACGTTTCCAATCCTTTCCCCTCACAGGCAACATTCTATGTAGAAATTGCGCCACCCGTACCAGAAGCGGCTCGTTTTTATCTTCTCTATTCCCATTTTACGACGAACAACGTTACGAAATGGTTACTCGTGACGGAGCCAGTACTCCTCTCGTTGTACAGATAACAACCCTTTTTGCTCAGGTACGTATTGCTTAATGGATGCGATATCCTACCTGAAGTGTTCCAAAACCAATACCTGAGGCCTCAATAGAGATGTGCCGCTAGTAAGCTTTACGTGGATGTAGAGGTTTTATCTAAACCGCCTCGTAAAGCCCCCGCCCTTCCAGGCGTGGGGAGATGTCACGGGGCATCTAAATACCTGGACGTAGAGCGTCTACTAGAATAAAGTACTACACCTCTCCTACTGTGACCTGCTCAACGCAGGAAAGGGACAAGGAAACCATAGATGAAAATTGTGACAACTCCCGCGCCGATAGATAAAAAAGCGAGCCAGCAGCCCAGAAGGCAGGCTCGTTTTGCCTTCGCTATTCTGCTCACGATAAACATACTTAACTACGCTGATCGTTCTGTTCTCGCGGCAATACAGCCCAAACTGCAGATAGACTTTCATCTCACCAACACAGAATTAGGCTTGCTCTCCTCGTCTTTTCTCTTGATCTACGCGCTCGGCACACTGCCGCTGGGCATCTGGGCCGACCGCAGCGTGCGCAAAAATATCGTCGCGCTCTGCGTTGGAGTTTGGAGCGTCGCGACGGCGCTCACCGGCTTTACGCAAAATTTCATCCAGATCTTCATTGCCCGTTCCTTCCTGGGAGTTGGTGAGGCGGGCTACGCTCCGGCGTCGCTCTCGCTCATCGGCGACTACTTCTCGAAAGAGCGGCGCGGGCGCGTCCTGTCCTTATGGTCGATTGGCAATCTTATCGGCACGGCTCTGGGACTGATCCTGGGCGGCATCATCGCCGACGCCTTCGGCTGGCGTTGGGCCTTTTATGTCGTCGGCATTCCGGGTCTACTCGCGGCATTCCTGATCTGGCGTACCGTAGAGCCCAGACGGGGCGCATCCGAGCAAAATGCAGACGAGGAGGAAGGCGACACAGATGATGCCGCCCACATGCACGTGGACAAAGATTTCTGGAAGGTCGCCAGAAGAATCCTGCGTATTCCTACGTACTGGATACTGATTGGTGCCTTCGTCTTCAGCTTCTTCACCATTGGCAGCGCGCAAACATGGATAACGACCTACATGGTACGCGACTTTGGGCTCTCAGTCGCCAGGGCGGGCATCTATTCGGGCGTTGTGCTGCTGAGCGGCAGCCTCGTCGGAACGGTGATCGGGGGCTTCGTGGCCGACTTTTTGCAGCGGCGTATGCCTCAAGGTCGTTTGCTTGTCGCTACCTTCGCTTTCCTCGTCGGTGCACCTCTTACCATGATCGCCTTGACCCTGCACAATCTAGGACCATTTCTCGGCTTCTTTGTAGGGGCCATCCTCTGCCTCAGCCTGTCGCTAGGACCATTGAACGCGGTAATTCAGGATGTTGTTGCACCTGAGGTCCGCGCCACCGCCGCTGGCCTGGTGCTGTTGCTCGCACATCTGCTTGGCGACGCGGCATCGCCATTGATTGTGGGAGCCATCGCGGATCGTTCTTCGTTGGGTTTCGCGCTTCTCGTCACCGCTCCGACCTGTCTTTTCCTGGCAGGCATCATTTGCCTGATCGGACTGCGCACGGTTGCCAACGATATGCGCGCTCAGCAGAGGCAATCGGGCCGGGGATAGTCGAAGATGGAAAGCAAAAAGGAACCGCCTATCATTGGGATAGGCGGTTTTTTAAGAGCGGGTTACGGGATTCGAACCCGTGGTCTAAACTTTGGGAAAGTTTCATGTTGGCCACTACACCAAACCCGCTAGCAACCTCTGACGAAGAGAATTATAGCCGATGCCCAGCGAAAAGTCAAGCATCTAGTACCGTTTTTTGTTAGAGCATCTGGCTGTAAACGAGGCTGACATGGTGATCTACCGATAGCATATCAACCACGCACAGCATCGCTTACTACTATGATATGATAGTTACAGGCAAAACAACAACGCATAGCGCTTGAACGTATAGAACATATACACAGTAAATACGCAACCGCACTTATCACTCAGCGCACGAGGAGGGCTGTATGGGCATATTCTCTCGTCTGGCAAACTTCCTGGGCATTCGCGCCAATGCCGCCTTAGATAAGGCTGAAGATCCCGGCCAGGTCATGGACTACTCTTACAACAAGCAGATCGAACAGCTGCAGCAGATCCGGCGCTCCGTCGCCGATGTTGTCACGAGCGAAAAACGCCTGGAGCTTTTGCAATCACAGCTCATCGAAAAGGTTAACACGCTGACGATGCAGGCGAGGCAGGCGCTACAGGCCAATCGCGAGGATCTGGCGCGCATGGCCCTGCAAAAGAAGGAGACGATCCTGGTCCAGCTCAATGGCTATGAGCAGCAGCTCGCGCAGTTGCGGGGTCAGGAGGAGAAGCTGGTCGCGATGGAACGCAACGTCTCGGCGCGCGTAGAAGCCTTCCGCACACAGAAGGAGATGGTGAAAGCCCAGTATAGCGCGGCTCAGGCGCAGGTCAAGATCAACGAAAATCTCACGGGTATCTCTAAGGAAATGAGCGAGATGAACATGGCTATGCAGCGCGCCCAGGATAAAGTGCTGACGATGCAGGCACGCGCCAACGCTATGGAGACGCTGATCGAGCAGGGCACGTTGGGAGAGCAAGGGTTACTCGCCTCTAACGGAGACACCCTCGATCGGGAGTTGCAGCAGATCTCGGCGCAACAAAACGTCGAATCGCAGTTGCAGGCATTAAAACAGCAATTACAATTAGGCGGACCAGATGCCCAGCAACCTCGCATCGAGGGACCAGGTGTCTAGCCGCCCATCCTTTATAAAGAGCTGGCGCGCCTGCAAATAAGAAAGAAGGACTAATCGGCCTGGGATTAGTCCTTCTTTTTCGATCTCTCTTTCTGAGCCTTGTAATACGACTTCGGTTTTGGGCGACGCTCAGTATCCTCATACGCAGCCGGGGCCGCGTCTTCGTGAGCCGCCACCTCTATCTCATCGCGCTCGCTGATCAGCTCTTGCAGATCATTGTAGATATTGTAGTTATCGCTGGCTTCGCGCATGCGTAGCATGTGACGCAGCACCTGTACCTGCGTGATGCTCGTCTGATCATTTCTCGCAGGCTCGGCTCGCTTTAATAGGCTATCAACAAGATCCATGCTATCATCGTGCGCCCCAATATTTTCGAGGCGACCATGCACCACTAGCAATTGCTCGTATAAGTTCATTGGACTTTACGGCGCTCCTCTCGCTCATCGGAGAGCGCGCCGTTTCTCCTTTCTGGCGCTACCCCTGCTGGGGTGATATGTGGATGGGAACGGTCATACCACACGGAAAACGTGGACGGACGCTCACCAGACAAAGTTATCGACTTGCCATATGGTAGCATAGAGCGTGTGACACGTCAAATTCAGAGCACGGCTACCACTATACCATCTTATACAAATGAGCAAGCCTGCATTGACAAAACAGCTCATTTCTCACGGAATAAAAGACTAATTCGATCCGTGTCCACCTCGTGTCCTGCCTTTCTCAACGTGTTGAAACGTGTTGATTGCGGTGAAAACATCCGCACACCGCACGGGATCGCCCGTGTGTGGCTCTAGCCGAGCAAGGTACCGCTGCAGGATGTTGCGAGCAGAGTTCTCATCTCTGTCCATCACTAATCCACAGCGAGAACAGCGATAGGTTCGCTTCCACAGGGGCATCGGTTGCCGGTTCCGGCATCCACTACAATCCTGGGAGGTATACTTCTCACTGATGATCTGCAAGTCTTTTCCGTAGAGCTTGCACTTATAGATCAGCATCTGTACAAAGGTGTAGACACACCACTCATTGCCCACTTCACGGTTGCGATGCGCATTGGGAGCATTTCTGGGGTCCGTCACCATCTGCTGCTGAGACAAGTCACCCACCACAACAGTACTTTCAACCAGTTTGCGGCTGATCAGGTGGCTTGCCTTATGAAGACTGTCATTGCGTTTTGCTCGCTTCTTCTGCGAGACGCGCTGGTAGACCTGGGACAGATGCTTATACCTTCTTGACCCGCGTTTGCACCTATCCCGCTTGGAGCGGATTTTATCGAGTTGACGGTTATACCAACGATGCCCTTTGAACCCGCCGATGGTATAGACGCGTCCCTCCTCATTGACGCCAGTTGCCAACGTCTTGATCCCCAGGTCAAAGGCGACGGTCCCACCCTGTTCACGATGTTCTTCTTGCCGCTCAGAGACGAACGAGGCGTAGTAGTGCCCGCGTGCATCTCGGGAGATCGCTACTTCTCGAAAGGTGACGGGTGCTGGCTCGGTGAGGCGGGCAAGGATGTCAGGGAAGGCTTTGTGCTTGCCTTTGCCACCCGTTGGCAGACGAAGGATGTTCTGCTCCACCTGAATATACATGGCGGGATAGCAAAGGGTGAAAAACTCATGGCGTGGTTTGTAGCGAGGAAACCCACGTTTCTCCCCTGCCCGACAACGCCGAAAGAAATCTTGCATGGCCTTCTCCGCTCGGAAGTAGACCTCGTGCAAGAGTTTGCCATAGACCGCCTTCAGTTCGGGATCGTGCTGCTTGCTCGCCTGCAAGGTCTTCTTGGCTTCTTGCCACCCCGGCCAGTGCTCCCCATTGCGTAAGCGTCCAATCCACCAGTTGTAGAGCCCGCGACACTTGCCTTGCATGAACTCAAGGGTCGCGGCGTCCTGAGTGCTTACCTCAAGCCTAATCTTGGTGCAGAGCAGCATCTTTGAGCACTTTCGTATTCCTTGACAGTCCCACTTTTGCAAGGTATTGGTTGTCCGTCCTATACGTTTGTCGAACTCTTTCGGTGAATATGTGTTGTCTATACATACACTTTCCTACGTTTCACGCTGTTTGTCAACACTGTTTAAAGCTCGGCTCTGCATCCTTGCGGAGGAAACCCATTGAAAAGTCATGCAACGTTTCCCCGCAAAAGGAGTTCAGGAGCTACATGCCTCGACCGACACAAGGTTGGTATAGAAGGTGCTCCCACCATTGAAGTCAGCCAATCGATCTGCCGTGGTCCAGTTAACATTATGCCGGTCTGGACTGAACTGCGGCCACCAGACCGTCGTTGTCGCCAGGACGCCGGGGCGCACATCCTCGGTCACTTCCGCCACCAGACGGCACCAGCCGCGCTCATTGCTCACATGCACCAGTTGTCCGCCGCGAATATTGCGCGCCTCGGCATCGAGCGGGTTGATCTGTAGCGTTGGTGCCTGTTCCTTCGCGATCATGCGCTCCTGATTGCCGAAAGTCGAGCTGATAAAGTGATGGGCCGCCGGACTCAGCAGCGGCAGAGGCTCGTTGCTCGCATGCGTTGTTATCCTCCTCTCCAACGTCGTCTCTGCCTCCGGCTGCCAAGCGGGCACAGGATCGTAGCCCTTTGCAGCGGCCTGCGCGGAATAGAACTCCACCTTCCCCGAAGGCGTGCCAAAAACGCCATTGGCGAATGGAATCCTCTCATCCTCTGCAATGTTCAGGGGCAGCGACCCCTCTCCTTGCAGGCGTTCGAGCGTGATGCCAGCGAGGCGCGAGTTCTGAGCGGCGGTCGCCTCGACTATCTCGCGTATGACGGTCTCCGCGTCATCTTGCAACCAGTGTTCCTGAAAGCCCATGGCTCGCGCCAGGGCGCGCATCACATCCCAATTGCTACGCGCCTCCCCGAGTGGAGCAATGGCGGGCGTGTTATATTGCAGCGTCGTGTGCCCATAGGGCTTATGCAGATCGACATGCTCCAGCTGGCTGGTCGCTGGTAAGACAATGTCGGCGTAGCGCGCAGTCTCGGTCAAAAAAAGCTCATGTACAACTGTGAAGAGATCGTCGCGGAGCAGTCCAGCGGCGACCTTGCCCGCGTTCGGTGCGGAGGCAGCTGGATTCGCATTGTAGACATAGAGCGAGTAGACGGGAGGATCGGCCTCGCCCGTGAGAAGCGAACCCAGGCGATTCATATTCAGCGTGCGCGGCGCGGGCGGGCAGGCATCTTCGCGCTCACGTGCCAGCACATCTTTATTCCACTTCAGCCAGTCGCTGGTGCTATACATTACGCCGCCACCGGGCTGCCCATAGTGTCCTGTGAGCGCGGGCAGGCAGAGCAGGGTGCGCACCGTCTGACCGCCATTGGTATGCCGATTGATGCCATCGGTGACACGCGGCAGGGCTGGCGTTGTAGTAGCATACGTGCGTGCAAGGTCAATGATAGTCTCGACCGCGAGGCCCGTAATCTGCGCACCGCGTTCGGGTGGAAATTGCAGGATGCGCTCAAGCAAGTGTTCCCAGCCCAGTGTATTGCGGGCAATCCATGCGGGATCATGCAGTTCCTCGCTCACGATCACATGCATCATGGCGAGGGCCAGCGCGGCGTCCGTACCGGGAAAAGGCTGGACGTGCTGGTCGGCGGAGCGAGCAGTCAGGGTGCGAATAGGATCGATGACGATGACACGCGCACCTGCGCGCTGGGCCTGACGCAGAAATGGCATGATATGTGGTGCCGTACTGGCTGGATTGCTGCCCCAGATCACAATAAGCTTGCTCTCAACCAGCGTCTCTGGCGAACGTGCCAGGGAGCCACCGATCGTCAGTCGCACAGCCTCCTCGGCAGCATAGCCACAGATCGCCCGGTGCAGGCGGCACGCTCCCATGCGATTCCAGAGACGGCTATCGGTGACTGCTCCCTGCACCAGTCCCAATGTACCAGCGTAGCTATAGGGCAGAATACACTGCGCGCCACTGCGATCAATAATATCCTGCCAATGTCCGGCGATCTCAGCAATGGCCTCATCCCAGGAGATACGCGCAAATTCGGAACTCCCTTTCGGGCCGACGCGGCGCAAAGGATAGAGGAGCCGCTCGGGATGATAGACACGTTCCAGATAGCGGTTCACCTTCGCGCAAAGCCAACCACGCGTCACTGGATGGTCCACGCGACCGTGAATACTTACAGCCCTGCCCTCCGCATCTACGTGCGTCTCTAAAGCGCATGTATCAGGGCAATCATGCGGGCACGCGCCATAGACAACGCGTAGGTCGCGGCTCCCTGCGTTGTGTGCAGACATTTTCGGGGCCATACTCTCTCGGCAATCCTTTCGACGGCTTCTCTTACCAGTAAGCGGCCTTTCTATTCCCAGGCATCCGTATCGGTAAGCCAATCGAGCGACGTTTCAGATATATGTGAAAGCGCGGCCTGGCGTTGTGAGCAGCGCGGCAGGCTATGCAGCACCATCGAGCCATACTCCTTCGAGATGACGCGGCGATCAAAGAGCACCACGATGTTGCGCTTTGTATCGCTCCACACCAGGCGATTGAGCGCCCGGCGCACACGTAGCGAGGCAACCGGAACCGTCAACTGGTGCAACTGATCGGAGTAATGTTCCGCACGCGCAGCAATTGGCGGGTCGTTGAGCACAGGCATAGGCAGGCGCGTGATGACCAGGCAAGTGGGAGAACGCGTAAGATCTTCCGCGCCATCCCAGAAGCTTCCAGTGCCGAGCAGAACCACGCGCTCCTGCGACTGGAAAACCTGCCAGAGTTGACGCGGCGAGCCATCGATGCCCTGGCCCAGAACGAGTATTCCCCGCGTCTCCAGCAACGGCTTGATTGCCGCATAAGAGCTACGGAGGGCCGCGTGCGAAGTGAAAAGCGCCACCAGTTGTCCTTCCAGCGCGGTTGCCAGTTGGGTCAGGGCTTCATCCAGATGGCGCTGGTACTGGGGCGCGTTCGGCTCTGGCACGTCGTTAGGAAGATAGAGCAACGTCTGCTTATGGTGTTCGGTCACGACCGACAATGCGGGGCAGGCATCGTTATCCAATCCGAAGCGTCCGCGTATGAAAGCAAAGGAACTGTCCACGGAGAGCGCGGCCCCGACAAAAATAGTGCTCGTGTTGTTCGATAATAGCAGACGGCGCAGCAGCGTCGATGTCTGGACGAGCTGAGCATAGAGAATAGGCGCGGCAGGCTGCGCGGGCGGCAATGAGTTATCGTTAGAGCGTACACCCTGTTGTGCGAATGGTGGCGACGCGGGCGGCATACGCAGCCAGTACACCATATCGCTATCGGCCAGCGACATAGCTTGCTGTCCGAGCTGCTTCTGCTCGCGCAACTGTCGGGCGGCGGCGGCTATCTCGGAGGCAACGGAGCTATCCTCTCCGCTGCCAATATCGAGGCGATGGCGATTGTGCTGCGGCGCGAGGATCAATTTCTCAGCATCATGTGCCAGATCAATCACCGCCTGCAAGCGTTGTGCCACCTGTTGCCAAGAGCGCTCCACATCCGTCCAGGTGCTGAGCTGGCGAATATTCCCACTCAAGCGTACAGGCTGATCCGTGCGCGGCTCATTGCCGCGCCAGTTATGCTGCGACCGCCCCTTATCTTTGCCGCCATTGCCCTGCTGCAAAAACTCCTCCAACAGGCGAGTGAAGTCGCTGAATAGCTTCTCCACGGAGACTCTGGCCTGGCGCAGAGCCTGAAACCAGGTGAGCATACGCGCATCGATCTCGGCCCTGGGCACCGTCTGCGTCGTCGAGAGTCCGCCGGGTCCATTCTCGCGTAAAGAGGGAGCGGCAAGGGCCAGCAGGCCCTGGAAACGGCCATCCGGCAGCTCGGTCCCAACGGTGTTGAGCATTCTGAAGAGGCGCGTCTGGTCCAGTTCGGTATTGCTCCAGCGCGCATTCTCCTCCTCCAGGAGGTCCGCGTCGAGGATAAGGCGGCGCTCAATACCGGAGAGCAGAGAGGGAGATTGTGAAAGATCGTCGAACAGGCCCGCGTGCGTCGTCACCACCACGTGGGCCGCCTTTACGCGTTCCTCGGCGCGGCTCACAAAGCAGTAGCCCTTGCGACGATATGTGCAGCGCTCATAAATCGTCTTCGAGCGGGAATCGGCAGATGGAACGCGTTCAATACCCGAAGAGATGCGTTCCCATGCCGACATCTCCTGGGGCAGAAGTGTCAATTCGCTGCGTTCGCCTGTGAGCGTCTGCTGCGCCCAGAGGCCGAGTTTTGCCAATCCACGCGCCTGTTCAGCCGTCAGTTCGCCACTGGTGCGACGTAGTGCAGCACCGAACCAGCGATGCGTGCATAAATAGCCCCCTCGCTCAGCCAGATAGGCCACCGGAAGCTCGCTTTTCAAAAATGCCTGCAGGCGAGGGAGTATATTCTCTACAAGACGGCGCGCATGCTGCTGACTCGAACAGGCGATGACGAGCCGGGGGGCAGGCGTCTCACCATTGTTGGCGGATTCAATCAGCCATTCCAGGGCCGGGAGGAGCGCGGGCGTAAATTCGCTGCCGCCAACGGTAATCTCCATGAGAAGGGGCGTGTGCTCTTCTAACGACTTGCGCACAGCCGTTCGAGCGCTTTGAAAGCTCCTGTCGGTTGACTGTTCGTCCTGCTCGGGGAGCACTGCCAGGGCCTGCATCTGCTCAAGGGTATTTGGAGGAGCCGCCTGGATAGCAGGCACGCCTGGCGCGTTCGCTTGTTCGGCATCTTGCTGGCGAGCGATCGCGAAGGTAAGCACGCGGGGGTCCATTCCCAATTGAGCGGCGAACTGGTCGCCCAGGCTCCCGCGCGCGGGACCACTGCGCACACCATCGCGCTCCTGCCGATCCCGCACCTCCTGACGAAAGAAATGCAGCAGCGGCCACGTGCGGGGAGCATCCAGGTGCGCCAGATCTTGCAGCAGCGCGAGATCGACGGACTGCAGGCGTTCGTGCAGGACCAGAAAGACCTCCATCGCCAGCACCGTATCCACCATTGCCCGATGTCTATCTTCAGGCACTTTGATGCCCAGGGACTCAGCCACCTGCCCCAGATTATAACTGGTCAAAGAGGGCAGCATCACCGTCGCCAGTTCGAACGTATCGACCAGGGGATTATTGCGCGCAAGACCCCAACGGCGCAGAAAGCCCGCGTCAAAAGGGATACTATGGCCTACGATTGGTAGATCGCCCAGAAAATTTTGCAGCTTCTTCTTAATTTCGTCAAAGAGCGGTGCCCCCGCCAGCAGTTCTGGTTTGATTCCGGTCAGACGTTGCACACGATAGGGGATAGAACGGCCCGGAGACACAAACGTCTCGAACGTCTCAAGCACATCTTTCCCCTGAAACTTGATAGCTGCGACCTCAAGGATAGCATCTTGCTCCACATGCAGCCCCGTGGTTTCCAGGTCCAGAGCCACCCGTATAGCAGCTGGTTTTTTCGCCATGTCACCTGTTCCTCATGTCTCTCTCGATTCTCGCTACACAACACCTTTTATATCCACGCTATTCCCCGGAAGCGGGAGATGGCGGCCAGTTCTCAAGCAGCTCACGCGCCTTGCGCGCTGCTCGTCCACGGTGGCTGATACTGTTCTTCTGCTCCGGCGGCAACTCGGCGCTCGTTTTTCCCAGTTCGGGCAGCAAAAAAATAGGATCATAGCCAAAACCATGCGCGCCACGGGCAGCATCAGCAATTACCCCTTCCATCACCCCCTCCACGCTACGGCAATACCCAGACGGCTCAGCCACTGAGATCACGCACCGAAAATGAGCGGTCCGCTGACTTTGAGGAATGCCCTGCATGCGCTCGAAAATCAGGCGAAAGCGCTCCTCATACGGCGTATTCACCCCGGCGAAACGGGCAGAATACACGCCTGGAGCACCCCTCAGGGCATCAATTTCTAAGCCGGAATCATCAGCAAGAGAGAGTATACCCGCAGCCTGCGCGTAGGCATGGGCCTTCAGTTCTGCATTTTCCAGAAAGGTGGTCCCCGTCTCCTCCACATCCATGTCTAGCCGGATATCAGCGAGTGAAAGCAAGGTAAAGGGTAGAGTCGAGAAGATCGCACGATACTCATCTAACTTATGACGGTTGGTCGTTGCCAACAACAGGGCACGCATACAAGTCTCCAAACTAGACAAAATTGGAACATTGTCCCATATCTTACCATATCACAGTATAGTTGTCGAGATTAATTGTTCGGATTTAAACTAATTGATAGCACCATTATGATATTTATCGAGTAGCAGAAAGAGACGCACTCGCGGTATACGCAGTACACGCTTCAAGCAAGTGCGCTGTACTTTTCTCACATAAAAACTCGACAGATGCTATACTTTCTATTTCCCCTCCTCCTCCTTACCAACTCCATGCCTCTTTACCACGCACAACCAGCCACCTCCGCGCCCGACTCATCAGTTCTTTTTTTCAAGAAACCGTAAAAAATGCTTGACACCAGCGCGCTTTATGGTTATAATCTGCTGTGTCTGAAGGATATCTCCAAGAAGCACTAAAAAAGCTTCTAAAGACAGTCAGCCGGTGTAGCTCAGTGGTAGAGCATTCGCTTCGTAAGTGAACGGTCGCGGGTTCGATTCCCATCACCGGCTCTTTTATTTTTCAGGTAGTAACACCTCTTCCCAACTATCAGTCTCATGCGTTTCTCTCCAATGACGCTTTGCATGACAATTCACACATACCACATCACATTTTTTTATTTCTCTGGTTAGTTGTTTGATACTGCTTGCTCTCGATACTACATTGGCTATAGTAAAACTTTTATCTGTTCTATCACGATGGTGAAACTGGAGCACTGCTGGGTGACTTATACCACAATCCATACAAGAAAGGGTACATTTGTATCTTCTAAACCAGTCTCGTATTTCTCGCTACCGTTGCTTTTTTCTTTCTATTACCTCTTCCTTATGCCGCCGATACCACCCCCTATGATACTCTTGATAATGCTTTTTTGCTTTCTCTCTATCTTTGTACGGCATGGTTCCTCCTAATATACTTAGTCAAATGACGGCAATACCTCTATCCAATCATCGAAATCATGCGTCTCCCTCCAATGGTGCATTGCGTGACAATTCCCACATAGCACTTCACATTTGCAGATTTCCTTTTCTAACCTTTTAATAGATGTATGGGTTCTTCCGACAATACCACCAATGCCAAAGCTTTTGTCTTCCCTATCGCGATGATGGAACTGAAGACATGCAGGATGATTCTCACCGCATTTTACACAGCACAATTTGCTTTTATAGCGCCTGAGCCATTGCCTTAGCTCCTCGTTATGCTGCCTACGTTTTTCTAATAGTCGCTCCCTGTGCCGCTGGTACCAACCTTTGTTATACTCGCGAAAGTACGCTTTACGTGTTGCATCATCTTTGAAAGCCATATGGTCTCTCTACTCCAAATAATCTGCTCCCTTTTTACGCTCTTTTCCTCATGGCTACTTTAATAAGCCCTTCCATAAAAATATTATACTCCTGTTGTCAAATCATGCCTTTATCAAATCTTATGTATACTTTTGTCTGCAACTTTACATAATAAATATCCTGCTGCTCTATAAAATGAATATAAGAAATTCAAAGTCAATCGGTGCTCATAGCTTTCTCATCCTCTCCTATCACGCCCCACAACAATAGCTTATGAACGCGCAACGTCCTCGAAGAGAGGGCAGGAGGCGCGGAACTGTTGCACGAGGCGCTCGACCTCTAGTAGTGGCAAATGCATCGATGTGGGCGCGATCAGATTGAGCGTCAGGATTCTGCGGTTGAGTTCGCGCAGTGTGCGCTCGTACTCGCTGGCCGCGTTTGTTGCCGTCGTGTTGAAGGCGCGCTTCTCACTGGGAAAGGGGGGCACACGGCGGGCGCACAGTCTCCTGCTCAGGTGCTTTACGCGTTCAAGCTTCACTTCGGCGCGTTCCTGTTCGCGGCGGATCTCTTTGGCCAGCTCCACTTCGGTGGGCGCGAAGCCGTTGCTTTTCAGAAGATGGTAGCCCAGAGCCTTTTCGCCCAGATGGGTCTCGTCTTCAAGGTGCAGCGGCTTCCCCTCGCCGGGGAGATTTGAGAAGTCGCCGCGCTCCTGTGCCTCGCGAATCTGGTCCTCAACATAGTCCCGATACCTTCTACTTCTCCTGCGCGCCGCCGCATCCTCTGATTTTTTGTCTATTTCGATCTTCTCAGGTGATTTGCGCCAATCGATGAATTCCATATACTCCCTTATTTCCAGGTTCTTGTTTGCTACTCTATCCTACTGGTCTATTATAAGAGATTTGGCCGCCTCCTGTGCCACCGCGTATACTTGTTCCAGGGGCAGATGACGTTCGCTGGCGATACGGCGACACTCTTCGTATTCAGGCGCGGCACTGATAATGCGCGTGCCCAGCCGCTTGACCTTTACAAGGAGTGGACCAAGTGGTGTTACGATCCTCTGTTGCGCGCGCTGGGCTTTACGCCGCTGCACCTGCTGCATACGTACCCCTAGCGTATCGGTCTCGCGCAAGACGATGCCAGCCATACGCTCACCGTCTTCTGGTCGGCAGAGAATAGTGACCAGGGTGGCCGGGCGATTCTTCTTCATCTGCAAGGGTGAGTAGCTCACATCCAGCGCCTCCTCGGCAAAAAGGCGCTCCATCAGTCCACCCAGCAGTTCTCCGCTCATATTATCGATATGCGTCTCAATGACCGTTACCCAGTCGCTATCCGGCGCTTCGTCGCCTGCAGCGCTAGCATATTGAGCATGTCCCAGGCAGAGGCGCAAGCAGTTCGGCCACGGAAGGCGTTTCTGCCCGAAGCCATAACCGACCTGCTCGATGGTCAGCGCTGGCGTCTCAAAGCGAGCGAGCGTCGCCAGGATAGCCGCTCCCGTGGGCGTTACCAGCTCTCCTTCAATGGGTACTGGTCGCCAGGGAGCCGCCACACGGCGTAGAATCTCCAGCGTCGCGGGCGCGGGAACAGGCAGCAGGCCGTGCGCCGTCTTGACATGCCCGCTCGTCAAAGGCAGAGATGAGGCATAGAGCTGCTCTATACCAAGCGCCTCTATCCCGATGGCCGCGCCAGTTATATCAACAATCGCATCAATGGCACCAACCTCGTGGAAATGAACCTCTTCGATACTGGTGCCATGCACCGTTGCCTCCGCCTCCGCCAGACAGCGAAAGATAGCCAGCGCGGTCTCGCGCACACGCGTTGGTAACGTCGAGGACTGTAGCAGGGCAGCGATAGCAGAGAAGTGGCGCGCGGGCTGCTCCTTTTCCGCCAGTAACACGTCGAAACGCGAGCCACGTATCCCCTTATCCTCGTATGCATCAAGGGTCAGTTGATAGTCCTTCACAGGCAGGGCCGCCAGTCCATGCTTCAACACGTCCAGCGAAAGGCCGACGTCGAGCAGCGCTCCCAGGAACATATCGCCACTAATGCCGGAATGACAATCCAGGTACGCTATCTTCTGTGCCATATGCAGATCGCTCCATCTTTTCCATCGTATTTGCTCACAAGTTCTCTCCCATTGTACCTTTCTATAGAGAGAAACAATTCTTTTCAACGTTTAATGCCGCGCGCAACAGCGCCAATGCCTTCCGCTTGCGATTACACACCGTTCGCTCGGTGACGCTGAGCAACTGCGCCGCCTCCTTCTCCGAGCATCCTTCCCAGAAGAGTAGGAGAAGCACAGCCCTCAACCTGGGCGGCAGGAGCATCACCTGGCACGCAAGATCGCTTGTTTCAACCGCGAGCAACATCCTATGTGCCTGCTCATCTTCAACCTCTAAGCGGCAAACGTCACCGTTGGATGGCACAGCGAGCCGATCGAGACTCGCCACCAGGGAGCGGGGGATACGCGTTGCGCGCTTCACCCGGTGATCGTGCCAGCAGCCTTCCCGCATCATAAATGCCTGATACACATGCCTGCGCTCAAACTGGAGTGCATAGAGAAAGTTCTCTTCCCAGAACGAACGTTTCGGGTCCAGCAAAGCGCGAAAAATGCTCTCATGCAGATCGGCGCACAGATCGTAGAGCAAGGCGTGCCGTTCAGCGAGACATACGCTACTGAGCGCCGTGGCGGCCCAGTATTCATTGCTTGTTTGCATACGGGAGAGAAGCGCGGAGAAAACTGCATCGCGCCCCTGCTCATCTCCATAAGCCAGAGCGGCGCGGAACATGCGCACCAGCGCTTCGAGCGAAACCTCAGTTTGCTCGCTAAGCTGCTGAAATGTGAGAAGCGGACAGGGAGGAAGAGCGCTCGTATGTCGAGCTGTACTCCTTTTTTCCACCTGCACAAAGGTATCAGATACATTATTGAGGATAGGACCACTTTCCACGTCACCTCAAACCTCCATCATTGCATCTTTTAATTATCCTGGTATTAGTATAAGTCTTTGCATGTAAAGCGTCAAATTTTTAGCGTTGGATAGGACTTTTTCTCTGCAATGGATAAAAAGAGGCTTTTCGGGCAAGCAGAGGGAATTCATAGTTATTGCGCTCGCCCTCTCCTGTTTCCTACTACTTCCCGCTTCTGTGAAACGCCATAGCATCGCGATAGATCTCTACATAGCGCAGCGCAGAGCTACGCCAGGAGTGATCAGCCGCCATTCCGTGCTGCTGGAGCACGCGCCAGACATCCTTGAAACGATAGACCTCCAGGGCGCGCACAACGGCGGCGAACAGTTCCCAGGCATCATAGTTATTGAACACAAAGCCATTGCCAACGCCAGTGCCCGGATCGTATTCCTGCACAGTATCAGCGAGGCCACCGACGCAGCGCACCACAGGGACGCTTCCATAGCGCATAGCGATCATCTGGCTTAAACCGCAGGGTTCGAAGCGCGAGGGCATCAGGAACATATCGCTTCCCGCGTAGATGCGCTGCGCCAGCTCTGTATTGAAGGTCAGGAAGACAGCGACCTGATCAGGTGAGCGCGCCGCCAGATTTTGCAACAGCTCATGATAGTGTTGATCGCCGATACCCAGCACAAGCAACTGAATGCCCTGGGTAAGGAGCGGCTGAATAGCGCGCGCGACCAGATCGAGCCCCTTCTGGTCAGTCAGGCGCGAGATCATCGCCATCAGAGGGATATCGGGGTGTACCGGGAGATGCGCGTACTCCTGCAGAAATGCTTTGTTCTGCGCGCGCTTCTCAAGAGAGTCGGCAGTAAAGGGTGTTTGAATATAATGATCTGTGGCAGGATTGATTTCCTGATAGTCAACGCCATTGAGAACACCGAACAGGCGATCGCGGCGAGAACGCAGCAGATGGTCTAATTTCTCGCCGAAGGTCGGCGTCAGAATCTCCTGCGCGTAGCGTTCACTCACTGTCGTAACGGCATCGGCGAACAGGATACCACGTCCCATAATATCTACCACGTTCGCCAGTTCGGAAAGCTGCGGGTAAAGAAAACCATTTGCCGCGACGCCTGCGACTTCGAGAATGCGGTAGCCAAAAATGCCCTGATACGCGAGATTGTGAATAGTGTAGACCGTGGCAGTATGTGTAAAGAGTGGATCTGTATGATAGACCGTATGCAGCCAGTTAGGAACTATACCGGTATGCCAATCGTTGCAATGCACAATATCGGGGGACCAGTTCAGGGCGCGCACCGCTTCAAGGGCCGCGCGACAGAAGAGAATAAAGCGTTCACCATCATCTGTATAGCCATAAATATTTTCGCGATCAAAGTAGCGTGGAGCATCGATCATATAGACCGGTATAGAGTCACCAATCGTCCCCTCGCGAACACTGACCTGGACATTGAAGCGTCCCATCTGCACAGGGACCGCATTGAATATCGTTTTTAACTGAAAACGCTCCGGATCAACCTGTCGGTAACGAGGCATAATCAGACGGACATCGTGGCCCAGGGCTTTAAGAGCCTTAGGCAATGCTCCCACCACATCTGCTAACCCGCCGACCTTCGCAAATGGCACAACCTCAGCGGCAAGTATCAGAATATTGAGGGGCTGTTCATACTGCATACATAAATCCTCTCGCTCGCAAAACATAGTCCATTATAGCATAACCAGCGAATGCGCAAAAATAGGGACGAAGCGATGAAGTATTTTTCACCTTTTCGTCCCTAAAAGTGGATGGCGTTCTACAAATTCTACAGCTACACCTTATAGCGGTTACGCGTCAAGAAGTAGAACTGAATGGCCGCCAGAATCGCCATAACGAATACCACGACCATCGCATCTGGAGCGACAATAGCGGGTGTCTGACCCGGAGCCGCGACAGGTGGAATGGCAGTGCCTCCCTGGAACGTAATGTTCGTCTCGGTTTCGGGGAAGACCGGGACCGAGAAGAAGGCAAACGCCGCAATATAAATGAAAAGGCAGGTACCCACCACCAGCCATTGTCCGAGGCAGCCAAGATTCCTCTCGCCCACGATCGCAAATTCGCGACGCGACACAGAGGTCCAGATGACGGCCAGAATGAGCATACCCGCGCAGAGCATCATAGAGGTCAAAATCTGATTTGCAGTCGACGCCGTATGGACCAGAAAGGTTGCCGCCGCGATCACCGCCGTCGTCACAACAGAGCCGATCACCACCAGATTGCGATTAGACTTCCACGCCCAGATAGCACCTGCCAGCAGGCCGAATGAGGTAGTGGTAATAATCGCATTCACGATGTAGCCAGCCTGCTGCGAGAACGCGCAACTGCCCGGCACAAAAGCCTTACGCGCGCAGATAGTCAGGTAGCTACCCAGCCCAATGAAGGTCCAACTATGTATCCAGGCAATCAGTGGATAGATGGCGAACCAGGCGAGCAGGGTGATAACCCCAATCTGTGCCAGACCCAGCGCACCAAAGAGGTAAAGTCCCGACATCGTGCGCTTACGCACTGGCCGCATCAGGTAATGCAGGCGTAAGGCAAAGGCACCCAGTGTCACAAAGATAGAAGAGCCGAGAATAAAGCCTGCGGCTAGCGTCACAACTCTTGTTCCAAAGAAGGTGCGATGCGGAAACAGAAGCGTGCCTAATCCATTAATATCAGCATAAGTATAGAAAACCATAAAAGCCACGAGCAGCAGAGAACCCGCGATAATCAGCCAGCGAATAGTAGGAGTCGTGCCCAGATCGCGGCGATCGGGATTGCGCTGTTCCCGTATGGCGAGCTGACTATAAAAGATCATTGCCGCTCCAACCGCGAAGACCGCAATACCGAGCGCGACAAAATCAAGGGCATCCGGCTGAAACCAGAGTACTCTACCACCCAACACTGGATTCCAGGAGGTGGTTGCCTGAGGGAAATACTGATTGCAGGTCGGCTGGGTAGCGGAGCAGCCCGTCAGGCTGGACCCCAGCACGATCGCCAGGCCACCGAGCGAAAGCACTGCCCCCAGGCCGGTAAAGAGAATGGGAGGAACCACCGGCTTCGGATCGAAGAGCAGCACGATCACCTGAATGATCGCAAAGCCGCCTAGGAAAACCAGGCTCAGTCCAAACATGCCAATCTCTAACCCCTGAAGGGATGCAGCGGTCATTTGTAGATTAATATAACTGGGGATCTGCCCCACCAGAAGGGCTGCAAGGAAAAAGAAGCCGACCGCGAAGATCATGGCCCGAGCCCATGATATTCGCTCGGGTGCTCCCTGTTGTTGTGCTTGTTGCATGGATCGCAATCCCTTTCAACATGCCGTTCACATCTGCTATAACGACATGACCAGCGATCAAAGTAATACTCAGCGACATCCCTGGCGGGATGCCGCCCATAACGTGCTACTACTGTGTAATTATCAACTCGGCCAGCATCGTTGGATGGATGCGGCAGAAGTAATAAATGGTATGATCAGGATTCACCTTGTAATCCGACGCCCTGATAGTGTACGTAAATTTCCCACCAGTCTTCAGGTACTTCGACGGATCATTGCCAGAGTCAAAGATCGTCGGCGCGGGCTTCGGAGAAGCCGTAGGGTCGTTGCCAACAATGGCCGTAACCGTGTGAGGCTGATCGGTTGTATTGATCCAGGTGATCGTCGTTCCCACTTTTACCTTGACATTAAGCGGGTTAAAGCAAGAAGGCGTACAGGATGCACCCGAGATGGGCTGTGTGATATTCAAGGTCAAAGCCTTCTTCTTCGTGTCATCCGTTGGCGAGCCGAATTGCCCGGTCTTCCCTAGATTCACAGCCGTCTGATAGGCGGTGGGATTGCTATTTTGCAAATAATCAACCAGCCCATCAAAGCCATTTTTGACAACGGTCGTATCGAAGCCCTGCTTCTTCAAGTACGCGGGGTCGTCAGAGCGAATAAACTGGAACATATAGTTGAGCTGATTGGCATCCAGCGCGCCACCGTAGTCCTGGTTCATAGGAATCTGGTTCGGGTTAGTTGGCGCAGTCGCCTGGGGATTCCATACCCCCGCAGAGATGATGCGTTGAAGCTGGAAATCACTCAATGCGTTTAAAGTGCTAATAGGGTAGCCATTGTACTTCACATTCGTCAGCTTGTTGTTGACGATAGCGTAGCATTGGAATACGCAATACTGTGCGTAGAGCTGCATGCCGTTCGTAACGGCGGTCACCTGTTGCGTGTTCATCTGGTCCGTCTCAAACCCTGCCTCTCGAATCCAGAAGACCGGGATCATGATCGAAACCAGACTAAGCATAGCAAGGGCACCGTAGCCTGCCTTCTCTACCGCATTCGTGCGAGAGTAGAATAAATATAGCAAGCCGCCAGTAACGACAAGCAGAACAATAATGCCCACGGCAGCCTGTCCAAAATTTACCATAAAACATTACTTTCTGATAAAAGCCTCAATACTCTTCGACCTTTATAGAGCATAGACGGCATTATCATTCCCAAAGCTTTATCGGTCCACTATGGCCGATAGCAAGATGTCCTTTAAAAAGTCTCTTCAGAGACAGCTTCTTTGTACATCCTCTCTCTAAGAGGGCATATGTATGAAGCGTACAGGTCTGACATCGCTTCAAGATCAAGTGCAAGACACAGACGGCGCGGGTATAATGCGTGTCGTCGGATCAGGATGCGGCACCGTATTGTTGAGCGTACCGGTATCTACAATCACATCACTCCCCTGGAAGGTGAGAGCAAAACGATCAGCGCTTCTCGGTGCCGGACCATCCAGGTACTCACCATTCACATTGTAGTGCGAGCCATGGCATGGGCATTTGAAACTGATGCACTCATCGCGGAAAGCGTATGTGCAACCCAGGTGAACACAACGCTGGTAAAGCGCAACCCAGAAAGTACCATCGCTATCCTTCACCACAGACTCCGACTGGAGTTGATCAGTGAGATCAGTGCCTTTCAAAAGCAGAGGCGTTCCACTGGCCATATGCACCAGATACGTTTTCGCCTGCTGATTGTAGAAGACACCAGCAGTATTATTCTTAAAATTGGCGGGCAGGGCGGCTGGGAAATCGGTCTTCTTGCCCACAGTGATAGCCGAGCCAAACTGACCAGCCAGATTAGGATAGAGCATATATAACGCGCCCGCCACGCTTGCCGTAGCAGAGACGCCCCACACAGCGAGCATAGAACGGCGTACGAAGCGTCGGCGCGAGATACGCTGCTTCGCAATCTCCGCCGCCTCAGCCCCGCCACCGTGGAGCACCTCATACTGTTGCGGCGTGATTGGCGGTCTATCAATGTCGTTTATCGTCATAGCAATTGTTTCCTTGCCTAGAGATCAAAGTAGACGCCGGTATTCCACGGCCATGTCCATAGCCAGCCTGGGCCACGGAAGAAGCTCCCGATCAGCGTAATCACCGCCCAGAACACCACAAACATGGTGAACGTTACAATGGCGACCTTGCGATCAGAATAGGCTCGGCTCGGATTGCGATCAACGTATGGGAGTACGGCCAGAGCCAGCAGCGTCAATCCAGGCACCAGCACGCCAGCAGAAGTCGGCGCGAAGTAGTGCAGGAGTTCTTGCAGTCCCAGGAAGTACCAGGGTGCCTTCGCCGGGTTTGGCGTCACATTCGGGTTAGCGGGACCCTGCAGCGGCGCGTTGATCTGCAGCGACAGCAGTGTCACCATCACCATCACCGCCGTGGCCGCGAAGAACTCGCGCACCAGCAGGTGAGGCCAGACAAAGACCGAATCTTCGAGCGGTCTCTCGACGCGGGTGATCGCCTCTTGCCGCACGACAGCCAGCGTACGATAGCGTCGCTGCGTTGCGGCTGCCTGCGTCTGTACCTGTGGTTCCTTCTGTTCAATTGACATGTAAGTATCCTCTCAAGAGCGTCTCGAACGCCATACTGGAACAGACATCCCTCTTATGAACCAGTCGTGCCAGCTACAGCGCGCTCACGGGCTTCGCGGGCCTCCAATTCACGACGGGAGGGAGGGGGAGGACCGGCTTCACCGCCATCCTTACGGATACGCCAGAAGTGAACGGCCATCAACAATGCACCAGCCAACGGGAGCAAGATCACGTGACCGACATAGAAGCGAATCAACGTGGCTTGCGCTACCGCGCCACCTCCGACGAGCACTTTATAGACCGGATCACCCAATAACGGGGTATACGGCGCGAGATTGGTGCCGACCGTGATAGCCCAGAGCGCAATCTGGTCCCACGGGAGCAGATAGCCTGTGAAGCTCAAGAACAATGTTACAAAGAACAGCAGTACGCCAACGACCCAGTTGAACTCGCGCGGCGGCTTATACGCACCATGATAAAAGACGCGGATCATATGCAGCGTCACAGAGACCACCATCAAGTGAGCGGCCCAACGGTGCATGTTACGCACGAGATTACCAAATGAGACCGCACTATTCAATTGATTAATGTTCTGGTACGCCAGACTGGTACTAGGTATGTAGTAAAACATCAGAAAGACGCCTGTAATCGTCAGTAGCAGGAACAGGAAGAAGGAAATACCTCCCATACACCAGGTATACGTAATCTTCATCGCCTGGCGACTGACCTTCACGGGATGCAGGTGCAGAAATACGTTCCCCATCATCACCAGAGATTGATTTAAGGGCGTATCGGGATAGCCATGACGGAAGACAGAGCGCCAGACCTGGCTTTCGACGATCTTCTGCGTCGCCACATCAAGCAAGCTTTTGTTAGAAGTAGAGCCCACTTTGCCTCCTCAAAGGATCTAGACTTGTTGGAAAGAATATTGTTACAAATAGTTCTCGTCGCTGATTATATCATACATCTGTTCGTATCGGTACCCCTCCTATTCAGGCTGGGACAGCTTTCTCACGTCGAGAGTTGCAAGAACGTTTGCATCCTTTTGACAAGATTATAATGAATTGCAACGCCTGAGTGGAAGAGGAACAGGCGGAAATTCTCCTCTTGTCTCAAATATGCCTGTGTCGATGTTAATAGCGTACTCCTGTTCCATGCTTGAAAACATCAGGTACTTACCTGATTTTTCATAGTCTCACACCTGATTCGCCCATCTCTGCTCATTTGACAGGAAACATACAGAACCTATACAATTACCATTGTCAAAGAAAGTAGATAAACAGCAAAGAGATCTTCACTATGGCCAATTCCAGCAACAAATACAGGGAGGTCATGCACAACAACGGCTTGCTCAAGCCGATGCTTGGGATACCCGTTTTCTATCGCGTCTTGATCGCCAATAGTGTCATTATCTTCGTCGGCGCGACTGGCGGCACCTGGTTGGCGTCGCGGCTCAATACCCTGCCATCCGCGTCAACCATCCTGGTCGTCTTTGTCATTGTCGGCTGGCTGGTGAGCGTAGCCCTGAACTTCGTTGTGCTGCAGATCGCTTTTCGACCGCTTATGGAGTTGGGCCGGGTAATGAACCGCGTGCAATCGGGCGAACGGATGCTGCGCGCCCCGCTCACAGGGGTCGATCCACAGGCCGATCAGCTCGCGCGTACCTTCAACGAGATGTTGGAGACGATCGACGAAGCGAACCGTCTGCGCGCAACCCAGATCCTGAATGCTATGGAAGAGGAGCGCAAACGCATCGCCCGCGAGCTGCACGACGAGACATCCCAGGTTCTGACTTCGCTGCTCATCAGCCTGGCGATTCTCGAAGAGTCGATTACCACGCCGGAGGCGCGCGCCCGCATCGGCGATACACGCAGACTGGCCCATCAGACGCTGCGCGCTATCCGCAACCTGAGCATAGATCTGCGCCCCAGCGCCCTCGACGATCTGGGACTTCTACCGGCGCTGCGCTGGTATGTCAAAGAGTATCAACAAAAATTTACTATCGATGTCGATCTGCAAGCAACAGCATTTAAAGAGCGCCTCCCAACTGATGTGGAGACGGCACTCTACCGCATTATACAGGAATCTTTGACCAACGTCGCAAAGCATGCCCATGCACATAAAGTGAGCGTCGTGCTCAGAGAAGATGCAGTCGCTGTCTACGCAACCATTGGCGACGATGGCATTGGTTTTGACGCCGAGCAATTGCAGAAAACACCGGGGCCGGGGCAGGAGCGTGGCTGGGGATTGGTAGGCATGCATGAGCGGGCAAGCCTGCTCGATGGCTCGTTGACTATCGATTCTCAATCAGGGAGCGGTACGATTGTCCGCGTGTATATACCGCGACCGCTCACACCTCTCCCCATACAAGAGCCACTGGATGAGCAAGCCGATTCAGCAAGTGACTCGCGCATAAAAGAGTACAAAAATATATGAAAATACGAATTTTATTGGCCGACGATCACACCATTTTACGCGCAGGACTCAAGATGATGCTCAACGCGCAGCCCGATATGGAGGTGATAGGAGAAGCCCAGGATGGTCGTCAGGCTATTCACGAGGCCCGACGCCTGCAACCGGACATTGTATTGATGGATATCACAATGCCCGATATCAATGGCATTGAGGCCACACGCGAGATCAAAAAAGTCGCCCCGGATGTCAGAGTACTGATACTCACCATGCACGAACACGATGAGTACATCTTCCAGGCTTTACGCGCTGGTGCATCGGGCTACATGCTCAAGGAGGCAGCCGACACCGAACTGATTACCGCCTTGCATGTGATCCGCAGCGGGCAGTTTTACCTCTCGCCAATGGCGCAATCGGTGATGGTCGGCGATTACCTGCAACGCGTGCGCACAGGCGAGGAGAAGGATAGCTATAGCAGCCTGACGGAGCGGGAGCGAGAAATCCTCAAGCTGGTCGCCGAGGGCTATACCAATAACCAGATTGCTGAACGGCTGGTGATCAGTCCTAAAACGGTGGATACCCACCGCACCCATATTATGGACAAGCTCAATCTGCACAGCCGCGCCGAGTTGGTGAAATATGCGATGCGACGCGGCCTGCTAGAAAACTAGGTGGTGGGGGTCTATGAAAGAGGGCTACCTTCCCTCGTCATCATCTTCAAAATCGGCAACCTCGCTGTTCTCTTCGGCGAAGTACTCATCGCTGTAAAAACCGACATCCTTGCCGACGTAGACGCTCACGAGAAAATCATCGCGCGGCATGTCCGCTGATAACACCAGATCCTCATCAATCTGCTCAATCAGCTTGGTCAGGTCGGCCTCCTCCAGCTCTCGCTCCAGGATAAGCGTCCCATGTACCGCTGTAGTGGTAAAGTGAATATCGACGGTACCCAGCCGATTGTTGCTCTGAAGACTATTGCCCTGCATAATGTAATAGCCCTCAGAGTAGGGAGTGCGAAAGTGGCGCTCAAAATGAATATCATCCATACGTTTTGTTCTTCACGCGTAGCCTTGCTGCGCGCTCCTTTCTCTGTGTCTGCATCTCGCTATTTATGCGGGCGCGCGCTCGTCTTAGACACCCGCTCGCTCGAACTACGATCCGAGCCTGTAAGCCGTGCATATTATATCACAGCCCCTCGTTTTGAACAGCCTTCTTGCCCGTGTGATTACGTCAGAAACGTGATCACCCTGAAAGCGTATTCTGACCTTGTTTAATGTGATAACGAGTCGAGACGAACCGATTGCTTCTTCTTTACAGAAGAGTTCGCCGCCTCTACCAGCATACTCAAATCAAGAGCGGCCTGTACGTTCTCAGCTGCAAAAGTACGTTGTTGAATATGTGCGACCCATTGCTGGAAGGGAGCTGGTTGATCCGGCGGAATATCTTTCCAGGCAACCCACACTGCGGCCTGTTTTCCCGCCCGCGAACTACGAATACGCACTATAGAATCGGGAGTCCCGTAAAGCAAACTTCCCTCTGTACCATGCGCTTCGATAGTAAAGGGAGAGAAATGATTGACAAAGCTGGCCTCCGCAATGCCAAGTGCGCCCTGTGCATAGTTGAGAACAGCCGCTACGTTATCCTCCACCGCTCGTCCGGTAACAAAACCAAAGCTGGCACTAACGCTCTGTGGCAATCCGAGAAAGAGCCGCGTCAGGTACATGGGATGCGCTCCCAGGTCGATCATTGCGCCTCCGGCAGTCAGCTGGGGATCAAAGAAGTATGGAGGCAACCATCCTGAGCGAGGATTCTGAGGCGTCCCAAGAGCACCATCATGAGTGAGGCGCACCCTGACTTGCGTCAGTTCACCGAGCAACTTACGATCGAGAATTCCTTTGATCGCGAGCGTCGAGCCAGAGTACAGCCTCGGCAGCGAGACCATCAATACCACTCCGGCTCCCTTGACTGCTGCTACAATCTCGTTGCATTCTCGCAGGGTAGGCGCAAGCACTTTTTCTGTAAAGATATGTTTGCCTGCTCGCGCCGCGGCAACCATCACATCCCGGTGCATCGTTGTCGGAGTGTCAACAATGACACCATCGATATCAGCACGCGCAAGCAGATCATCCAGGCGTTCGAAGAAAGGAACTCCTAAATCTTTTGCCTGAGCGCGTCCACGATCCGGCGTTTCGTCCCAGACTGCCGCCACAGTCGTCGCACTATTTTCACGCGCCTGCCGAGCATAATCAGACGCGTGAACATGCCAGAAGCTGAGCATCGCAACGCGTATGCCTGGCGCGCTGCTGCGTAGCGGAGACGCTGCATCGCTGGAGGCAAGGCCAACTACTAGCGGTGGCGTCAGCACCAACGTCGCCAATGCCTCACGTCGCGAGATACGATTATCTTTTCTGTTCTTCCTTCGCATGGCATTTCACTGATCCGCTTCCATGCCTCGTACTACAAAAACTTTAATGACCCGCGCAAAGGCGAGAAGAATGCCTGCTCCCAATCCGCGTAGTTGCTCTGCGGTGCCTGCTGCACAATCGTATAGAGATGGCTCCCATGCACAGCCGCCAATAGCGTCACCGTATAGTTGGCACCACTCTGCTGCAGATTTCCCTGCGACTGCTGCCATGTCGTACCTGCAAAGGACAGAGCAGCACCGGCCTTCGTTCCGCTCAATCCCAGCTTCGTTGCCTGCTGTTGCAGCGCCGCGTTCACATCACCGGCGTTGGCAACAGTGATATCCACTCCGGCAGTATGGTTACTGGCGAAGAAATGGGCAGCACCTGGCCCCACCTGCTGCGTCCAGCCATTCGGATACGACAATGCAATACCAAGCTGAGCATTACTGAAGCTCAGTTGCGGTTGCGTGATTGGTGCGACGCTGAACGGCTGCGCCGCTGCAATCCAGGCTCCAACACCGCCTACGATGAGAATAACCAGCAAGAGAGCACCGACCAGGAGAGGCAAGCGGCTGCGCCTCTGTGGCCTGACAGGTGCCTGACCTCTATTATCCTGCGCCACACCAGCAGCGACTGGCTCCTGCACCGGAAGCGGCGTACGGGGGGCAGGCACTCTCTGCACCGCTTCTGGTTGACGCTTATCGATATAGACGCTTTGCGTCGGTGCCTCTAACATCGTATTGCCAGCCTGCGACGGCGTGCCCTTTGATGGTGGGAGCGCAGTTGAGCTCTGGTTTTCAACATCATAAGGAGAACCGTCCGTCGGCTCAGATGACTGCTGGGGAAGTGGGCTGGTCGGTGGCTCCTCTTCCGGGCTTGCTTGAGCAGGCTCGCTGCGAGGGAGTTCCAGCGGGCTGGTCGGCAGGAGTTCAACGGATTGTTCCTGTGAGTTAGCTCGTTCTGCGGGAAATGCTGCTATCGCACGGGTGGGAAGATCTTCGATATCCTGTGCATTTTCCTCAGCATGTTCGCTCTCAGAAGGTGCCTCCGCTTCTGGTTCCCACACCCTCACATGCAGTTCTCGCTCAGGAGCATGCGCTACGGAAGGTGTCTGTTGCGCTGGCAGAGCGTTTTCTTCGGCAGGTTCATTTACCGACACGTGCGTCATCGCTGTCGGCCATACAGGAGAGCGCGGTGACTGTGCAGCGGATTTTCGCTTTGGTGCTCGATCGCGCGCGCCATCGCGTACACGAGCAACATTCGGCAGCGGTCGCGGCTGTGGTGCAGGAGATAGTAGTCGCTCTGGCTGCGCGGGTTCCTCCGCCACCTCCTCCTCATCGTCCATCTCAGGCTGCGGTGTCTCCGGCAGCTTCTCCTGGGGTTCAGCAAGCGTCGTATCAGGCGGTCCCTTTTTCTCCTGCTCACTCTCCTCAGTCAATGTGTATTGCCCGTGCCACGAAGATGGCGCATTACGCGCGGGCAGGGGTGACGGGCGAGCCGGAGGCAGATGCGCTACCTGCTCGCGCAAAACAGGCTTCCCTTCATCTCGCGCCTGAGCAGGAGATTGAGAAGCGTTGATCTTCGCAGCAGATATCGACTGGGGACTAAAAGGATGAGAGGGAACAAGCATTCCACAGTTATTGCAAAAGCGGACATCATCTCTGGGCAGATCGGTGCCACAATATTGACATTGTATAGCCACAAACATATCTCCTGAAGCCAATTCGATTGACCTTTTGGGTTTCCTTTACTATAGCAGCATGTAAAGAATAAATGGTTCTACAGGCTCTTTCATTCCTTTAGAGTATACTACATCGGCTCAAAGCATAGCGTATAGTGCCTTCACAGTAGCTTAAAAAGGCCATTGCGTCAAGCAACTCAACAGATCGGTAGTACAATAGAGTTATGTCTTCAGGTACCCCTCCGACTCCTCAACGCCTGCGGCACTGCGCAAGCATTTGGGGTGGATAGCAAGGTGACGGAGAGCCGCCACCTTGCTGTCCACCCCTGAAATCCTGGAAGCGGCATCGTAGCTTCCAGGGAGAGAGCCAGCAAAAGCTACTTCAATGTTAACAACGCCTCGCGCTCAGCCGCTGTCTCGAACGCCTGCTGATTCTTCACAATCTCGACCAGCTTCTTACGGCCCTTCGGGCTACCGATCATCAGCACGCCGACGAGCTTATTGTCACGGAAGAAAAGCTTGCGATAGTTCTCGTTGCCCTTCTCGCCGGGTTCGCGCCGCGAAATTGGCGAGAGTTCGGGGTTATTTGACTCGGCGGTGCCGACAACGGCGATATTCACATCGAAGAGTGGGCTGGTGTAGGTGGGCACATCCACATATGCCTGATGCCCGCCAGCCATATTGACGGCAACGACGCGTCCGTGGGCCATCGCGTTATCCCAGGTACCCATTGTGTGATGCCGGTTGATGGTGGGATCAAAGAATTCCGCGACATCACCAGACGAGTAGACGCCCGGCACATTGGTCTCAAGGTACTCGTTGACCACGATACCATTGCGCACCTCTACGGGCGTCTGCGCCACGATCGCCGTGTTGAGGGTAATACCCAGTCCGATACCGATCACATCGGCCTGGATTTCGCGCCCTTTCCTCGTCTTGATATAACTGGGCACCCCATTCTTGGGCACAACCTCCTCAATCTCATCGCCGTGAATGACCTGAACGCCGAACTTCTTGGCGATATTATCGATAACCTCGCCGCCATCAGGGTCCAGCGAGTTGCGCAGCCAGTAGGGACCACGCATGATCCAGGTCGTAGCGAGCTTACGCACGGCAAAGCCATCACAGAGTTCGTAAGAAATAAAGCTGCCGCCGTAGGCAACCGCCGTGCGCGATTCCAGCATGCGCGCGATGATCGTTTTGGTATCGTCAAGCGTGACAAAGTTATAAATATGCTTGACATCCTGCGCGCCCGGCACCCGCAGCGGATTCGCCCAGCCACCGGTAGCGATCAACAAGGCATCGTAGGGAAGGCGCTGCCCCTTATCGGTCACAACGACGCGCTCATCGGTATCTATGCTGGTGACCATGGTCTCCGTGACCAGTTGAATGTTACGCTGCTCATGCCACGCGAAGTCGCGAATCATCACCTTCTGTTCGACGATAACACCCTGCAAAAAGCGTGGCAGGGAGACGCGGTTGTAGAGCGGGTAAGGCTCGTTGGTGAGCAGGTGAATGCTGCAATTCGGATCGTTCTTGCGCAGCGTCTCGGCAGCAGTCGTGCCCGCTATGCCGTTGCCTATGATCACATATCGTTTGTCGTGCGTTGCCAAATAGATCTCTCCTTGTCTACGTGCTCGTCCCGGAGGACAAGTGTGCTCTACGCGAAATATCCTTAAAATCTTAGCATAGATTGTCGGATAACGCTATAGCTCAGTTGAAGACCCATTAGTAGTAAAGTATCATATCACTGAGAAGGCAGTTCCAATAAATCACTGATAAATTTATAGAGGTTAGCTAGCGATGAAACCGTAGTAATAGTTTGATCACAAACCCAATTGTCCCTGGCAATACTCAGCGTATTAGCGATCCCAGGATGGATGACGCTTGCAATAGTTGCGATCACAGCTTTTTCATAATCAAACGGTTTCCAGTGACTTTTATGCATAAGGTCTAAGCTACTAAGAAACACTTCGGCCCCTGCTTTATGATCGGGATAGACATGACTGGCACATTCAACCAGCATAGAATCTAAGGTTCCCTTTTTGTTGTTGTCAGGCAAAACGTAAATCCCTGTCCGAGGCAACTTTTCTGATATGGAAGGAGCAGTAATGATCCCTGGTATATTTGATATTCCTGGGAAAAAAGTGCTTAATTTATCCGTATACATTTTTGCAACTTCATGAGGTAATTTAGTATCCGCATCTACAATAATTCCTAAAGCATGAATATTGCGAGCGTAAGACGGATATAAAGTCATAATATCAGATATATTTTGCGACAGTGAACTACCACGGCCTTGATATACAGCTACCGAATGAGTTTGAGAGGTAAAGAAGTATGGTAAATGCACATAATTGTGAGAATATAAACTATCGTCTTCCTTTCTTTGAGGAACAATATCAAGCCAGAATGTATCTAACGTCTTCCTATTTCCCTTAAAGATTTCCAAACCAAACATACGGAGTAGCTTGCAGAGAGCCGCCTGATCGTGTGCTCCCTCAGTAGCCAGAATAGAATATTTCAACCCCACTATCTCACCTCTAATCCCAGATCTTCCCGCGACCGAGTAAGTAAGCCCTTATCTAGCCGTGTTACAACAGCCCGTTCTTTCTCATGTTTAAATCGGTAAGCAACCAGATCAAAAGCTTCTTCACTACATACATCGATAATTGTATCAACAGCCTCAAGACTATGCGTGGTGACGAAAAGCTGAACGTTATTCTTAACACATTCTTTCACCAGCCAGGTAAAACTCTTCTCTAGCGCTCGCGTATGAATAGACATCTCGACTTCATCAACAAGCAACAAACCATCCTTTGCACCTGGAATTGCACCGGCTAAGGCAAAAACACGACGCAGACCATCACCGAATACGCTCAAAGGAGCACGTTTCAATCTGGCGTGTTTGATAGAGATCGTTGGACGCTCTGCGGCACTAATGATTATATCTACGTCCTGAATATTATGATCGAAAAATTGTAGCAGCTCAATAGCACCGGATTTGGCCTCAGCATTCACGATATCGCTCCAGAGCAGTGATGGAGTAATACTGAGTCGGTGAGATGAAGGGTTTATGAATTGAGTAGGAAGAGTAGCTATCCTATCTTTTCTTATTGCAGGGAGAGGTCGCCCACTCATAAACGTTAGAGTTTCCTGCACCTGACGATCAGCATCAGATAGGGTTGGAAGCGTATTATGGAGAAATGCAGACACATGTACTCTTATGCCTTGTACCTCTTTATCTCGATCCTCATAAACAGTTTCTCCATCACCCAATTTGGGGGAACTTATTTGCAGTATTTCGGAAAACTGTTCATAGCGAGCTGCTATCTTCTCTACAAGACAGCTTCCTGATGCAGAAAGCATAATTTCGGGGATAGTCTCGGAGAATGCACTATCTCCTTTTATTTGTGGAAATAGCCACGTTATGCGTTCATTCAAACTTAAACTCGCGCTTCCCGCTTCTCGCGCAGCTGCAAGGGCAGACCACTTTCGCCAATTGAGGGGGTCGCTGAACAGAGAGAGCGCCTCCAACACACTTGTCTTTCCAGCATTGTTATCGCCAACCAGAAGGTTTATCTGGCCCGTATTTTCAAGTTTTAGATCTTGTAGGCCACGAAAGCGGTGGATAGTGAACTCATCGATATGTCTCACGGCAGCCTTCTCCTCTTTCCCCGATGGGCCTTGCACTATGACAACCATATATAATACCTCCTCTAACATCCATCGCACGCGAGCGCACTGGCGTCTCTCTTAGCATTATGCTACTTTTTGAAAATATTTACAATTGCACAATACTCCTGCGTTTACTGAGCAAGAAAAAGTACATCCTTAGATGAGATAGGATAAGAGAATGAAAAGAAGCGGATATATTGCCACTAGAGCAATGTATCCGCTTCTCTGTTATGCACGTTTAGTCCGCAGCTTCATTGGCGCTCGCACGCGCTTCATTCAGGCGGCCATGCGAGGGGCGCAGCGCGGCAACGATCATTGCGATGACGCTCAGGACGAAGGAGACCATGAACGCGTTGTGCAGGCCATGCAGGAAAAGGGCGAGCGCGGAAGGAAACTGGCTCATGCCACCGCCGTAGATGAAAACCTGCATCATTGCCGCCATCGGGACGGCGCTGAGCGCGAGCGGGAAGACGATGGCGATACTCAGCATCTGACCCGTATTGTTGAGCATGCTCAGAATGCCCGCCGCTGCCCCGCGCATGTTCGGGCGCACGGAACTCATAATGGCGTTGGTGTTGGGCGAGGTAAAGAAGCCCGATCCTCCACCCATCAGGACCATGTAAACCGAGAGCAACCAGTACGGCGTCGTCGGACTGATCGTGGTAAGTCCGAAAAGACCCAGCGCGGTGATCGCGAGTCCTATAGGAGCGAGCAGGCGCGAACCAACGAAATCAGAGAGACGACCGCTTATAGGGCCGACGATCATGAAGGCCAGGCCAAAGGGTGTGAGCATCAAACCTGCCCTCAGCGGGTCCTGTCCGTAAGGTCCTTGCAGGAAGAAGATCAAGAGGAACAGCACGGCTCCACGCGCGATACCGTTTAGCAGACCACTCAGGTTCGCCAGGGTAAAGAGGCGGTCCTGGAAGAGATGCAGTTGGATAATCGGTTCCTTGATGCGCGGCTCGAAGATCGCGAACAGGAGCAGGCTGACGATACCAACCACGAGAATCGCAATCGTTACTGCCTCGCTAAGCATAGGGAAGGCAACCATCGTGATGGCAAGCAAGACGCCGGTCAGGCCAATGGTAAGCGTGATGCAGCCGAACCAGTCGATATGCTGCTTGACAACGGGGCGCGCAGGCTCGCGCAGGCGCATAATACCCCAGATTACTCCGAATATGCCTATAGGAACGTTGAAGAGGAAGACCCAGCGCCAGGACGCCTCCGTCAGCAGGCCGCCAATGATCGGTCCCAGCAGGAAGCCCGCGGCACCGGCGATCTGGTTGATGCCCAGGCCAAGGCCCACATGCCCCTTGCGGAACGCGTCGGTGACGATGGCGGTGCTGTTCGTTACCATAAGCGCGCCACCAACGCCCTGCACGACACGTCCGAAGATGAGATCGGCCCCGTGGAACTGCGGCTGCGCCAGGCCCGCGATTAGCGAACCAAGCGAGAACCTGACGAAGCCGCTGTTGTAGAGGCGCTTACGTCCCCAGATATCGGCCAGGCGACCGATCACCGGCGTCAGCACGGTGGTAATCAGCAGATAGCCCATCAACACCCACATGACAGTAAAAAAGGTAATATGGAGATCCGCCAATATATTGGGCAGAGCAATGAGCAGGGCTGAGCCTTGGATGGAGGCCAGGAGTGCGCCGACGGTGGTGACTGAGAGGGCTGTCCATTGATACCCATCATCATGGGGAGCAACATCTGCCGCAGGAGCGAGATTCTGCTGTGTCCCTTCAGTCGAGAGATGGGAAGATGATGATTGAGACGATTGAGACGATTGCATAGATACCTTTCCCTAATGCATTTCCACTTGACCCTGGTAGGTTTTCATGGATATACTTTCCCCATTGGGGACACTGGAACCCTGTTCTTTCTCGATCCGCTTGAGGGTACTGAAATGCCACTACTTGAACAATACAAGAAGAGATACACGGAGCGGCTTCATAGCTGTCACGCGCTATACTTCCAGCAGATGACGTAACGCGGGAAGAGCAGCAACGAGGCTGGTGCGTTCATCATCGCTCAACTGGCTCAAGCGGCGTTGCAATGACGCCTGCTGCGCGCAGTCAAACAGCACCACCACCATACGTCCACGCTCGGTCGGCTTTACCCAGACCGAGCGCCAATCTGTATCGTCGCGTGTACGCTCAATATAGCCCTGCGCGAGCAAACGCTTGACCATGGCCGTGACGGTTGAAGGTGCCACGCCCAGCTGTCCCGCCAGTTCCTGCATCGTACAGCGCTCGCGCTCAACGAGGACGCGCAAAAGAGAGATCTGGCCCGGCGTAGCCCGTAGCTCGGTTACATCGCGCCAGTTAGGAAACTTTTCTAATCCCTCTGGCTCGTCCTCAAGCGGCACGTCCGCAATCACGCGGCGCACTATCTTCGGCATGACACCGAGCAGGGAGCGCGCTAACTCCGCCGTCTCCTGCCTGACATTCTCCACTGTGTATTCTCCCTTATTACTTCGACTATCTAACTATATGATACACGAAATAATGAGAAATGTAAAGGGCTTGCGCTCACGTGTTATTCAGAGACCCCATAATGATAGATCTGGATGCACTTTTACTAAGGAAGCTGGTTTTCTCTGTAGGGACCGCATTTATGCCGTCCGGCGATTCATCGCTGTGTACCGCCTCATCACTCCTATTGCTCGTAGGGTTCCTAATACGGAGTGATGAATCGCCGGACGGCATCAACGCGCTTGCGGCCTGGCTTCGTCCTGGTATACGGCGATGAATCGCCGGACGCGATAAAATCGGGTCCCTACCTGTTGGCGGGATTCATTGAAGGTTGGCAGAGCGCTACGCTGTAGAGGCAAGCTCCTACGAGACGCGCTCTATGCGCCCCTCGGTTACGTCTCCGGCGGGATCGATGGCGAAGATGCGGGCATAGGGCGGCTCGGGATAGTGGCGATGCGAGAAGATCAGGTAAAGGTAGCCACTGCGCCTGGCCCATTCTTTGTCACGGGGAGAGGGGTAGGCTTCGGAGCGGGGATGCGAATGGTAGTAGATCATATCGCCGTCATACGCGTCGATGTCGTTATAAATACGGACGATATCGGCCTCGCTGATAATCGAGAAATCGTCGGGCTGCTCGGCGGCGTTGGCGGTTGGATAATGCTTGAGAACTGTTCCGTCTTTGCTTCCGAGCGCGCCACAGGCCTCGTCGGGGTAGCCCACGACGATATGGGCTTGCATTTCATCGTAGATTGACGCGGGGATACGCACAACAAAACTTGCTTCAGCTACCATAATACTTTTGCCTCTAATTCATCTTCAAGTTCACGCAGGTCGCGGGTCCACAGGTCTTCGCTCAGGTACTTCCAGCCGCCATCGGCCAGGATGGTCACAATCTTGCCCTGCTCCATGCTATCGGCCACGCGCAAGGCGGCATGCAGGGACGCGCCGCAGGAGGGTCCGGCGAAGATACCTTCCTGGTCCTTGAGCTGGCGCGTGCGGCGCAGCGAGTCCAGCGACGAGACAAGAATCTTGCCATCGAGCAGCGAGCGATCGAAGACAGGCGGCACAAATCCATCTTGCAGGCTGCGTAGACCCTGTACGGCCTCGCCCTGCATAGGTTCGGCGGCGACTACCTTGATGGCTGGATTGTACTCTTTCAAACGCCGCGCCGAGCCGGTGAGCGTGCCGCCGGTGCCGAGACCGGCGACAAAGACATCCAGATCGGGCAGGTCGCGTATAATCTCCGGGGCCGTGCCATAGTAGTGCGCGTCTGGATTGGCGCGGTTGCCGTACTGGTAGAGCATCACATACTGCTCGTTGCTCGCCGCCAGTTCCTTCGCCTGCCGAACGGCTCCGTTGCTGCCTTGCGCGCCGTCGGAGAAGATAATCTTCGCGCCGTACAGTTCAAGCATCTGGCGACGTTCGTTGGTCACATTATCGGGCATGACGGCCACGAACTGGTAGCCCTTGACGCGCGCGATCATCGCCAGCGCGATGCCCGTATTGCCGCTGGTCGGTTCCAGCAGCACTACGCCTGGCTTGAGCATACCCCTCGCTTCGGCGTCTTCGATCATGCGCAGGGCGATGCGATCTTTGACGCTGCCCGTGGGATTCGCGCCCTCTAGCTTGGCATAGATCTCTACCCCTGGACGCGGGCTGAAGCTCTTCAGTTCTACCAGGGGCGTGTTGCCGATGGTCTCCAGTATGCTGCCGTAGCGCATTGC
>Ga0066793_10000042_pt1 | contig 37057 bp, 29 predicted proteins | sample PersoiDNA2013189_FD_83876 | JGI IMG/M metagenome (GOLD analysis project Ga0066793, IMG submission 83876) | Permafrost soil microbial communities from the Arctic, to analyse light accelerated degradation of dissolved organic matter (DOM) -... | ecosystem: Environmental > Terrestrial > Soil >... | reverse complement strand
TATGTTGATCTGGGATCTGGGTAAGTAGCTCGTTACACCGAAAAGTTTTGTCGAGAGAGGCATCGACAGGATGAAGCACGCTGCGGCCGTGATGGCGAGCGCGCAGGGAATGCGCCTGTCCGCGAAGATGCCGTCGTTACGCTCGCGGGTAGCTGTCGCCTCCACGGGTTCGTCGTCTTCTTGCGCAGGCGCGTCCGAGGCGTCGAGCCGTCGGCGCCTGCGCCACGTCGCCACCAGACCGTAGATACCGAGCCCCATCGGGACGTAACCGAGAAAGAGGCTGCTCTCCGAGATGAAGCCTCCATGAAGGTGCCTCAGGATAAAGCTGCTGGTCACGCCCCCGAGTATCCTGGCGTCGGCATGCGGGATCAGATAATCCCAGGGGCGCCCGGAGTAAAGGTACAGGCTGAACAGGCTCCTGGCCTCCCATTGCCTGCGCGCCAGGGCGATCGCCACCACGCCCGCGACGACCAGGACGACCGAGACGCCGATGGCCCACGTGCGCGAGCGGCTCATCTTTCTCGGCTTTCTCCAGGGCCTGCCCAGCAGCCACACAGATGTGACGAAGACCAGCGCCATCGAAGCTCCGATGAGTCCGTAGTGGAAATTGAAGAGAGCCATCACCATGAAGACGGCCGCGCAAGCGACGTACATCTTTGCGCTTCGGTCTTTCCACGCCCTGAGCAGGAAGTAGAAGAAGACGGGGATCCACGCCACGCTCAAGAGCCCCAGGTGCTCTTTGCCCTGCACCAGCATGTAAGGCGAGAACGCGAATGTGAAACCCGCGACGGTCGCAGCCGCTCTGCTGCCGGTCAACCTGCGCGCCAGGTAGTACATCGTCACCGCGGCGAAGAAGAAGCACAGCAGAAGGAACACGTTGTACGCGATCGTCTCGGTGGTTGTAATGGACAGGGCCTGCAGGCTCACCGAAGTAAGGGGGTCCCGGAAGTAGATGCTCTGTGGAAGTCCGAAAGGCACCCCGACGATACTGACCAGGTTGACCGGCAGGTGCCTCGCGAAAGAGTACCTGTACCACCAGAGGTCCCAGATGGCGCCCAGGGGATCGCCGCGCACCGCGTACACCCGCGATACCAGCGTGACCGCAGGCCAGGTCATGAACGCGACCACGGCCGCATAGGCCGCGAACACGAGCGCCTCAACCTTTGAAAAGATGGTCCATCGCGCGCGGGGTGGTCTTTCGATTTTCAGTTCGGCCCTCTCCGATTCCGGACGCATGGTATCCTGTGGAGGCTCGATCCGCTCTGCGCCGCTCAACTCATCACTCCTGCTCCGCGAGGTCGTATCGCTCGAGGTGCCGTGCGGTGAAGCCTCTCAAGAAGCCGGCCCCGTAGACAAGGTTGGTTGCGACGATGCCGGGGAAGATGAGCAGGTTCGTGAGAATGTCGAGCGTCTTGACACTGGAAAACAAAACTATCAGAAGATACGATCCAAGACCTGCCAGGTATGCGTACAACAGGTACCTGCTCGCGAAGCTCAAGCCGAGCCCGAGGATCAGCAGGATCAGCAGCATCGATGGTACGAAGTAGTGGATACGCCGCGAGGTCTCAGGAAACTTCCTCACGAAACTGCCGCGGCTGCGCGCAAACCTGAAAGTCTGACGCAGGTGGGGCAAATAGAGAGGCGCCCTGTGCTGGAACAGCAAGACGTTCGGCACATACATTATCTTCTTGCCTCGCTCCCTGGTGAGTTTCAAGCACAGCACGGTGTCCTCGCCCGGCACAAACGACTCAGGATATCCTCCAGCACCCAGGAATTCCGCTCGCTTCACCAGGAAGTTGAACGAAGGGTAGTCATCGACCTCTCTCATAGCGTGCCGCGTGTACCTGTAATTCGTGGCACCCGATACTACAAACGACGAGAAGACCAGTCCGGCCGCGACTTGTTTGCGCGAACCTTCGCCCGGGGGAACGGCCGGCCCGCAGACGGCGGCAACCGACTCGTCGGAAAGGTACGGGACGGCGTTCCGCAGCCAGTCGATGTCCGGGATCGCGTCCTGGTCGATGAACGCCAGCACCTCCGAGCGGCTGATGCCGGCCGCGAGATTCTTCTTCGCCGCAGCGTTGCACGGATCACAGTGCAGGAACTGGAGCCTGTCGTTCTGCAGCCCGGGCGGTTCATGCTCGTCAGTGACCACCACGATGTCGTAGTTATCGTAGTTGAGGTCGAGGCACCTGGCGACAAAGCGGTTGAAGAGCTCGTCGAGGTTCGGCGCCGCCATGACGATAGAGACGCTCGGCTCGTCTGCAACGGTGGGGAGCATGTCACCCTTGTAGTAGCGCAGCAGGTGAAGCCTGTAGAAGATCGCCATGGTATCGGTGATGATGTTCCTGATCGCCTCCCAGCCGATCCGGCCGAATTTCCCCTGGAAGGTGAGCGTCACCGGAGCCTCGGCGATCGTGTACCCGAGCCGTCTGACGACCACGAGCAGCTCGAGGTCCAGCGTGTACCTCTTACATACGATCCTCGGAAAGGCGCGAGCAAGGACCTCGCGGCGAAACAGCTTGATGCCCGTCTGAGTGTCCTTTACCGGCAAGCGGAAGAGCAGAAGGATCAGCAGGTAATAGACTGTGCTGAACAGCTTCCTGTACCACGGGTAGTCGAGGCTCGAATCCCGGTGGCGCTTGCTGCCGATCACGACGTCAGCGCCGGTGCGTTCCATCACTTCCAACAGGCTCTCGACCTGCCTGGGATGGAGGTCGAGGTCGGCGTCGATGAAGCACACCAGGTCCAGGCGCGACGCCTGAAAACCCCTGATGAGGGCGTTGCCCTTTCCCTGGTTCTCGGACAGCAGGACGACGTTCAAGTTGTCGAAATCGCCCGCGGCGCGCTCGATCTCGGCCGGCGTGCCGTCGGTGCTGCCGTCATCGACGACAACGATCTCATATTCCATGCCGAGGGCGGCGACCGCCGCCCGCGTCTCCTGGATCATCTGGTAGATCAGGCGCTCTTCATTGTAAGCGGGCAGGACGACCGATATCCCCGAGGCTGATCGAGTATGCTGATTTACCTTTAGGTCTGAACGTGTTGGGCCGCCCGTCTGAAACTCACCGACTTTCCATGATCTTTACGTCACCCATCTCCAGAGTGGCGCTCGTGACGCCGAACAGAGCTGTATACAGGCCGGACACCGGAAACGACGGTCCCAGTACCACAACACGAAGGTCGCGCCCCTCGGCCGGAACAGCAAAATCGGGTATTTCCGCCGCTGTGGACTGGCCCTGGTCAAGCACGCCGCGCCACAACGTCTCCCCTTGCGAGTTCCTCACCGCAACCTCACGCCGGCTGGACGGGTTCTGGAGGGGCACTCTCAGGGTTGCTTTCGCTTCCCGCCCGCTGTAGTTGAGTATCTTCAGCAGGTTGTCGACGCCGAGGAGCCTGACAGTCACCCCTCCCTCGTCGATGTAAGGCAGAGAAATATCCCCGAGGTAAAGCGGAATAAAATCGGCCGGTGCAGCATCGATGCGATAAAGCCTCGCTTTCTCAAACGGCTCCTTCGAGCCGAAGAACCGTTCAACCTGGGTGAATCCCGCCGGCAGCATTGAGGCGTCCTGCGGTTGCCCGCCGACCCCCTCCACGTTGCCCTCGAAGAACACCATGTTTGTGATGCCGAGCTGCTTGAGGACCCCGGGGGTATCGGGATTGTACGGATTGTACACGGTCCTTCGCATCGCCTCCCCGTCTGAGACCGCGAGTCCGCCGTTGAGCATGGGCTTCTGGAAGCCGGTCTGGTAGAAAAGGAGTCGACTGGTCTGGAAGTACCCCGACTCTGTCAGGGGATAGAAGACCAGCGACGAACCCTTCTTCAGCTTTGCGACGCTCTTGAAGACCGCGGGCGTGTTATCGAAGCTGAAGCTCTTGAAGGAAGGGACCAGCGTCATTTCCAGGGCGGCCAGTATGATGAGGACCGTGATCAAAGCGGCCTTCGGAGCGCGCCCGCGTATTTTCGAGATAAGCCACTTCAACCCGAAGCACGCTATTACGATGAGGCACAGGCTTACCACGATGGATAGCCTGTTATACCACCGGAACCAGGGCGTGAAGACCCTCAGAAGCTGCGAAGGAAGCGGGATCTTCACGGAGCCGATCGCGACGCTCGGCTTCAGGGAGAAGACGAAAGCGGTTGCGCCTGCCAGGGCGAACCCCCACAGCGTCCCGTTTGTCTCCATCGCTTTTTTGTCAGGTTCAGCCGGGTCTTCCTGAGCATCCCCCTCGGGGCGACCGGCCTTTCGCTGTCTCCACCACTTCCTGAGAAGTGCCACCGACCAGACGAGCGCAAGCAGGATCACAGTCCAGCCCAGGTAGATAGCGTTCCCGAAGTTCGGATACAGGTTGCCAACGAACTTCTTCGCCACGGATCCGAAGACAGGGTTCAACGTGCTCGGAACAAGGTAGTTCAACGGCCTGGCCGCGCCGCTTTCGACATATGTCGATGTGCGTAGTTCCACGGTCGTGCCAGCGGTAGGCCACTTGCCCGGCGGGTTGAAGGTCCGGGTGTAGACGTAAAAGAGCGGGCCGGCGACTATCATGACCAGGAAGACCACGGCGAGTGACAAGACAGCCGTCCTCCTGTTGACTGACAAGCCTCCGGACAGCAGACGGCCACCCTGACGCGCCGCTGCGACCCTTGTGTAGACGAAGCGCCCTATCAGGAACGCCACCGTGAAGATGACCATGAACAGGCCGTAGTGTATCGACGTGCCGACGACCAGAAGCGCGCTCAGCCCCAGAAACACGGCATTTCGGACGCTGGGCCGCTTCATAAACTTGAGGAGCACGAGAATATAGAGAGGCATCCACTGGGTTGCGCTCAAGGCTCCTCCGATGAGCATCGAGTTGTACGCGTGAAAGACCCCGATCATATAGACGAAGCCGCCGAAGAACGCCACCCTCCTGTCGCGGGTCAGGTAGCGGACCAGGTAGTACATGGTCACACCGGACAGCAGGAAGCTCAGGAAGATGTCGATGTTCCATGCGACAACCGCACTGGTGAACAGCATCAGGAAGCGCATCTCGAGGTAGCCCAGAAACTCAAGCGGGAATCCTGTGCTGGTCCCGAATGGGAATCCGGCAAGGGGAGTGAAAGAAGCTTTGCCGCCGAAAGACGCCGCGCTCTTGGCCCACCAGTTCAACCAGACCGACCCCAGGTTGTCACCGGGGTATCCATAGATCGAGGAGTTGAACCGCGTGATCAGGGGCCAGGTCATGAATATCACCACGCCGAGATAGAAGATGAACACAACTATCTCAGGAGGCAATGCACCCAGCCGGTACAGCGCTCGATGGGCGGAATAGATTATTCTTTTGTCAGTCTTAGCATGCTCAGAGTCAGCCGAGGCAGGCAATGAGTCATCGCCCATGCAGTTCACCCTTCGAAGAGCACCTTGCGTCTGGTTGATTATAGACCACCGCCCCGGTGTCCAGAATGTATATCATCAAGGTCCCCGGAGCAGCTTCACTCGCAGGTTCGCGCAGGCCAACCGGTTCAACGCCGGCGGTCCGCGGCCGGGCCGAAGCCTCCTGCAATTCTTGTAGTAGCGGAAAGCCGGCCCTCAGAGGCCGGCTTTACGCCTTGTTCGAACTCATGAGACTCTAAATCGTATGGCCGCTCACTCCTGTTGGACATGTGATGTATGGTGGAGCGCTGGCTGTCCCCCCGAACATCGTGTAAGCGCTGTTCGAGGAGGGACAGGACGGTATCTTCTTGATCAACACGGGGACCATTAGGGTACCGACGTCGCCGTTGGGGCAGTATGCCTCATACAGCGCGTCATATGTATTGATAGCCCCGTCAATGGTCCTCATGTTAGCTTAACAAGTCCTCCTCTGCGCAGTCGACCTGGATCCCCACATCACAGGAATCGCTATGGCCACCAGTATTGCGATGATTAGAATGACTATCATGAGTTCGATGAGGGTAAAACCCTCCTGCCAGCGTGGGTACCGCATAAATACCACCCCCCGCGGCTAAGCATGAAGGCCGGCCCCATCACAGGACCGGCCTTCAATGATCTCGAACCCACTGGTTCTAAATCGTATGGCCTGTCACGTTCGTCGGGCACGTGACGACCGGCGGAACGCTCGAATTACCGCCTGCCATCATGTACGCGGTGTTCGTGGTCGGGCACGACGGGGTCTTCTTCAGTAGAGTCGGAACCATCATCGTGGCTACTGCACCCTCCGGCGGATACGCATCATACTGTCCGTTGTATGTGTTCATCGCGCCATCGATCGTCCTCAGGTTGGCCTGGCAAGTCCTCCGCTGTGCGCTCGACCTCGCCGAAAGGAATACCGGTACGGCGATGGCCACTAGGATTGCAATGATCAGGATAACGATCATGAGCTCGATCAGCGTGAAGCCTTCCTGCCTGTGAAAAAACTTGCTCACTCTGCTCACCCCCTTCCGTGTTTTCATTATTATCGGTTGTTTGGTCAGAACACTTTAACCATTTGGTGGATGAATTTATAAGCCAATCGGGCTACTTGATCATCGTGATGACTCGGAATATCGGCAGGTAGAGCGAGATAACGATAATACCGACCGAAACACCGAGGAACATCATGAGCATAGGCTCGAGAGTCGATGTAAGGCTGTCCACGCCGGCGTTCACCTCGGAATCGTAGAACTCGCTCACTTTCGCGAGCATGACGTCGAGAGCGCCGGTCTCCTCTCCGATAGCTATCATCTGTACGACCATGGGTGGGAACACATCGGCCTCGCCCAGTGGGCGCGCGATCGTCTCGCCTTCCTTGACCCCCGCACGCACACTATCCAGCGCCTTGGTGACGACCATGTTGCCCGTGGTCTCACCGGTGATCTCGAGCGCTCCGAGAATCGGGACACCGGAGGATATCAGGGTGCCCAGGCTTCTCGAGAACTTCGACATCGCGGTCTTGTGGAAGAGGCCTCCGACGTACGGCATCTTGAGCTTGAACTTATCAAGCGCGTAGCGGCCCCGATCAGTGGCCTTGAAACGACGCCAAGCCACAACCCCCCCGATCACGCAGGCTATTATGACGAGACCGCCCCAACCACCGACGAAGTGGCTGATGCCGACCATCACTTTGGTTAACGAAGGCAGTTCGCCACCCATCTGCTTGAACATATCGGCGAACTTCGGGATAACGAATATCATCATTCCGGCCAGCAGTACGAGTGTGATACCCATGATGGCGATAGGATAGGTCATGGCCGACTTGACCTTGCGGCGGATCTCGTACTCGCGCTCGAGCTGGTCGGCGACGCGCAGCAGGACGTCGTCGAGCATTCCACCCAGCTCGCCGGCACGGACCATAGCGACATAAAGGTTGCTGAACGCTTCAGGGTGCTTGGAGAGAGCTTCGGACAGGGAACGCCCGGCTTCCACCTCTCTCTGGCAGTCGGTGATGATGTCCGCCAGCGAACTGGATTCCGTCTGTTGGGAGAGGATGCTCAGGCACTTGATCAACGGAAGGCCCGCGTTGATCATCGTGGCGAACTGGCGCGTGAAGATGTTTATGTCCTCTTGCTTCACCTTGACGCCGAAGATGTGGATCTCTTTCTTCCCCACTCCGACTTTGACCTGGTCGACGCTGACGACGAAATAGCCCATCTGGCGTAGCTTGCCGGCGAGGACGTCAGCGTTCTCTGCCTCCAGGGAGCCCGTGATCTCGCGACCCGTGCGATCCCTGACTGTGTAAGTAAATTGAGTGGCCACCTTAAAACCTCCCGACGTGACCGGAACGGCAGCGCTGTCCGCTTATCCCTTCGATAATCGTGATGTTAACACCAATCCTTTACTGATTAAACGGAGGTTAACAAGCAATTGGTTACTATTGGCAGGATATTTTCCTTACCTTCCCACCAGGCGCCGGAAATCGTCCTTGTTGTGCGCCCGGGCCAGCCCGGTCTCGTACGTGATCTGGCCGGCGCGGTACAGGGCTGCGAGTGACGCGTCCATGGTCTGCATGCGCAGCTGTCCACCCGCCTGCATGGCGGAGTAGATCTGGTGGACCCGGGCGTCGCGGATCATGTTGCGGATCGCCGATGTCGCGATCATGACCTCAACGGCCGGAACTCGAGAGCGCCTGTCCTTGGTGGGGACGAGCTGCTGGGTGACAATCGCCTGGATGGTCGAGGCCAGCTGGAGCCTCACCTGCGACTGCTGGAAGGTCGGGAACACGTCGATGATGCGGTCGATGCTCTGGGGGGCGTCCTGGGTGTGGAGCGTTGCGAAAACGAGGTGGCCGGTCTCGGCCGCGGTCAGCGCTGTTGAGATGGTCTCGAGGTCTCTCATCTCGCCGACGAGGATTACGTCGGGGTCCTGCCTCAGAGCGTACTTGAGGGCATTGGCGAAAGAATGCGTGTCGGACCCTACCTCGCGCTGGTTGACGATGCACTTCTTGTGCAGGTGCAGGAACTCGATGGGGTCCTCGATCGTGATGATGTGTTCCTCGCGGGTCGAGTTGATGAGGTCCATGATGGCGGCCAGCGTCGTCGACTTACCCTGGCCGGTCGGCCCTGTCACCAGGATGAAACCACGCGGAAGGCGCGCGAACTCCTTTACCACCAGCGGCAGCATGAGCTCCTCGATGGTCTTGATCCTGTAGGGGATGATGCGGAACGCCGCCCCGACGCTGTTCCTCTGGAAGTACGCGTTGACACGGAAGCGGGCGCTTCCCGGCACCGAGTAGGACAGGTCGAACTCCAGGTTGGTCTCGAGCGTCTCGCGTTGGCGGGCCGTAAGGATGCTGTACACCATCTCGCGCGTGTCGTTGCTGGTGAGCTTGGGCATCTCCAGCCTCTGGAGCACGCCGTTGATCCTGAGCACGGGAGGGACTCCGACCGTGATATGCAGGTCGGAAGCACCGCGTTTGATCACTTCTTCGAGCATCTCGTTTATATCAAGTCTCAAACTTTGCTGTGCCACGAACGCACCTCCGAGGAAAACCGGCACTCTTACATTACGACTCTCAGCACCTCTTCGATAGAGGTTATACCTTGTTTGACCTTTAGGAAACCGTCATCGCGAAGCGTGGCCATGCCCTGCTCGCGGGCGAACTTCCCGATCTCGCGGGCCGTCGACATGTTGACGACCAGTTTCTCCAGGTCCTCGTCGACCATCATTATCTCGTAGAGTCCGATCCTGCCGCGGAACCCGGTGTTGTTGCAGAACGGACATCCTTTGGGGTCAGCCTTGTAGACGCTGATCTTCTCGCCGTCTTCATCCGCCGGAAATCCGATCTTCTCCAGGTATTCTTTGTCGTAGGCGGCTTCCTTGCGGCAGCGTTTGCATAGCTTACGCGCCAGCCTCTGGCTGACCACGCTGTCGACCGCGGACGCGATCAGGAACGGCTCGACGCCCATCTCTGTCATTCGGGTCATGGCCGATGGGGCATCGTTGGTGTGCAGAGTACAGAGGACCATGTGGCCGGTGAGGGCGGATTCGATGGCCATCTTGGCAGATTCGGCGTCACGGATCTCACCGATCATGACGATGTCGGGGTCGCATCGAAGGATGGACCTGAGGGTCGCCGCGAACGTGAGGCCCACCTTGACATTCACGTGGACCTGGTTCGTCCCCTTCAGCTGATACTCTACGGGGTCCTCAACGGTGATGATGTTGACCGCGCGATCGTTCAGCTCGGAGAGCGCCGCGTAGAGGGTGGTCGTCTTTCCGGAGCCGGTAGGGCCGGTGACGATGCAGGTGCCGTACGGCTTCTTGAAAGAAGCCTCGAACTGCTTCAGGGGCACGGGGGATATGCCGAGATCGGCAAGGCTCATCAGGATCGAGGCGCGGTCGAGGATTCGCAGCACGATCTTCTCGCCGTGGACCGTCGGGACGGATGCGACGCGGATGTCGATGTGTTTTCCCGCCGTATCGAGCGCAAAACGTCCGTCCTGGGGGACGCGCCTCTCGGATATGTTCATGTTGCCGAGGATCTTGATCCTCGAGACGATCCCGGGATGGATGCGCCTGGGGGAACGCCGGGTCTCGCGGAGCACGCCGTCGATGCGGTAGCGGATGCGGATGTCTTTCTCGCCAGGCTCGATATGGATGTCGCTCGCGCCGTCATGCACGCCTTCGCTGATTATCAGGTTGACGTACTTGACGATAGGGGCTTCCTCGCCGGCTTCCTTCAGCTCCTCTTCGTCTTCAGCTTCCGCGATGTCTTCCAGGTCGGGCATCTCGTCAAGCCCGTCTTCCATGTCCACCGCGGAGTGCAGGTACCTGCCGATGGCGCCCGCGATGTCGTCCTTGGTCGTCACGACCGGCATGATCTCCATCCCGGTCATGATGCGCAGGTCGTCGAGGGCGAAGACGTTGGTGGGGTCGGCCATCGCCACAACCAGCTTGCTGTCCTCATAGTCTATGGGTATCACCATGTACCGGCGCGCGAGGCTGGCATCGACGAGAGTCGCCGCCGCAGGATCGACGGCATAGTTGTTGAGGTCGACGTAGCGGATGCCTATCTGTTCCGCGAGCACCGATGTGAGCTGGCCTTCGGTCAGGACCCCCTTGTCGATCAGCACCCTGCCCAGGGACTTCCCGGTGTTCGAGTGCTCTTCGAGGGCATCGTCCAACTGGTCTTCGTCTATGAGGTTGTTCTGGAGCAACAGGCGCCCGAGGCGGTCCTGTTTAGGTTTCTCCATCTAATGCCAGCCTTCCCCTCAGATGTACGCTTCCTCCAGCGCGCGAAGCAGCGCGACTCTCATCACTTCCACCGGCGCTTCGAGGCCGGTCCAGATCTCGAAAGCCGCCGCCGCCTGGTAGAGCAGCATGCCCTTGCCGTCCATCACCTGAGCCCCGCGGGCTTCGGCCTCCTGCAGCAGCGGTGGCTGGTACAGCGAGTAGTTCAGGTCACAGACCAGCTGGTTCTTGTTGAGCAGCGACACCGGCACCCGCAGCGATCCGTTGAAAGTGGTGAGCGGCGTCGCATTGATGATCACATCCGACTCCGCCACCACGATGTCATAGTTGTCGTCGGGCGACAGCCATTCGACGTCGATGTCGGGCGCGCTCTTGAGTATTATCTCCGATAGCTGCTTGCTGCGCTCGGGGGACCTGTTGACTATCACGATCGAAGAGCAGCCAGCCAGGGCAAGCGAGACGGTTACGCTTCTCGACGCTCCGCCGGCTCCCAGAACCAGGACCTTGCGGCCCTTCACGTCGTAGGCGAGATCGCGCACCAGGGCCGTGTAGAACCCGCGTCCGTCGGTGTTGTAGCCGATGAGCTTCCCTTTGTCGACGAGGATGGTGTTCACCGCGCCCACGGAATCCGCGAACATCGCGACCTCGTCGAGCAGCGGAAGGACCTCAGTCTTGAACGGCATCGTCACGTTAACGCCAGCGAGCCTGAGCACCTTGATGCCCTCCAGCGCCGATTCGAGAGTCCCTTCCTCCACCGGCAGCGGCACGTAGCACCAGTTGAGGCCGAGGTAGTCGAAGGCGGCGTTGTGGATGGTGGGCGAAAGCGAATGCTCGAGCGGGTTTCCTATGATACCTACCAGCCGGGTGCTTCCATCTATGTGCATCGTGTTCTCCCGTGGGTGCACTCGAGTACGCCGGTCATCCGGCTTTCTCGAGCGCCTCCGCCCTTTCAAGTACCCTCTCGAGCAGCGCCAGAAGGACTTCTTTGACGTCCTTCAGCTTTCTCGCGTCACACTTAACGATATCCACATCACCGATGTGGTCAATGTCGTTTCTCACCGTGTCCGGCGGCACGCAGTCTTTGCGGTCCGACCGGGTGAGGCACACCACGTAAGGCTTATCGGACATGCCCCTGAAAGCCTTGACTATGCCTTCCACCTCTTCGAACGACGACGGCTTGCTGCCGTCCACCAGCACCACGTATCCCAGCATGCCTTCGGAGAGTATCTCCCACATGAAGTCGAACCGCTCCTGGCCGGGCGTCCCGTAGAGGTGAAGAACGTACCCGTCAGGGAAAGTGATCCGACCGAAGTCCATCGCGACAGTGGTGTTGACCTTTTTTGCCCCCTTGCCCGTCTTTCTTTCGGTCGCAACCACCTCTATCTCGCTTATGGCGCTGATGAAGGTGGTCTTTCCGGAGTTGAACGGTCACGTCACCACTATCTTGAAGACTCGATCCAAACGATCCCTCCCCGCCGGCCTACATCTTTTTCAGGTCGTCAATAATCTTCTTAACCGACCCCTTGTCCACCTCTTTTGATGCCTTGCCGCGACCTTTCTTCTCCTTCTTGCCCTTGTCAGGCAACGTCGCCTCCAGCTCGCTCGGGGTGAGCCGTCTGCGCTTCTGCTGCGTGGTGCCGGCGAGCTCGAGGAGCTCCTGTTCCAGCTCGAAAGTCTCGAGGTCAATAAGGCTGGTCCCGGCCCCGCGCTTCCCGCGCACCTTCATACCGAGTCCCTCGTCGTCCACGTCGTCGAGGGCCGGCGCCGGAGAGACACGCTCCACCACTTCGGCTTCCGGCTCTGCTATCTCTTCCTCGATGACGGGCTCAGGCTCGGGCTCGACCACCTGCTGCTTCCTCTGGCGCAATTTGCCGCTCTGGGCGCCGCCGGTTATCTCACGGAGAACGTCCATCTCGTCGAAGTAATCGTCAGCCGCTTCGGCGTTTGCATCCGCGGCGGACGCCATCACCGGTTCAGCCGCGGATTGCGCAGTGACAGGCTCCGACTCCAGCACGAACGACCCCTCGCTCGCCACCTCTTCGAAAGTCACCGGTTCGGCATCGCCCAGCATCGGCTCGGCTTCGAAGCTCGCGGTGATTGCCTCCTGTGCCGGCTCAGCCTCGAAAGTGACCGGCTCAGCCTCGAGGACCATCGCTTCAGAATCTACGACGACTTCTTCCAGGCCGGGAGCAGCCTCGGAGGTCTCACCGAAGACCAGCTCCTCCTCGAGTTCTTCCAGAGCCGTGTCCTCGGCCGCCAGCTCCTCCGGAGCTTCTGCGGAACCCTCCAGCAGTTGTTCTTCAAGCGCCGCGAGCTCTTCGTCCAAGGCGGCCGTCGGCTCCTCGAGGCGGACCGCCTCTTCCTCGTCCGCCGGGGCCTGCCTGAGCGCGTCGATCGATATCACCTGTGCCGTCTCTTCGCCGGTGCCCTCCACCTCGAGCGCCATCCCGGGCTCTTCCTCCAGCGCGAGTGGAGGCACGCCCTCATCGCGAAGGGCCGACGCCTCGTCGAGTTGCAGCACGTCGGCCTCCTGCTCCTCGAGCACCGTCTCCGCTTCCTCGACCGCCTCCGTCATGACCGCGGGGGCCGGCTCGGCAACGAGTCCCAGGTCCTCAGCGCTGATGATCTCTTCCGTCTCTTCGGACTCGACCACGGGTGCGCCGTCCTCGAGCACCACATCCGCCGAAGCCTCTCCGGAGCCCTTGGTGAACTGGAGTACGCGCCCGAGCGCGCTGCGCTTAGGCCCGGAATCAACCTTCTGAGGTTCTGCTGCCCGCTCTGTGGCCTCCTCGGCAGCCTCCTGCTGCGCGCCCGCCTCGGCTTCGGCCGACTGATCGCGAGACTCCACTATCGGGTAGGTAGGCCGGTCGAACGCCAGGAGCTCCTCACGGCTCAAGTCGCGCTCCTGCGGAGTCACCTGGAGCAACTTCTCGATATCCTCTTCGGTCGGCAACGGCGGGGCTTCGGCGGTCTCGTCGACCAGCGGGACCTCCTCGATCTCGGCCGCTGCCCCCGAGGCCGCGACCTCTTCTTCCTCGAAGAACTCAAGGCCCTCTGCGGCCGGCACTTCGGCTTGAGGCGTTTGCTGCGCCACCGCCAACTCGGCTGCCTGGGCCTCCTCCTCGTCGAACACTATGTCCAGTTCTTCCGACACGGCTTCTTCAGCAGTGGCAGCAACCTCTTCGTCAGCAGTCACCAGTTCGAAGTCCTCGATAACAGACTCCGTCGGCGCCTCCTCGAGAGCGGCCGGCTCCGCTTCCAGAGCGGAAGGCGGTTCGACCGCAGCCGTTTCTTCGACGGTGATGGGTTCCTCAACGACCGCCGCAGGCTCTTCGATGACGGCCGCCGTTTCAACAGACTGGGAAACCTCGGCTTCTTCTACTTCAGGTTCAGCCGCCACTTCTTCGTCGAGATACCCCAGTGATGCCGCCTGGGAGGCAGCCTTCTTGGTGCCCCCGCCCCGCAGCCTGGTAAGGTGTCCCGCCCATTCCAGGGGGATATCCTCCGGCTCTTCAAACTCCTCCATCTCATCCGCGACCGCCTGGGCTTCGGCGGCGGCCTGCTCGAGGGCCGCCTCATCCACGGCGTTGGCCTCGAACTTCTTCTTCTCCTCGGTCTGCTGGAAGAGCAGCAACCGGTCGTTGTCAGAAGCTTCCTTGAGAGCTAGAGACTTGTAGTAGTCGACAAGGCTCTGGCCCGGCGCCGGCTCCTCTTCTTTGGCGGCCTCGGGCGGGGCAAGCTCGGAGTCATGGATTATCAGGGATTCTTTCTTCTCTTCTGCGACCGGCTCGGGGGCCGCGGCCGGTGGGGCCGGCTCCTCAGCAGCCGCAGCCGGCTCGGGGGCCGGCTCCGCGACCGGTGCCTCGACAGCCGCTTCGGCCACGGCGGCTGGCGCCACAGCTTCTTCGACGGCCTCCTCTTCCTCGGCTTCTATCGCCTCTTCGGCGGGCTTACGCACCTTGCGGCGCGGCTTCTTCCTTCGTTTCGCGTCCTCTATTTCGACCTGTTCGGCCGATACTTCCTCCACGAGCACTTCGTCTTCTGCGCTGTCACCAACAGTAATCTCCTCAACAGGTTTCTTCTTGGGCGCGGGGGACTTGCGCCGCACCTTGCGGCCCGGCCGTTCCTCGCCCGACGCCTGCGCCTCTTCTGCCACCGCCCCTTCGGCGGGCGCTTCGACGACAGCTTCTTCATCCCCGGGAGCGACTGACGGTTCAGCTACCGCCGGAGCCGCCACCGCCACCCTGGCCGGCTGAGGAGCGCCCTCTTCGAGTTTCTCGATCTCTTCTTCCAGCGCGCCCGGTAGGCTCGGTGCCGCCGCGGCCTCCTGCCCAGTAAGAACGACGAGACCGGCCGTCACCAGGCCGTAGAGCGCTTTACAGGTCACGAGCGCGCTCTGGCCCGACTTCTCGATTATGTCGCGCACCGCGCTCTCGCCGTCCACGTGGTAGAGGACCAGCCACTCCTCGCTGGTCAGGTTGATGTCCGAGGCGTCCTTGCCGGGCACCTTGGTCATCTTGAAGACGGCATCGAGCGAAGGGACCTTCTTCTCGATCTGGAACCATTCGTCCAGCCTGCGGCTGCCCTCCATGATGAGGTCCTCGGTGCTCATGGAAAGACCGATGTCCTCCTCAGGGAATATCTGGTTCGGGTCGAAGTCGAAGTCGCCCTCCGTCCAGCGCAGCATGTGGAAGACGGCGTCCCTTATCTGCTCCTCCACGAAGACCTCGAGGGACTCGCGGCTGAGGTAACCCAGCTCTACCAGGATGTTGCCGAGCCGCTGCCCTTTTCGGGTCGTCTTCTGGAGGTCGAGGGCTTCGTCGATCTGCTCCTCGGAGACCATGCCCGACTCGATCAGCCGCTGCCCGAGAGGAGGCCTCTTCCAGTTGTGAGTGGCGAAGAAGACGTTGCCGTTGCGGAAACAGAGGTAGCCTTTCGTATCACCGTTGGTGATGTTCAAGGTCCCGTTCTTTTTCCCGAAATGGATCAGTTGAAACAAGTCGGGAAGGCTGAAATCTCGAAGGCTTCCCTTCAGAGGCATAGTGTCCCTGCCAGTCTATTCGTACTCCACCTGGAGATGCGATTCGATGATCGCGGCAATCGCTTTCGCCGCGTTTCGTATGTCGTAGAGGACAAGGCCGAGCTTGCTGCCTCGCTTGACGATGGCATTCAGCACCGCGTCCTCGCCGGCCGCCAGCAAGAACACATAGCCGTCGGTGCCTTCCACGAACACCTGAGCCAGCTCGCCCCTCCCGAGCTCGTGCGCAGTCCTCTCACCCAGGCTCAGGAGAGCCGCCGACATCGCGCCGAGGCGGTCCTCCTCGTAGCCGTCGGGAAGGATCGAAGCCATCACGAACCCATCCATGCTTACCACGGCGGCTGCATCGATATCCTGGGTCTTTTCCAGGAGCCCCCGGAGAGCCTCCTGAAGTTCGTTTTGTTGGGCACCGTCCAAGCCTTCTACCTCCCTGCCCCACGTGCTCGCAGGCGAAGACCGAAGAGAATCATCACGACTGACAGAATCTCCCCCGGTTCGTTCTTCGGGAGAACGGTTTTCTTCCTGTGTGACCGTGTCTCTTCCAGTTAATTCTATCACACGACCTCAATGACCTCGCAGCCCGCATTCAGATGATCTGGGCGAGTTTCTGAGCGCACCTGTTCACCTCGAGCAGGGTCATGCCCATCTTCGCCGCGTGGTCGACGGTGCACGCCAGGAGCGCGTCTTCGTTCACCTTCACGACAACCAGATCGCCCGCCTCGCCGCGAAGGTAAACCTGGTCGATGTTCCCTCTCGCCAGCTCGCGTGCCACCTTCTCGCCCGACGCTATCAGCGAAGACGCCGTGGCGCTCAACAGCTCCTCCTCCATGCCGTCCGGCATGTCGGAAGCCAGCGGCATCGCGTCGGAGCTTATGAGTACTACGGCCTGGACGCCGTTACTGTCCGACCGCAGCTCCTTGAGCATCTCCATCATCTGTTGTTCACGAGCACCTGCCACAATCCCCCCCCTATTCCCAAGGGAACTCGTACCCTTACTATCGGATAGCCCAACCGCATTGACGAGCGGGGACAACTATATTATGCGGCTCGTCGGGCGCGTTGGATAGATGGCAGGCTGCCCCTCAGGCCCGAGTTCCGCATTCGTTATTGTTATGGCGGCGGACCTGCAGAACTCGACGCACGAGAAGCACGCGATACATCCTTCTGAGTTCTCAACGCCGACCTCGCCGCCTTCGCGGCCGACCAGCACAGGGGCGTGCGCGCCCGGCCCGCTCTGGGGGCAGAGGCTCACGCAGTCCCCGCATGCCACGCACCGTTCTCTTATTATCCTGATCTCTGGCACTTTGCCGACCTGCCTCCTAGTGCGTGCCGCAGGGCACGCAGGGGATGAACGACCTGACCGCCAGCTGCAGCCGGGCAGCCGTGGCATCGCTGATGTCTATGCCCCTCACGGTATCCTCCGCGACGCTGGATAGATGGCTGTTCATCAGTAGATAGTTGAACTGGAGCGGGCTCAACACGCGATAGTCCTTTATGAGGCCGCCTCCGGTCATCGAGGCGACGTGCGCGAGCAGCCCCCTCGGCGAGTCTATGACGGCAAAGCCGTCGGTCTCGGACAGTTGAACGGACGCGGACGGCTTCGCATCGCTGTCTTCCCAGCCGTCCAGCAGGTTGCGGGCCTTCTCCCACCCCCATATCGCCTCAAGGGCGATCGCGACCAGGAAGAAGTACTCCCTGTCCAGTGGATGCTCCCATTGCTCGGCGGTGCGTCTGCACTCGAGGGCAGCCTGGGGCGTGTCTTCGCCGAAGCCCAGGTTGACCCTGGCAAGAGGCCCCACCAGGGCGGGCTCCAGCCCTTCCACCGCGAGGGGGACCAGGTACGACCAGGGGACCGGCCTCTCCTCTATCGAGGCCAGGAATCCCTCCGGGTCCATGGTGACTTCGTCTCCCCCGGCGAACGGGGCCGCCGTGACCTCTTCACCGATCAGCGCCGGCCTGCCATCAGTTGTGGAAGCCATGTAGTAGCCGGTCAGGGGGCTGCCGGTCTCCATCATCCTTGACTCGCGTCGCGTCAGCATCTCCGCGAGCCTCATCGTCTCCTGGAGATCGTCTTCGCATCCCGCCACGAGCGCTCGGCACCGTCTGATGTCGTCCTCGTCCGGCAGGCGCGATACGCCTCCCGGGACTATCGCGCCCGGGCGCGTCGTCCCGCCGCCGAGCAGCCGCATCGCCTCCTCGAGCGAGGTCAGAGCGTGGGTGAGCCTCCCCACAGACTCCTGGTCGACCATGTAGATTCCGGTGATGTTCTTGACCCCCGCGTCAGACATGGGGAGCGCGAAGTCGGGAAGGACCATGAAATTGATCGTCATCACGTGGCTGGCCGCGAGCAGCAGCCAGCAGAGCAACTGTCGAAGAGAGCCCGCTTCAGGCGGGACCTCGGCCCCGCACGCGGCCTCGATGGCCATGCAGGAGGCCAACTGGTGGAACGGGCCGCACGTCCCGCATATCCGCGAGAGCAGCTGTGGCGCCCTGAGAGCCGGCATCCCGCGGACGAGACTCTGGATGCCCCTCGATTCGAGCGCCCTGAAACGTGCTTCCCTGACTCCCTGCTGAGGCGTGAAGAGGACCTCTATGTCGGCGCGCCCCTGTATGCGCGTCACCGGGTAAAGCCGCACTTTCTGCCCGCTGAACTCCTCGGACCCCGCGACGTCGATATCGTCAGTCACCGGGCACCCTCTCCTTGACCCTGGACCGGGTGACCGGATCTCTCCTCGTGAACATGTACAAGAGTCTCAGCATCGGCTCAAGCTGCTTGGCCACTTTCTCTTCACGCGCGCCGCTGGTGCGGGAGATGTAGGCGACCAGGTCGGAATGGACCGAATGAAGCTGCGAAGAGAGGACCGCGTCGGACGGACCCCGGCAACCTGCGCACGCCACGCCCGCCGATGGGCAGGCTGCCCGGCAGCCGCCCCTGGTGACCGGACCCATGCAGAGCAGGCCTGCGCTCAACAGGCAGGCGGCATCGTCCGCGCCTGGACCGGGGTGAGACTGGATGGTCTTCGCGGACTTGCGGGTCACGGCGCGCTCGCAGTCCGAGCAGACCGTGCTGTTGAGGTGGAGCGGCGAGTAGCCTTCGACCACGGATTTGAGCGCCTCGAAGATGAGGTTCGGCGGAGGCGGGCAACCGGGCACATAGAGCTCGACGGCCATGCTGCTGTCGAGTGGCTCAGCCGTCGCGAACAGTTCGGGAAGGACGCTGCCCTGCGCGGCGTCGAGGCTGTCGCCGGCGTTCGCCAGCCCGCAGACCCCGCCATAGACCGCGCAGGTCCCCACCGCGATGATCTTCCTGCTGGTGCGGGCGATCTCAAAGGCGACCTCAGTCTCTTCAGAGTTGCGGATGCAGCCGCTCGCGAGCACTACGTCGGATGGAGACACCGTACGGCGGTCTACCAGGATGCTCGAAAAAGAGATGGTGTGCTCGCTCAGAAGCGCGACGAGGGGCTCCCCGATGGAGAGGAGCGAGTTCTCGCACCCTCCGCAGGCGCTGAAAGCGGCCGTTGCGATATACATCAGTTCCTCAACTCCATGAGGACCTTGCAGGAGCGCGGCCCGCAGTGATTGATCTTCATGTCGACGCGCTGCCCCAGGACCTTCTCCATGCAGCCCGCCATGTACCCGTGGAGAGCCTGGCACAGCAAGCCGCCGGGGTTGGACCCGACGGTGCGCGTCAGGGTCATCAGTGGGCAGCGCCTGAAGACGACTCAGGTCGACCGCCGTCCGTCCGCCTCCGTCCAGAGGCTCTCCTGGCCGGGGTCCTTCCAGCGCTCGAACTGCCACACGTCATCGCCCTCGACGAGCACTGCACGCAGCGCCTCGTCGACGTCCTGCGCGCGCTCGAGGCGACACCCCTGCAAGCAGCCCGCGTCGCGGCCGGACTGGTACATCATGGCGGCCGCGCCCTTGCCCAGGACGCTCTCAGCCGCCGCGTCCACGATGAACGCGATGCGCATGAGGGTCTTGAGCTCAGCCTCAGATCTCGATGAGTCCATCTCGGGCACTCGCGCCTCCAGGGTCCTACTTCTTGTTCTGCTGTGCTTTCCAGGCCTCGAACTGCTTGTAGTCGGCGGTGAAACTCTGATGCCCGTCACTGCTGGTGACGAGGAAATAGATGTAATTGGTGCTTGACGGATACAGTGCGGCGCGAATCGACTCGAAGCTCGGGTTGCAGATGGGGCCGGGCGGAAGGCCGTCGACCTTGTAGGTGTTGTACGGTGAACTGACCTCGAGGTCCTTGTTGGAGAGCTCGGGCTTCCATTTGCCGAGGGCGTAGATCACTGTCGAGCACATCCCGAGCCTCATGTTGTTCTTCAGGCGGTTGTAGATCACCGATGACACGAGCGGCCGCTCCTCGGGATACTTGACCTCTTTCTCGATTATGGAAGCGATGATGACGATCTGATACGGCGTGACGCCCAGCGATGCGGCGCGGCTCCACTCAAGGTCAGCGGTCTTCTTCTTGAATTCGCCGAGCAGCATGTCGACCGCGTAGTGCGCGCTCGTCTGAGAGGTCAAGTCGTAGGTGTTCGGAAAGAGGAAGCCCTCGAGGTTGCCGTCGGACCCTTTGAGGAACGCGTAGTCGTACGTCCCGGCCTTGAGTGCCCGCTCGAACTCGAGCGCGCTGATGGAACCGGCCGTCGCCTCGTCGAACTTCGCGGCCGTCTCTTTGTTCGTCAGCCCCTCGGGCAGCGTCACGGTGTAATCCTTTGAGACCGGCTTGTGCCCGGCACGCACTTTGGAGTACACCAGCCAACCGCCCAGTGCCATCACGACTACCAGGATCATGGAAACGGACAGAGCGACAGTCACGTTGCGCCTGTGGTGGGAGCGCATCGCCTCGCGTTCTCTCCGGCGTTCGAGCCTGCTGTGATATTCCTGGTATTCAGGCAAGTCATTCCTCCGGAAGGCTGTCCATGTATGCTCGAAGGATGAGCGACGCGGCAAGCATGTCAGACGCCTCGCGTTTCCTGGCTCTCTTCACGCGCCCTTTTGACAGGACCGCCTCCGCCTCCCTGGTCGTCAGGCGCTCGTCTATCAGCTCGACAGGGACAGCGATGGCCTTGCGGAGGTCTTCGACAAACCGCCGGACCAGGCGCGCCTGCTCGCCCTCGGTCCCGTCCATCAGCAGGGGCAGGCCGACCACGACGGTGGCGGCTCCCTCCTCGACGACCAGCCTTGCGATCCGCTGCGGCGACTCCTCATCCCTCGAGATGGTCTGAAGGGGCTGGGCCGTCGCGCCCAGTGGATCGCTCAGCGCAACTCCGATCCGGCTCTCTCCGACATCGAGGCCGATTAACCTCAAGAGCCCCCCTCAAGCTTTTCCTTTATTGCTTTTTCAACCGCGACGAGGGCCTCGGCCGCGCCCTCGAGGCGGGGCCCGCCGGCGATCGCCATATCTTCGCGTCCGCCGCCGCCGCCGCCGAGCATCTGGCCGCCCGCCGCCGCCAGCTCTCGAGCGTCAAGCCGGCCAGCCATCGGCTTGCCCACTCTCACGACGAGCTGGGCTTTGGCGCCGGCCGCGGCGACCAGGGCGACAGCGCCGAGTTCTTTCTTCTTAGAGATTATGACGTCGGCGAGGTCCCTCAGGGTCTTCGGCTCCGCTGCTTCAGGCTGAGCGAACAGGAACGGCGTCCCGTCGACGCTGACCGACCGCGCACTGCCGGCGACTTCCTCCGCGAGGCTTTCCACCTGTGCGGACTGGTCCCTGGCGGCTCCGCGCTCAAGCTCCTTCACGCGCGTAAGAACGTCCGTGAGGCGCCTCGGCACGTCATCGGCTTTTACCTTCAAGAGGCCTTCGGCCTCGTGGAGCACTCCGTCCACGAACTTGTAGTGACGCAGCGTCTCGAGCCCGCTCGAGGCCTCGATGCGCCGAAGGCCGGCGCCGATGCCCGACTCGCTGATGACCCTTATGGGTCCGATCCGCCCGGTCCTCTCGACGTGCGTGCCGCCGCAGAGCTCCTTGGAGAAATCGCCCATCTCGACCACGCGGACTTCCTCGCCGTACTTCTCGCCGAAGAGCGCCATCGCCCCGCCGGCCATCGCCTCATCACGCGCGGTCACCGTCGTGCTCACCGGCGCGTCGTCGAGGACACGTCGGTTGGCGAGCGACTCGATCTCGTCCAGCTCGTGTGGCTCCACCGCCTTGAAATGCGTGAAGTCGAACCGCAGCCTTTCCGGGGTGACGAGCGAGCCTGCCTGCCGCGCGTGAGTGCCAAGGACCTTTCGGAGCGCCCAGTGCAGCACGTGCGTGGCGCTGTGGTTACGCATGATGGCCCGGCGCCGCTCCCCGTCGACAACGGCTTCTACCGGCTCTCCGACGCTCATCGCGCCCTTGAGCCGGCCCTTGTGGACGGCGAAGTTCGGCGCGCCGTAGAATGTCTCCTCCACCTCGACGAGACCGGACGGCCCTTTTATGGTGCCGGCGTCGCCGATCTGGCCTCCCGACTCCGCGTAGAACGGGGTCGTCTCGAGAACGACCTCTACCTCCAATGCCCCGTCGGCCGTGTCCACAGGCTCCGCGCCGACCAGGATCGCGACGACCCTGGTCTCCAGGCGATCACAGTCATAGCCCTCGAAGCACGAAGGCCCCAGCGCCTGGCAGACCTCGTTGTAAGCGCTCTGCTCCTCGGGCGCTTCTCCATCCCGCGACAGCCTGGCGCGGGTGCGCTGCTCTTCCATGAGCGCCTCGAAACCCTCGCGGTCCACTCCCATCCCCTGGTCGGAAGCGATCTCCTCCGTGAGCTCAAGCGGGAACCCCAGCGTATCGTGCAGGTAGAAGACGGTCTTCCCTTCGATGGTCTCCTTGCCCTTGGAACGGTGGTCCGAGATCACCTCGCCCAGGAGCTCGACGCCCTGCTCGAGGGTCTGCCCGAACCGCTCTTCTTCCGAAGAGATGACGCCGGTGATGAGCTTGTGGTGTTCCTTGAGCCCGGGGTAGGCGTCGCCCAGCAGCTCGACGACGACGTCGGAGAGGCCGTCGATGAAGTCGCCTTCGATACCTATCAGGCGGCCGTGCCTGACCGCCCTTCTCAGGAGCCTTCGCAGTATGTAGCCCTTACCTTCATTGGATGGGATGACACCGTCGGATATCAGGAACGTCGCCGCGCGGGCGTGGTCCGCCACCACTTTGACCGAGATGTCGCTCTCGGGGGAATCGCCGAGCGCCGCGCCGGACAGGTCGGTGATCGAGGAGATGATGGGCATTATCAGGTCGGTCTCGAATATCGTCGAGACGCCTTGCTTCAGGGCCGCGACCCTCTCGAGCCCCATGCCGGTGTCGATGTTCTTCTTCGGTAACGGGGCCAGCGAGGCGTCCTGCCGGCGGTCGTACTGCATGAAGACCAGGTTCCAGAGCTCGAGGAAGCGGTCGCAGTCACAGCCCGGCTCGCAGGCGGGGCCGCACGCGAACCGCTCTCCGCGGTCGTACAGGATCTCGGAGCAGGGGCCGCAAGGCCCGGTGGGGCCCATGTCCCAGAAATTGTCGTCCGCTCCCAGCCGTATCACCCTCTCGGGCGCGACGCCGGTGGTCGATTTCCAGATCTGCTCGGCTTCATCATCCTCCTCGAACACGCTCATCCAGAGAGCGGCGGCGTCGATCCCGAGCACTCCTGTGATGAGCTCCCACGCCCAGGGGATGACTTCCGCCTTGTAGTAATCCCCGAAAGAGAAGTTCCCCAGCATCTCGAAGAAAGTGTTGTGCCGCGCCGTTATCCCCACTGAGTCTATGTCGGTGGTGCGGACGCATTTCTGCACCGAGGTTGCTCGCCTGTAGGGCGGCTCTTCCTCGGCGAGGAAGTACGGCTTGAACTGGACCATGCCAGCGTTGGTGAGCAGGAGCGAAGGATCATTGGGCACCAGCGAAGAGCTCGGGACCACCCGGTGCCCGCGCGAAGAGAAAAATTCCAGAAAGACCTCTCGTATCTCGTTGCTCTTCAAATGCCCTTTCCCCCTGGTAGCGCGCCTTTCGAGGACGCAACACAAAGAACCATTTTAACCCAAGTGGCTGGCATAATGAACGACGCCCGACACCACGGGGCGGGGTAAAAAGGAGCAAAAAGAACTCCACCTCCGCGTCGGGAGGTGGAAGGTGTTGCGTCTCAAGGTGCGGCCCTACTTCCTCTTCCACTTGCTGTAAGCCTTGCCCGCGCCAGCGCCGATGCCTATCGCCTTGACGATCGGAGAGGTCACGACTTCCTGGACGACCTTGGTGGCGCTGTTGGCTTTCTCGGACATGGACTCGACCGCGCTCAGTATGCCGTCGACCCTTTCGAGCTCGTTGTTTACGTGGTCCATCGTGGTCTGGAACCGCGTCATGAGGGGTATGGTCTCCACGCGCACGTCGTTGATGAAAAGGTTGATGATGCCCATGGTCTTCACGAGCTGATATAGCAAAATCGCGGTGAAGACGGACATCACCGCAAAAGCGATTGCCGCGATCAGGCCGGCGACGTGTCCCATGCGCGCTCCTTTCGTCTGGCAGAAGTCGGCTGTGCCGTCTGGCGAGCACAATTCCGCTCACGGTCCTGTGGACATTGGTGACTAATATACCATAACAAGGGAAGACTCAAAGCCATTCGATTATTCGAACGTCGGCTTCAGCCCCAGGTCGCGAAGCTGCCCCGGAGAGACGGCGTCGGGCGCCCCGGTGAAGAGGTCAGAGGCGGACTGCGTCTTGGGGAATGCGATGACGTCCCGTATCGAGTCCCGCCCGGTCAAGAGCATCACCAGGCGGTCGAGCCCGAGCGCGATGCCGCCGTGGGGAGGCGCTCCGTAGCCCAGGGCCCGGAGCAGAAAACCGAACTTGCTCTCGTACTCGTCGTGCGCGATTCCGAGGACCCGGAACATGTGCTCCTGCACCTCGGGGCGGTGGATTCGGATAGAGCCCCCGCCGATCTCCACGCCGTTCATGACTATGTCGTAGGCGCGCGCTCTGGCCGACAGCGGATCGGTCTCGAGCAGCCCCATCGAGTCCTCAGTGGGACTGGTGAACGGGTGGTGCAGAGACTTGTAGCGCTTCTCCTCGAAGTCGTACTCGAGCAGTGGGAAGTCGACTATCCAGACGAGCGCGAACCCCTCGGAGCAGAGGCTCAGCGAGGTTGCCACCGCGCCGCGCAGGTGGTGCATGACGTCATCACACTGGCGGCGGTCGCCCGCCAGCAGGAACGCGGCATCACCGGGCTCGAGCTTCATCTCCGAAGTGAGGCGCTGTATCTCCTCCTCCGAGAGGAATTTGGAGACTGGAGAGCGCAGGCCGCCCTCCTCGGCGATGAACCACACCAGGCCGCCCGCGCCGAGTTCCTGGGCCCGCTTGTTCCACGAGTCCAGCTCGGAGCGCGACATCCCTCCGCCGGACTCGATGCGCATCCCGCGCACGGTGCCTCCGGACTCGATGGCGCCGGCGAATACTTTGAAAGCGGTTGTCTTGAAGACGTCGTCGAGCGTGGACATGCGCAGGCCGTAACGCAGGTCGGGGCGGTCCGTGCCGTAGAGGTCGATGGCCTCGTCGTAGGCCATGCGACGCACCGGAACGTCGAGCGATAGCCCGACCGCCGAGAAGATCGAGGCCAGGAGGCCGTCGATCACGCCGATGATGTCGCCCTCGTCCACGAAGGACATCTCGAGGTCTACCTGGGTGAACTCCGGCTGCCGGTCCGCGCGCAGGTCTTCGTCGCGGAAGCAGCGGGCGATCTGGTAGTAGCGGTCGAACCCCGAGACCATCAGGACCTGCTTGAACAACTGCGGTGACTGGGGCAGGGCGAAGAAGCGGCCCGGCTGAACCCGGCTCGGCACCAGGTAGTCGCGCGCGCCCTCCGGCGTGCTCTTGCAGAGCTGCGGCGTCTCCACCTCGGTGAAGCGCTGCGAGTCGAGGTAGGCGTGGGTCGCCTTGACCACGCGGTGCCTCAGCTTGAAACCCTCCTGGATCTCGGGGCGGCGCAGGTCCAGGAACCGGTACTCGAGCCTCACGCGCTCGTCCACGTTGATGTCGTCGCGTATCTCGAAGGGAGGCGTCGCGGACTCGTTGAGGACCTCCACTTCGCTCACCAGCACCTCGACCTCACCAGTGGGAAGATCGGGGTTCTCGGTGCCCCCGGGCCGGTGCCTGACCGCGCCCCGGATAGCGAGCACGTACTCGGGCCTGACTTCCTCCGCGGTCGCGTGAGCGGCTTCCGACTCTCGCGGGTCGAACACAGCCTGCACTATCCCGGTGGTGTCGCGCAGGTCGATGAAGATGAGCCCGCCGTGGTCGCGGCGCCGCGCGACCCAGCCGTTGATGTTGACGGTTCTTCCCTCCCACGACGAGTCGAACTCACCGCACCAGGCGTCCCTCTTGAGGGTGTACGAGACTATCCTGTCGGGCCCGCCGGCCTCATCCATCCGGGTTCTCACTTTCCGGCAACGCGCAGGCTTTCTGCGCAGGGTTTTCGGCCAGGTATTCCATCACGCGCTGGACCGCCCTCAGGGCCGGGACTTCCCACTGGGTGGAGGCGTCGAGGTCACGGACGGTCGCTTCGCCGCGCTCCAGCTCGTCCGGGCCCATGATGAGGACCAGCCTGGCGCCCAGACGGTCAGCCTGCTTCATCTGAGCCTTGAGCCCTCGACCCATCACGTCGGCGTCCGCGCTGACGCCTTCGCGCCGCATGTCCGTGAGCATCTCGAGCACTCGCTCCCGGTCCACGCCTGGCGCGCCCGCTATGAAGACATCCAGCCGGGCGGGCGGGCAGGGGTCGAGCCCCTGGTCCTCGAGCACCATCACCAGGCGCTCTATGCCCAGGCTGTAACCGACGCCGGGTGTCGGCGGCCCGCCGAGCTGCTCGGCAAGGTAATCGTAGCGGCCTCCGCCGGACACCGTGTTCTGGGCCCCGAGGCCCTCGAACTGGAACTCGAAGGCGGTGTTGGTGTAGTAGTCGAGGCCGCGCACCATCCTCTCGTCCATCTCGAACGGGATGCCCAGGCGGTCCAGGTGCCCTATGACCGCATCAAGTTGCTCGCGGCAGCGGGGGCACAGCATGCTGCCTATGGTGGGAGCGCCTGCGACCACGGCCTTGCACGGTTCTTTCTTGCAGTCGAAGACCCGCAGCGGGTTCTCGGTCGCGCGCCGCTGGCAGTCCTCGCAGAGCTGGGGCGCGAGCCCCGCCAGGAACGCGCCCAGCTTGCTGACGTAGTCGGGCCGGCACTCGGCGCACCCCACGCTGTTGAGCAGCAGGCTGTAACCCGTCAGGCCGAGCCGCTTGAAAAGGTGGTCCGATATGGCGATTATCTCGGCGTCGAGGAACGGGTCGTCGCTTCCTATCGCCTCGGCGCCGATCTGGTAGAACTGCCTGAACCTGCCCGCCTGCGGCCTCTCGCGCCTGAACATGGGGCCGGCGTAATAGACCTTCTGAGGAAGGCCGCGCGAGGCGAGACCCCTCTCGAGGAACGCCCTCACCACCGGGGCCGTCCCCTCCGGGCGCAGGGTCAGCCACTCCCCTCCCCTGTCCTCGAAGGAGTACATCTCCTTGGTGACTATGTCCGTCCCCTCGCCGATGCTCCTCTGGAAGAGCTCGGTGTTCTCGATGACGGGCGTGACTATGCGCTGGTAGCCGTAGAGGGCCATCACCTCGCAAGCGACGCCGACGACGGCCTCGAATTTCTCCGAATCGGGGTAGACGAGGTCGAAAGTGCCTTTGGGCGCGCGGTATTTGAGAGCCATCCTAGACCTCCGGCTCCAGGTCGCGCAGGTACGGGTTGTTCCTCCGCTCCACGCGGACGGTCGTATCGGGCCCGTGGCCCGGGAAGATGCGCGCGTCATCGCCGAGCGGCCACACATAGCGCCGGACCGAGTCGAGCAGGTCCGTGAGCGAGCCGCCGCGCAGGTCCGTGCGGCCGATGGAGCCCTGGAACACCAGGTCCCCGCAGAAGATATTACCTCCGGTTATGAAGCTGACCGAGCCCGGCGTGTGGCCCGGCGTGGGCACCACCCTGACCTCGTGACCACCGAAATCCAGGTCCTGACCCGGCTCGAAGCGATCGAGAACGCCTTCCTTCGGCTTCGAGACCCGCAGCGCGCTCAGCCTGCCCACGACGCCTTGGCCCGCGCCGGCGAGGATGCCGGAATCTCTCTCGGAGATCATGACCGGCGCCTCTACGGCTTCGGCGACCTTGCCGACGGCGCCGACGTGGTCCATGTGGCCGTGGGTGCACAGGACGGCTTTGCATTTCAAGCCCGCTCCGCTCGCAACGTCGACTATCTTGCGCGCCTCCGCGCCGGGGTCGATTATGTAACCTTCGCGAGTATCATCGTCCATGACGATGTAACAGTTCGTGCCGAGCATCCCTACCTCGAGCCTCTTGATGAGCGTTTTTCCCATGTGCGAGTTCCTTCCAGAGCGTCCACAGAATAATAACAGAGAAGGCAGCCCCGCACTTAAGGCGAATCGATGACGATGGTTACGGGGCCCCAGTTGTCGAGGCTGACCAGCATCATCTCGCCGAAGCCCCCGGTGCCGACCAGGAGCCCGGAGGCGCGCAGCCTCTCCACGAATCGCTCGTAGATCGGCTCCGCTGCCGCGGGGTCCGCCGCGCTCACGAACGAGGGGCGGCGGCCTTTGCGCGTATCCGCCAGGAGGGTGAACTGGCTCACTACCGTCAACTCCCCGGCGACGTCGAGAACCGAGAGGTTCATCTTGCCTTCATCGTCGGGGAAGACGCGGAGGTTCAAAGTCTTGTCGGCGACGTATTCGAGCTCTTTGTCGCCGTCGCCCTGCGCTACTCCGAGGAGCACCAGCAGCCCGATGCCGGTCCGGGAGAGAACCCGGTCCGCGACCGTCACCTCGCATCGGCTCACGCGCTGGACAACTGCACGCGTCTCGACCATCTCCTGTCTGATGCTTCAGCGTGATATGCCGGCGGGACGCCGGCGTTACGACGGCGTCGCGCTCTCCTCTTCCTCGCCGGCCTCAAGCACGTCGATCACCGAGTCGACCCTCTTGAGGTCTTTGAAGATGTCCTCGAGGTGAACGTTCGAGCCTATCTCGAAGACGAAGTTGCTCTTCGAGAGGTGCTCAGAGTCGGCCGAGAAGGACGCCGACAGGATGTTGACCCCCTGGTCGCCGAGGACGGTGGTGATGTCCCTTACCAGCTTGGGCCTGTCCCACGCCTCCACGCAGATCTCTACCTCGCGGACCTTGGGGACGCTCTTCTCCCACGCCACCTTGATGAGCCTGCCGGACTCCCTGGCCAGGTCCTGGATGTTGGCGCAGCCTTCCCGGTGCACCGACACCCCGCGCCCCCTGGTGACGAAACCCACGATGGGATCCCCGGGAGAGGGGTAGCAGCAGTGTGCGACCTGCACGAGCGCGTTGTCTATGCCGAAGACCTTTATCCTCTGGCTCAGGCGGGCGTCGTCGGCTTCCGCCTCAGGGCGCGGCCTGGGCACCTCTTCCCGCTCGGGGACAATGACCGGCTTCTTCTCCTCGCCGAGGTACTGGGCGACCTTGTTGGCGACGACGTTCGCCGATGAGTGGCCCGCGCCTATCTGCCTGTACAGGTCATCGAGCCCCCCGATGTGCTGGTGCTCGGCGATCTGCGTGAGTATCCTCGCGACCTCCTTGCGCTGGAACGGCACCCCCCGTTTGCGCATCGCGCGGTCGAGGGCTTCTTTTCCCTCGTTGCGCTCGTCCTCGCGCCTCTCCCTGGAGAACCACTGGCGGATCTTGTTGCGCGCTCGCGAGGTCTCCACGATGTTGAGCCAGTCCTGGCTGGGGCCGGTTGCGTTCTTGGACGTCATGATGTCGACTATGTCGCCGTTCTGCAGCCGGTAAGAAAGTGGGACCATCTTACCGTTGACCTTGGCCCCCACGCACTTGTGGCCGACTTCGGTATGGATGCTGTAGGCGAAGTCGATGGGGGTCGAGCCCGCCTGCAGCGAGATGAGCTTGCCCTTCGGCGTGAACACGAAGACCTCGTCCTGGAACAGGTCCACCTTGAGGTTCTTCATGAACTCGGTCGGGTCTTTGAACTCCTGCTGCCACTCCATGACCTGTTTGAGCCAGGCCCGGCCGCCCTGGTCGCGGCGCGAGCGCTCTTTGTAGAGCCAGTGGGCCGCGATGCCGTACTCGGCGGTCCGGTGCATCTCCTCCGAGCGTATCTGTATCTCGAGCGGCCTGCCCTCGAGGGCGATCACGACCGTGTGGAGCGAGCGGTACATGTTGAGCTTCGGCATCGCGATGTAGTCCTTGAACCGTCCGGGGACGGGTATCCACATGGCGTGGATGATCCCCAGGGCCGCGTAGCAGTCCCGCACCGAGTCGACGATGACCCGCACCGCCGAGAGGTCCATTATCTCATCGAACTCGATACCGCGGTTCACCATCTTCTCGTAGATGCTGTAGAAGTGCTTCACACGACCGGACACGTCGGCCTTGACCTTGTTCTTCTTCAGCTCACCCTCTATCTGCTCGGCCACCTGCTGCCTGTACTTCTCGCGCTCCGCGCGGCGTTCGGTGACCATGCGCCTGATCTGCTCGTAGCGCTTCGGGTGCAGCACTTCGAAAGAAAGGTCCTCGAGGCGCCACTTGATCTGGCTGATGCCGAAGCGGTGAGCGAGGGGAGCGTATATCTCGAGCGTCTCCTGCGCTATCTCGCGGCGCCGCGCCACGGGAAGGGCATCGATGGTCTCCATGTTGTGGAGGCGGTCGGCGAGCTTGATGAGGATCACCCGCACGTCGTGGGCCATGGCGATGAGCATCTTGCGCATGTTCTCGGCCTGCTGCTCCTCGCGCGAGCCGAACTTGAAGCGGTCGAGCTTCGTCACCCCGTCGATGATCTCGGCTATCTGCTCGCCGAACTCGTCGCGGATATCCGCGAGCGAGTAGTCGGTGTCTTCGATGACGTCATGAAGCAGCGCTGCGCTGATGGTGTCCTGGTCCAGCTCGAGCTCCGCCAGTGTGGTGGCGACGGCGACGGGATGCTCGATGTAGGGTTCGCCGGACTTGCGGAACTGGTCGCCGTGGGCTTTGCGGGCGAAGCGGTACGCTTTCTCGACCTGGCGCTGCCCGCTCTTGGAGAGGAAGCGCCTCGTCATCGAGAACAGCTTCTCCGCGCCCCGCGACTCGCTCGTCATCTCTTCTTCTTTTTCTTCTTCCCGCTCCCGGGACCCTTGGTCCGTGACTTGGCCTGGCTCTTGGAGGTCGGCGCGCCCTGAGGCTTCGGTTTCGGCTTCGGTTTCGGGGAGGCGGCCTTGTCTGCGGGCTCGACCGCGGCAGGCTTCGGCATCGGCTTCGCCTGAGGCCTGGCGGGCGGAGCCGCCGCTTTCTTCTGCGCCTGCGCGTTCGCCGCAGCCGGCTTCTTTCCCGCGGGCTGCGCCGGCTTCGCCTTGGGCACTGTGCCCTTCGGCATCGGTGCTTCGATAACGCCCCCTGCCGTGACCCTGGCATCGCGGGTCTGGCGCCTCTGCGCCTGCTCGCGGTAAGCCTTGTACTTGGGCTCCGTCTCCTTCCACATGGCGAGGATCGGAGGCGCCAGGATGATGCTCGAGTAAGTGCCGGCCAGCACCCCGATGAACAACGGGAACGCGAACGCTGTCAGCGTCGGCCCGCCGAAGATCAGGATCGAGAGGATCGGTATCAAGGTTATCAGGGAGGTGTTGATCGAGCGGCCCAGCACCTGGTTGACCGAGTCGTTCACCACGTCCGAGTAGGTCTGGCGGCTCTGCCTGGTCAGCAGGTCGCCGTTCTCCTTGATGCGGTCGAATATCACGATGGTGTCATAGAGCGAATAACCAAGGATCGTCAGCACTGCGATCACAGTGGCAGGCGTCACCTGCCTGCCTAGCAGCGCATAGACTCCTATTGTTATCACGGAGTCATGGATTATCTCGATGACTGCTGTTACCGCCATCTTGAACTCGAACCGCACGCTGACATAGACCAGCACCGCGGCGATGAAGATGAGCAGGGCGATGATTGCCTGCCTGCTCACCTGGGCGCCCCACCCCGGGCCCACATTGTTGATGCCGAGGACCTCCACGAGGTTGGCTTTGGTTTTGAGCGCGTCGGTGAGTTGCGCCTTCTTGGCGTCGTCAAGCTTCGGTACTCTGATGACGAACTGGTTGTTCCCGGACACCTGTATCTGGGCTGTTGAGAAACCCACCGAGCTCGTGGCATCCCGCACCACGCTGATGCTGGTGCCCGGCTTCACCTTGACGTCCAGCTCCGTGCCCCCGGTGAAGTCGATGCCGAAATTCAGGCCGCGTACGATCAGGGCGATTATGGCCACGAGCATGACGATGCCCGAGATGGTGAACCAGACGTACCTGTGGCCGATGAAGTCAAAGTGCTCGGGGCGCCTGGGGATGAGCCTCAACCGGCATCACCGCCCTCCGACGCCGCCGGGAGCCTTACCCCGATCGCGGCGGGTCTCTCGAAGAACTTGCGCTCCGCGAGGAGCGAGGTGAGAGGCCTCACGAAGAAGTACGAGATGAACACGTCGAAGATGGTCGCTATCCCCAGCGTCAGAGCGAAGCCTTTCACCGAGCCGATGGCGAACAGGTACAGGATTGCGGCGGCGGCGAAAGACACCGTGTCTGCCGCGACTATGGTGCGGAACGCGGACTTGTAGGCCGTCTCGACCGACGAGCGCATGCTCCTTCCCGCCTTGACGTCCTCTTTCAAGCGCTCGAAGAAGACGACGCTCGAGTCCCCGGCGATACCGATGGACACAATTATTCCAGCCACCCCCGCGAGGGTCAGGACCCAGAAGTTGTTGAGGACGCATATGAAGCCGTACAGCAGCCCGCCGAACACGATGAGGCCCAGGCAGGCTACGATGCCCAGCACACGGTAGTAGAGGAGCATGAACAGCGCGACCACCGCGAGGCCTATCACGCCCGCGAGGAGCCCCTTGTTCAGCGAGTCGCGGCCCAGGGTGGCAGTCACGTCGTTCTCGGTCAGCAGCTTCAGCTCGACCGGCAGGGCGCCGGTGTTGATGACGATGGCAAGGTCCTTGGCCTGCTGGTCGGTGAAGTTGCCGCTGATGTTGCCCTTGCCCTCGGTTATAGCGTCCTTGATGTTGGGGGCCGACTCGACCTTGTAGTCGAGGACGATCGCCAGCTGCTTATTGACGTTGGCCGTAGTGAGGTCGGCGAACTTCTTGGTGGCGTCACCGGTGAGGGTGAAGTCAACCTGCGGGGAACCGTTCTGCACCGAGACGACGGCGGTCTTTATGCCGTCACCAGTCAGCTGCGTCGGGCCGAGCTTGAGGTAGACCTTCTCCTTCTCTCCCTGGAACAGCAGGATTATCTCCTTGTCCGGCTGGCGCTGGTCGCCGGTGGACGCCTTCCAGCCCGCCTTGAGGGCGTCGCCCTCGGACTTGGACTCCGTGACCAGCCTGAACTGGAGCTGGGCGGTCTGGCCGACGAGGTCCTTCGCCCTGTTCGGGTCGTGGAGACCGGGCAGTTGGACCACCACGTTCTTGGTGCCCTGCGTGGTGATGTCGGGCTCGGACACGCCAAGCTTGTCGACCCTCTCCCTGATCTTATCGACGGTCTTCGCCAGCACCCCCGGGTCGAGGACCTTCCCCTTGGCCGGATGGGCCTCGTAGACGAGGCTGATGCCCCCCTGCAGGTCCAGGCCCAGCCTGGGCTTCAAGTCGAAGGCGAACTTCGCGGCTAACAGGCCCGCGAGTATCAGCAGCACCATGCCGATCGACAACAGGTTCTTGGTCTTCTTGCTCAATTCGGTCTCCAGTCCCTGCCGGGCAGATGCCCGTGTGTAAACCTTTCAATACTTGCTTCGCAACGGAAGATCGCCGGCGAGACGCCGGCGCTACCAGGTTGGACGGGACAGCGTGTCCGGCGGTTCCTATTTTTTGCCCTTGTCACCCTCGCCTTCGGGGGTCTCCTCTTCGGGCTCAACCTCTTCGGCGGGCTCTTCCTCTTCCTCGACCTCTTCCCAGGCCTCTTCGTTCTCCTCGTACTCCTCGGCCTCTTCCTCGCCTTCCTCCAGCTCCTCGGGCTCCTCCTCTTCCTCCTCGGGCTCCGGCTCGTGGACGGTCAGGGACCGGGCTATGGCCGACCTGCTGAAGGTCATGCGGACGCCTTTGTCCACCTCGATGACCACCTTGTCCTCCGTGAGCTTCTTGATGACGCCGTGGATGCCGCCGATGGTGACGACCTCATCGCCCTTCTGGAGTTCGCTCAAGAGGTTCTGCGCCTCCTGGGCCTTCTTCCTCTGAGGGCGGTAGAGGACGAAGTACATCACTACGAACATGAGGCCCAGGATGACCCAGAGGCCCCAGGCACCGAAGCCCGAGGTAGTGCTCTTGGTCGGGGCCGTCGCCGCCACCGCAATCCCCGGATGGGCTGCTATCAACCCGTAGAGGAACATCATTTTCATCAATCCCTTTCGGACGTTTCGTCCAGTAAGATGCAAATCCCAACTATCATAATAGATGAGTTGCCCTTTGTCATTCGGCCCGGGCAACGTCACGCAGGTCGGCCAGGTACTCAGTCACGCCTCCCGCCTCGATGGCCGACCGGAGTTCTTCCGTAAGCCGTGCGAGCTGGAACAGGTTGTGGACCGTGAGGAGGTGGAACCCCAGGATCTCCTTTGCCATGACGAGGTGCCTCAGGTACGCCCTCGAGAAGTTCGCGCAGGCGTAGCAGCCGCAGGTCTCATCCAGGGGGCCGTAGTCCTGGCGGAATGCCGCATTCCTCAAGTTGATCCTCTTCGAGGCTACCAGGGCCGACGCGTTGCGCGCAATGCGCGTCGGCAATACCGAATCGAACATGTCTATGCCCAGGGCCGCGGACTCGGCGAGGCCCAGCGGGTCGCCTACGCCCATCAGGTATCGCGGCTTCTCCCTGGGCAGGTTCTCGAGTGTCACCGCGATCAGCTCGAGCATCATCTCGCGCGGCTCGCCGACGGAGAGTCCGCCCAGGCCGTATCCTTCAAACCCCAGTTCGGCCATTGCGGAGGCGCTCTGGCGCCGCAGGTCGGCGAACGCTCCGCCCTGCACGATCCCGAACAGCGCCTGGCGCGGGTCTTCGTGGGCGGCGAGGCAGCGGCCGGCCCAGTCGAGGTTGAGCGAGACGGAGCGCCACACCCGCTCGCGCTCGGAAGGGTAAGGGAGGCACTCGTCGAGGGCCATCGCGATGTCGGCCCCGAGCGCCGATTGAGCGCGCATGGAGTCCTCCGGGCTAAGAAAGACCTCGGTGCCGTCGAGGTGCGAGCGGAAACTGGCGCCCTCCGGCGTGATCTTCACGTCCTTGCCGAGGCTCATCACCTGGTAGCCGCCCGAGTCTGTGAGGATGCTCCCGCTCCAGGACATGAAGCGGTGGAGCCCGCCTGCGCCCGCGATGACGTCCACCCCCGGCCGCAGCCAGAGGTGGTACGCGTTCGCGAGCACCATCTCGAAGGAGAGCCCGGCGACCTCGTCCGGGGTCATCGCCTTCACGGTCGCCTGGGTGGCGACGGGCATGAAACACGGCGTGCGGACCTGCCCGTGGGGCGTGGTGATGAGCCCGGCCCGCGCGCCGGTCCTCGCGTCGCGAGCGGTTATCTCGAATGAAAACCCCGGGGGGCCGTCGGGTGCGTTCATAGCACCAGCATAGCATCACCAAAGGAATAGAAGCGGTAGCGCTCGCGCGCGGCCTCCTCGTACGCGCGAAGGACAAAGTCGGTCCCGCCGAACGCGCACACGAGCATGAGCAGGGTCGAGCGCGGGAAGTGGAAGTTCGTGATGAGCGCGTCCACGGCTTTGAACGCGTAGCCCGGAGTGATGAACAGGTCCGTGCGACCGTGGCCCGCCGCGACCGTGCCGTCGTCCGATGCGCACGTCTCCAGGACCCGGACCGAGGTGGTGCCGACCGCGACGACCCTGCCGCCGCGCCGCCTCGCCTCGTTGGCGGTCGCCGCGCAGCGCTCGTCCATGGAGAACCACTCGGTGTGCATCCGGTGGTCCTCCACGTCCTCTTCGCGCACCGGGATGAAGGTGTCCATCCCGACGGCCAGCTCCAGGCGGGCCGTCAGGACTCCTTTGGCGGCGAGGCGGTCGAGCACGTCCGGCGTGAAATGGAGGCCGGCGGTCGGGGCTGCCGACGAGAGCTCTCTTTCAGCGTAGACGGTCTGGTAGCGCTCGGAGTCGGGCAGCTCGTGAGTGATGTATGGAGGCAGCGGTACCTCGCCGCAGGCGTCGATCGCGGCCTGCACGTCCCCGCCCGCCGCAGACAGCTCTACCATCACGATGCCATCGTCGGGCCCGCCGATGACGTCGGCTTCCAGGACCCCATCGGCGAAAGATATCTTCACGCCGGGCCTCAACGCCGCTCCGCGGGTCATGGCCTTCCAGCGGTTGCCCGAAAACGCACCACCGGTGCCTGACCCCAGTGGTGCATTTTCGAGGAGCAGGAGCTCGACCGCGCCCCCGGACGGCTCCTTCTTCCCGTGGAGCCTCGCGGGCAGGACCCTGGTGCTGTTGACCACCAGGGCGTCACCCTCGCGCAGCAGTTCCGGCAGGTCGCGGAAGACGTGGTGAGTGACGCGCCGGGTGGCGCGGTCCAGCACCATGAGCCTGCTGGAGTCGCGTTCCGGGAGCGGGTCCTGGGCGATGAGTCCTGGCGGAAGGTCGTAGTCGAAGATGGATGTCTTCATCGGCGGGGCGGGTCGCTCTTCTGGTAGCGCTCTTTCTCGCTGTACACGCAGCCGCAATAGGACTGCCGGTACATGCCTTGCCGGTGGGACTCCTCGACCGACTCACGGTAGCCGCCGCTCATGTCCTCGAAGATGAAATGCACCCCGTGCTCGAAGGCCGCGGCCTCTCCCGCCTCGCGGATGAGGGCCTGGTCCTGGTAGGGGCTGACCAGCAGCGTGGTGGTGAAGGTAGCGATGCCGAGCCTGCGAGCCTCAGAGGCGGCGCGGCCCAGGCGCAGCGCGAAACAGCGGGAGCACCGACTCGCGGCATCAGGCTCTCCCGCGACGCCGGCCTGCCCTGGAGCCACCTCGGCCAGGAAGCGCTCCATCTCGTACGGGCCGGCGCGCAGCGACAGCCCCTCCTTCCCGCAGAAGTCGACGACGGCGAAGTACCTTTCCCGGTACTCGCGGAACGGGTGGATGTTCGGGTTGTAGAAGAAGGGCACAACTTCCAGGCCGCGCTCCCGCAACAGCACGAGCGGCTGGATCAGGCACGGGGCGCAGCAGGTGTGGAGGAGTACTCTCGTGTCGCTAACGGCCATCTTGCATCGCCCTCAGAACAGGCTCTCCCTCTCGCCGCTGGTGCCTGGCTCGCGCCCCAGGTGCTTGAAAGCGCGGGGCGTCGCCACGCGTCCCCTCGGGGTGCGCTTCAGGAACCCGATCTGCATGAGGTAGGGCTCGTAGAC
>Ga0066793_10000041_pt1 | contig 37084 bp, 27 predicted proteins | sample PersoiDNA2013189_FD_83876 | JGI IMG/M metagenome (GOLD analysis project Ga0066793, IMG submission 83876) | Permafrost soil microbial communities from the Arctic, to analyse light accelerated degradation of dissolved organic matter (DOM) -... | ecosystem: Environmental > Terrestrial > Soil >... | reverse complement strand
GGGCCTGGACGGTGTCGTCCACCGGCTGACTGACGGGGTGTACATCCCGGTCCAAGTGAAGAGCCGGGGCTCGACCGCAGACAGCATGGTCGAGATCGTGATCCGGGGCGACAGCCTCGTGGATGATCGGGCGCTTATCATCGCCGGCCTTCACACGGCGGAGGATCTGGGCCCGACCCTGCTTGTGGTCGACGAGGCCACCTTCAAGCGGATGGCCGCGCACGACTTCTCTGAGGGCAAGGACTTCTACTCTGCCGCATTCAGCATGCGCGCCAACAAGGGCACCCACTGGCGGCCGTACCTGGTGCCGCGCGACCGCCTGGCCGAGCGTCTGCTAGGCGGTCCGCCGCCGCCGAAGGTCGTGTGGAACGAACCGACCCCCGAGTTGGAACCGTCGGAACGCCACAACGGCTGGCTTGGGTTCCTGGGGGAGCAGGAGGTGATCAGACGGCTGGCCGAGAACCCTCGACTGGACCTCTTCCGGCCTTTTCCGGACCTCGAGATGGTGGAGGTGCTGGCGCGGGACAACACAGCGGGCGGCTTCGTGGGCATCCAGGTGAAGACGGCGGTGCCCCTGGAGTGGGGTGAAGCACATTTACGGATTCGAAAGGCGACGTTTGTGCCGGCGCCGACGACGTATATCGCGGGCCTAGCGTGGCTACCAGATACCGGCACGTTCGTGGATGAGTGCTTGCTTGTTCCGACGATGGACCTGGCGTCGATCGCCATCGATGCCGACGACCATTGGGTGCTCGACTTCCACCCGCACAGCCCCGAGAAAACTCGACTGGACAACTATCGGGCACGACTTAGCGACCTTGCGTCGCGCGTGGAGACCGGCTGTAGGGCGACGGCCTAGGGTTCACCAGAACGATGGGAGACACGCCAGGGTTGACCCGTCGACCATCAACCTGGAACAGGGGTTACCCGAGATGTGTCGTCCATCGGGCACTTTGGGACGGGCGACCTAGAGATTACGATCGCATCGATGGCCGACCTCGAGAGGGCCAAGCCATTAATGCTTACTAGCTACGAGGGCGCCTAGGCGAACTGCCGCCCCGCGCCCGGTCTCAGGAATCCCTTCTACTCAACGACTCTGCAACTGCCGCGAACTCAGCCAGCGCCGCCTGCAGATCCTCGACGATCTCAGCGGCAATCACTTCCGGGGGCGGCAGATTGTCGGTGTCCTCCAACGACTCGTCTCGGAGCCAGAAGATGTCGAGGGAAGCCTTGTCGCGCGACATGAGCTCTTCATATGTGAATGACTTGAAGCGCGCGGTCTCCTTCCGCTCTTGACGGTTGTCGGGGTTGTAGCAGGTCACGAAGTCGTCGAGATCCGACCTCACCAGCTGGCGAGTCTTGAGCGTGAAGCTCTGATTCGTCCGGAAGTCGTAGATCCAAAGCTGCCGAGTCCACGGCTGCTCGGAGGGTGGCTTCCGGTCGAAGAAGAGGACGTTTGCCTTCACGCCGCCAGCGTAAAAAATGCCGGTCGGCAGGCGTAGCAGGGTATGGACGTCGCACTGCTCCAGGAGGCGGCGGCGAACCGTCTCCCCCGCTCCCCCTTCGAACAGAACGTTGTCGGGAACCACGATCGCGGCTCGCCCGTTAATCTCCAAGAGCGATCGAACGTGTTGCAGGAAGTTGAGCTGCTTGTTCGAGGTCGTGGCCCAGAAGTCCTCTCGCAGGTAGCTCATGGATTCGGTTTCGGTGTCACCCTCGGCGGTGATGACCTTGTATGACGACTTCTTCCCAAAGGGTGGATTGGTGAGCACCACTTTGAAGTGAGTTGACGGGGCGGTGCGGAGCGAGTCGTCCACGGTGATCAGGCTGTCGCCTTCAGGGTGGCCGATGCCGTGGAGGAGGAGGTTCATTGCACAGATTCGGGCTGTGGCATCCACAATCTCCCAACCAGTGAGGGCGTCGTCGCGTAGAAACTTCTTCTGGTCAGGGTCGAGCTCTGCCCGCTTCATGTAGTCGTAAGCGGCCAGGAGGAACCCGCCGGTGCCAGCAGCAGGATCGCACAGGGTGTCTCCAGGCTTGGGCCTCATGACATCGACGATTGCCTTGATCAATGCTCGTGGAGTGAAGTACTGACCCGCCCCCGTCTTGACGTCCTCAGCATTCTTGGCAAGCAGGCCTTCATAGGCGTCGCCCTTCACGTCAGCATCAAGGATCATCCACTGCTCTTTGTCGATGAGGTCCGAGACCAGTCGCTTCAACTTCGCGGGATCCTGGATCTTGTTCTGAGCCTTGCGGAAGATAACGCCGAGGGTCCCTGGAGACTTGCTAAGCTCGACGAGGACCTGGCGATAATGCAGGTCGAGCTCGTCACCGTCGAGGCGGACCAGCGACGTCCAATCCAGCTTTTCCGGAACAATCGATGGGCGGCCGAACGGAGGCTTGGTCTGCTCATCGGCCATCTTAAGGAAGAGCAGGAAGGTCAACTGTTCGATGTAATCCTGGTACGAGAGGCCATCGTCCCGGAGAACGTTGCAGTAGTTCCAGAGCTTCTGGACGATGGTTGCTGAGTCACTCATGGGCGCACCTTTGTGCGGGCAGCTAGGGGCACGCGGACGCGCGGCGCCCTGGGGCCATTAGATGGTTGCCGCTTGGTTGCGAGGCGCTCAACAAGGACGACGCCGGGTTCATCGGTAGGATCCTGGGCCACAAGTTTTCCCGCGAAGGCCCTAGTCAGAATGCCGGAGCGGAGTAACCCCATTCGCACAAAGCTGGTGTTAACGAACCTCTCTGTACGGCTTATGAACGCGAGCCCGGTCTCAAGTTCATCTAGCAATGCCACCTGGCGTGCAGCATCAGGGACAGCCAGGGGCAAGGCTCGGAGATCCTTTAGGTACAAGTGGGGCTGAGCGGTTGAGCCCGAACCGGCGACTAACGCTTCTCGTTGTTGTGGCGATCGGAGCAATGAGGCCATGAACGCAGGGTTCACACCCGGCTTCGGTCGTATTGCGGCTATATTGCGATCGGCGGCGAAAGTCAGTCCATCGGGAACAACGGCAACCTCGCCCAGAGTGCCAACGCAAGTGACCAATACATCGCCTGCCCGCGGATCGTAGCGGCGTCGGAGCACCTCGAAATCAGCAGCTGAAACGAATGTCGCACCCTCGGTAGTGACGCGACCATTCTTAACATGTTTGGCAGTGAGGTATGGAATGCCCTGGGCGAATCGTTTGGGGGGATTGTGGTCTCCGTCAACGATGAACTGAGCATGTTCTATCAGGGGTTGCGGCGAAATACCTTTGCTGGCGGCCTGGTCGAACCGAAGATGAATCGCCGCACGCATGCGTTTGAGGTTGCGTTTGACCCGCTCCAATTGGTGCATTGCGGCGTCGAGGCATGAGAACTGCTCCTCGATGGCAGCGACGATCCGCTCTTGTTCTCGCCGGGGTGCGACGACCAGCGGCACCTCTGCCATGGCCCGTCCCGAAATCTCTTCAAACGTTGTCCCGCTTGCGCGCGAACGCACCTCTTGAGTTGCGTAGCGCATGTACCAATAGAGGTATTGGGAACTCAATCCTTCCGATGGAATCAGGCTCTTGAAGCCTTGATTGGTACATACAGGTTGCGACGCGATCGCCACGTATCCGATTGGCGCGCGAGACGTGTAAAGGACCGCTCCGGACGGCACCATCTGGGCGGAACACGATGCATAGCCCTCCGCCGAGATCGACCGACGCCCTACCGCAATCATCTGTGACGTATGTTTCGAGAGGTCGTCGGGAGTGATCCACGGAATCTGCCCGCCCCAGTAGCGAGGTTCATCGGAACGGGGTGTTGACCCCGAGACAATTTTGCATACGGCCCCGAGCCTCGTTCGGATCCACCCACGCGGCAGATCGCTCATGCCGCAAGGGCCTCGGTCAGCTCATCCATCAGGGGCGTAAGTCGCTCGCCGAAAACTTGGACCGCACGACCTATACCGCCATGCTCGACGAAAGGTGTGTACTCGAACGACTCAGGCGCAATCCCCAGTTCCGAGGCGATGTTTTCTTTCATCCACGTCAGCCACTGCAGCTGATCCGGGCTGAATTGAACGCCCTGCTGCTTCTGGGTCTCCAACCACGCCGCGAAGCGGATCTCTACTTGATCGCGGAACGGGATGAGCTCGTCGTCCTGATGCAGTGTGTATCGCACCAACGCCACAATGTCAGTAAGCGTCCGGACTCCTGAGCCGCGCACCTTAGATCGATCCAAAAGCTCGTACGCCTGCCACAACTTTTCGGGCGTCCACCGGCGCGGTGGGCGCTCGATTGCCTTGGCCAGCTCCCTGATCTCCGAAAACGTCAGTCGCTCCCGGTGAGGGCGGCTGTAGAGAATCTGCAGCGCTCGGATCTCGTCCTTGTGCTCCTTGATGTATTCGGCAAACTGGTTCACCAGGGTTGCTGCCCTCTCACGACCTTCCGCCGAATGGCCGGCGAATAGCACCTGGTCCGTCGAGGTCTCGTCAATCGTCTGCTCGTAAGACTTGCGCACCTCGAGGATCGCGTTGCGAAGCTCGGGGTTCGATGCGAGTGGCTTGAGCGCGTCGGCGATCATCGTCTGGGCTACAGAGGCGACGGCCGTAGCATCCTCAGCCGAGGCTCCCCCGCTGACTGCTGCTGCGATCTGCTTATCAGGGTCGAGCGCCTCGACGATCTGGCGCGCGATGGTTCCGAGGTCTTGACCCGCAGCGAGCCCCTGCAGCATTTCGCGGTCGTCCTTGGTGAGCTGCTTGTCGAGACGCGCCAGCCGACAGGCGATTGATGATGCGATGTCGGGGTCCTTGTTTCCGAACGCCACAGCCTTGAACAGGTCTTTCAGGCTGGAGGTCGGCTTCCGTTCCAGCGGTTGGACGGTCTCCGCCAGGTCCGTATCCATGATCCCGACGGCGTCTACGACAAGGAAACGGTCCTTGTGTTTGGCGTCGTCGGTGACCGCCTGGAAATCCGTGTCGTTGATGACTCGGACTCCTCGGCCGAGCATCTGCTCAAAGTAGGTCCGACTCTGGACCGAGCGCATGAATACGAGACATTCGAGGGGCCTGACGTCGGTCCCTGTGGCGATCATGTCGACTGTGACCACTATTCGCGGATACATGGAGTTCCGGAAGGCCTGAAGGAGCTCGTCGGGTGTGCCGTCGTGTGTCCGGTAGGTGATCTTGGTTGCGAACTGATTGCCCTTGTCGAAGACCTCGCGCACGACTTGCGCGATGTCGTCGGCGTGTGAGTCGTCCTTGGCAAAGATCAGGGTCTTGGGCACTGTGGTTCGCCCCGGGAACAGTTCGGTGAAGAGCTTGTCTCGAAACGTCTCGATCACCGTTCGGATCTGGTCGACGGCCACCACATCGCGGTCCAGTTGCCTTTGGGAGTACGTCACCGGCTCGTCGACGGCATTCCACCGAACCTTGCGTGTCTGACGATCACGAAAACCCGCGTAGTCTCCCGATTCGATCGTCGATCCGCTCTTCGTGATCGCCGTCTCGATCTTGTAGACAGTGAAGTCGACGTTCACCCCGTCGGCGACCGCCATGTCATGCGAGTACTCCATCACCAGGTTCTGCTGAAAGAACCCGAAGGTCTGCTTGGTCGGGGTCGCAGTCAGTCCGATCAGACGTGCATCGAAGTACTCGAGGACCTGCCGCCACAAGCCGTAGATCGAACGGTGACATTCGTCGATGATGATGAAGTCGAAGGTGTCCGGCGGCAAAGCCTGGTTGTAAAGAACCTCGACTGGCGCCAGGACGGGCAGCTCGTAGATCGACTTCTGATCGAGCTCCTCATCCATCTCCTTGTCTCCTTTGAGGATCGAGAAGATGCGCTGGACCGTAGAGATGCAAACCCGAGAGGTGTTGTCGACCGTGTTTGACGTCAGGTGCTGGACGTTGTACTCCGCGGGGAACTTTCGCTTCGTCTCGGGAATGCTGAACTTGTCGAACTCGAGCTTGGTCTGCTTGCCAAGGTTGGAACGGTCGACCAGAAACAGGATGCGCTTGGCATTCGCGTGTTTGATCAGGCGGTAGCAGATCGTTGCCGCCGTGAACGTCTTGCCGGAGCCGGTTGCCATCTGGATGAGGGAACGCGGGCGGTTTTGCGCGAGCGAGCTCTCGACGTTGCGAATGGCCGTGGCCTGCTTGCCCCACAGCCCGGTTTCGTCGAGTTCTGGCATCGCGCGGATTCGGGCGAGGAGGGTCGGATGTTCGTGGTCGGCGGTGATCTGTCGCGACCACTCGGCGAGCGTCTCGGGCTGATGGAACGTGAACACCCTGCGGCTGCGTGCGTCCGGGTCGTACCAGTTGGTGAAACGTGTTTCGGCTCCGGTCGATTCATAGATGAAGGGCAGCGGGTAGACCGGCGGTTTCATCCAGTCCGGGAGCCCCTCGACGTATTTGCTGCTCTGACGCTCCACCTCTACCAAGGTGGTGCCTTCGGGCTTCGCCTCGATCACGCCGGCGGGCTGACCATTTAGAAAGAGGAGGTAGTCAACGCGGCCGTGGCCTTTCTCCAGAGCGAACTCGCGGACTGCCACGCCCAGGCCGGCGTCGAGCTTCAGGGCGTTCTGGCTCTGGATCAGCCAGCCGGTGGCGGCCAGTTGCTTGTCGATCTCTTTCCTGGCGCGAGCCTCCCGGGCCAGGTAGTCGTGCTCTTCAGGGCTCACGTTGGGCAAGGGTAAAGATACTCAGACCGTCGTGATCCCAAAAACCGCGTCAGTCAAACCATGCAATTGGTCGACAACCGTCGGTCCGCCCGACCGGGCTGAGTCAACGCTGCCGAACGGCCCCGTTGTTCGGGAGGGGTTTGCATACTTGACGCGAGGTAACGAGTGGAACAAGTGCGCGAAATTGGTCGCGCTCTCATCTACGGGGTCATCGGCGGGCTCGCCGTGGCGATCGTAGCCGTGTGGGCAGGCTCGCGCGATCCACTCACTATCTTGTACGTCGCCCTAGCAGCCTTCGTAGTCGTCGCAATTGCCTTTGAAGTTCTCCAACAGCCATGGGGACGTCGGTGGGTGCCTGAACTCCCGTTTGATGTTCGACTCACGGTAGCCCGCAAGAACGCAAAACCAAGACCGCCCCCAAAACAGGGCGAGCGCGGCTTCCTAGACTTTGAAAAGGACTGGCAGCGAGCGATCGATGACATTAGCGCGGTCATGACGAAGCTGACTGCGGATCAAGAGAAATTCAACCCGCGACTGGTGAAACAAGGCGAGGCGTTAGCGGCTTCGAAGGGCACCGGTATTGACACCCGGATACGCCGCGCCAGAGAAAGCGCCCGCGCCTTCAGCCAACACGCTGAGTCACAGGAGCGACTTGAGCGGCGGCTGAAAGCATCCGTCCGAGTAATGACCGAGAACTACATGGCGCTGTTGGCGAACCCCACTACGCGGGCAAATGTCTCGAACCCCCAAGTGCTCTCTAATTTGAAGGCGAGCACGATTGCCAATAGCGCCGGAATCGATAGTTACAGGACAACGATGGTCGCAATTCGCGCCCTAAGCGTTGAGCAGGAAGTCAATCTGGCTACCGATCGGCTGATCGAAGTCCTCACCGAACTGAAATCCGATGTCGATGGGGTCACCAAGTTCTGCGATGAAGCCCTGGTCGCGATAAAGCAACACGCGGCGAGCCCAGGAGCCAAACCGCAGCGGTCTAAAAAGAGGCGGCGGTGAGCGTTTTGTACGGCAGCCCGTCGCTGTTGAGCAGGCCCGTCAACGTGTCGCGGAACAGGTACTCCTTCTCGCGGTTGTTGAACCGAAATTCAAACTCAGTGAGATACGTCTAGGTGCTTGGCCGACAGTTGGTGGTACGACCCCACGATGGAACGCTTGAGCAACGACCACGCAGACTCAACGGCGCTGGTGTGAGCTTCGCCGCGCACCCATTCTTCCTTCCGGTGGTTGACCGAGGCGTGAACGGTTTTGGCATCCCCGACTCTCTTGTAGGACTTGAGTTCGTCGGTATAGAATCGCGGCCGCTTCGTCAGCAGCCGCCGCGTGCAAGAACGCAGTGATATGACCCTTCCGATTATTGGGAGCCTTGCGAGGGCTAGAACTTGCGTGATACTTGCCTCGAATGATCAGACAACCTTCTGAGAACATGGCGATACTGCTTCAGCGCCATGCTCGCGTCCAAAGCATCCTTGGTGTTCTGACCCCAGTTTGCCGAGGCGAAGACAGCCATCGGCCAGTCGAGGTTCGAGAAAGCATCTAAACAGTCCGCGTCGTAACCGCTCGCACTTGTCCCAGTTAAACCAGCCAAGCGACGGTAGGATGCGTTCAAGCCGGACCCAGGTGTCATAGGGCATCCGCTCGCTGGCTGCTGCCGAGTGCAGCGCTCCCCCTCCCCATTGACTGGATTTGCATGCGAAATAAAGGGGCTGGTCGAGCTTGAAGGGCTTAGCCTGCAATGGCGACGATTTGTCACGGCGTCCCGCTAGCACTTTCGCAGAGCCAGTGGGACGTCCGCCCTCGATGTAGAAATCGAACCGCCTTCGGCTGAGGTTTGATCCGTAGGCCACGTACCAGACTGGCCCGCCCGCGTTTCCGCTTTGAATTTGCTCGCCTAAAGGCATCAGCTGATGCTCTCGACGGTCGGCCCCGGGTGCTCAAGATCGGGAATCAAGGGTTTTGCGTACGACAGAGCGGTAATGGTCGCGAACGAGACATCCAAATGTTGAACGTCATTGTCAGCAATGATCAACTGGTAATTCTCGCCATAGGTATCGGCGAGGGAACGGAAGCGTCGGTACATACGCTCGGCTAGACCTCGATCGTCTGGCCCGGATCCAAGGTTCTTTCTGGGACTGTCCAGGATCAACAGGTACGGCACCAAGGTCATCTGTGTCCTCAGAGCGTATGTGAGCAGGCTAATGTGATAAGCGACGTTCACGATGGTTTTGATGCCACCTGAGCTCAGGCCAACAAAGCTTGTCTCGTTAACAACGGGCAGGTAGCTCCTCGCGTCAATGCGGGCTGATTGATACCAGGGGACTCGCAGGAACTGGACAATCTCATCGAAGAGGTTCGAGATCTCAGTAACCCGGTGCCGGCGGGCCTCAACTCGATTCCGCGCCTCCTCCAATTTCTGCCGGACACTCGTAAGCTGCTGCTCGGTCTCGCGGACCTCGGCAGACAGTTTGCGCTGACGCAGCCAGTAATCAAGGGCGCGCTGAACCGCCTTTCGGCGCGCCTCGACTCGAGCGATCAACGCGCTCGAATCAGCGATTGCTTCGAAAAGCGGCGAGACATATGCCCGTGTGCCCTGCTCAATGTCGGCCTCCGTGGCCGTGACGGAGATTTCCAGTACCCGTCTGTCGTCAGCAATGCTCCCCAACCCCGCCTGGCTTTCCTCAACCAAGCCGGCGATCTCCGTCTGCAGCGCCCTCAGTCGTTTGCGCTCATTGTCGAAAAAGCCTTCACGATCACCGTCGGCTGGCCTGACGGGATCCGGCTGACCACACACATAACAGTGGCCAATCGCAAGGCGGCCCGGTTCAATTGATTGCATGCATCGCGGGCAGCGTCGAAAACTAACAGCCTCGAAGACGTCGCCTGCAACTTCGGACCGGTCAAGACGCTGCAGGTCAAGTTGGATTTGAGCAAGCAGTCGCGTTCGCTCTTCAATCTCGTTTTGCAGCGTCCGCTCCCGCTCGGCGATGTTGGCAAGTTGGCCTATGAGAAGAACCAACCGTTCGCGGCGCGGGCCGGCCTGCAACGTTGCGGTCCGCGAACTAGCCCTAAGGTCGTTTAGACGCCCCTGTGCGGCAATAAGCGATTCCGAAAGCCGCGCCAACTCCACCATCAGTGACTCCTCGGATCCCTCCTCACCTTCACGCAGGAACGCTGCCACGGCTTGCTCGCGCGCACGGCCAGCCTTAAGTCGGTCGTTGAGTTCTCCGAGTTGGGTTTGGAGTTGGTGGAGCTCGTCTTCAGCCAAACCAAAGAGGACCTCGAAAACTGCGCGGCGCTTGGGCTCCCGGAATGGATCGAGGTGATAGACGACCGAGCGATCAATCTCCGATTGAGAGACATACGAGTACGGGTAGTAGTCATTGAAAGTGAGTGGTGTCGTCTCTCCGGTCGGCTTCGTTCTAGATCGAACTATGCGCACTTCTGGCAGTCCAAGGCGCTCCAGCAAGAACCCAGAAATTGATGGGTGGCGAGCCGCACCGGTCGTGGCGAAAGTTCTTAATGCTCGTCCATTCGTGTCGAGCAATTGGACCAAGCCTGACTTGATGCGCCTCTCAAGCACCCAAGTATCGTTGCCTAGGCGAATCCGCAGCACAACGCGCTGAACGGCTGCTAGCACTGCTTTGCTGAGCACCGCATCGTCGCCGAGGGCATAGCGAATGAGCTCGAGGAGGGAACTCTTGCCGGTGCCGACGGGACCAGTGATCACATTTGTCCCCGGCCTAAACGCATACCGGTGTCGATTCGTCTCAGTTACTAAGGAAAGCTCCTCAATGACTATGACCTCGCTCATCAGATGAGCTCGCGTTGAGGTCGATCGACCACCTCTGGGAGTTCGCGATAGATCCGCTCCTTGAGGCTGTTACCGCTCACATCGAAGTACTTCTTCAGAAGACGACATCTTTGAGCGACGACTTGCCATGCCGCTCTTTTAGCCAATTCCTCGGCCCGCGCGCGGCCAATCGGGCTAGTTCGGAGAGCGACTCGTTTCTTTCCAATCACAGAATCCGCCAGCCCGCTTCCAAGCAGGCATCCAACGATCGCGTAATAGCGATCATCCCAAGGCCCGTACTTATACCGCATCATTCGACTCTCCACCGCCAATTGCTCTGCCGCCGACGGCTGCTGTCCGGTAGGCCACGGAATCCCAGAGCCTCGTAGCATCTGCTCCAAGAAAGAGGGATAGCGCAGCAAGAAATCTAGCTTCGCAAGCTTCGTCAGGCCTTCAAGAGAGGCAGCAGGGGTCGTGAACGCGTCAATGAGCAAGAGTATCCGGGCCACGTGATAGTCCATCTCGGGTGTGGACCAACGCGTCAATTTGCAAGCACGTCGAATATCTCCGACCACCAGACCACACAATCGTCGGTCAATTGGTAGACCAACCCCATAAGGTGCTGATCGAGCAAGGGAAGAGCTGGGCGTCTGGGCAGTTGGTCTAGTCGCAACCGTTGCTCTAATTGCTGTTGCATCGAACGGCCGTACGCCGACCCTTCTTGCATGGCCGCGGTCTCAGCCTGCTGGACGATAAGGAGAACTTGGGAAACAAGGTCTTCGATCTCAGGCTCTTCCCCCGGAAGATCTTTGCTCCAATCGTCTCTAAGGCGAAGCCAGGTAGCGCGCAAACGCTTCGCGCTGCTCAGACCTGCCGGCCCGAGGCCGCCACGTGCCAACTTCTTGACCATAGCTGTTGGTTCATCAACCCTTGCTGGAACAAGAAGAGGTCGGATCGGGTCGTCCAGCGCCGTAATCACCCTCATTAGTCTCAGGCGATCGAGAGTACGCAATGCCATAGCCTGCCGTAGCTGCGCATCCGTTCCTAACCGGTCGACATCAGCCAGCACCGCGAGCGCATTGAAGCTGCCACTCTCGCCGCGATTGGCTCGCCCGACCTCAACCACCACCGCGTCGTAGGCAGCAGCCGCGCGCGCTTCGGGATAACCAATCCGAATAAGGGCCGGGCGCATGAGAGCTTGGATTTGATGGTCGCGAATGTGCTCTCTGCCAGGCAGTCCAGCGTCAATACTCAGGATGAGCAAGAAGGCGATCACAGGCGCTACGTCTTCCTCTGCTCCGAGATATCGAGCAAGTTTCGGGGCCCAGGCCGCTAGTGCGGGCTGGTCGAATCGGTGGCACGCATCCGCTAGTTCCTGTGGCTGCCCAGATCCACTCCGCAGCCCAGCGTCGGTTTCCAGACAGCATCGACTCTGTTTCCCAGTCCCGAGCCAGCGCTCGAATAGGTGCTTCAGGCCGCCTTCTTCACAAAGTTGGGGCGTCGTCCACCGATTCTGCGAGGGTTCCAGGTGTTTCACCGAAACCAATTCGGTAGCCCCGTTGCGATAAACGACCAAGTAGTCCTCATGCCACTCGCAAACGATGGCCTGAATTGCGTCGCCGGTCAGCATCGTGATTGCACGACGGGCCGTGCAGTGGTGCTGGAAGTCGTACCGATCTTGCGTAACCGATCCAGCGTCCTCGGCTGGAGGGACCACCAGAGGTCCTCCGATGGATTCTCGATTCATACCTTCAGGAGTGTCGGAACTTGCCATCTGGTTCCAAGCAAACTACCCGATCGGATCCTGACGTGGGCGATGCACTGGGCGCCCACTCAATCGCGCACCGCTCGGGCCGGTGCGGTCGCGAACTAGGCGCACCACCTCTGGAAATTGTGATCCGGCTGTGATCCGGCACCCTGTCCGCACCAGCCGTCGCGTCGGAATCGTATTCGGATTTTGGTCGGGGGCCCGGGATTTGAACCCGGGGCCTCACGGTCCCGAACCGTAGTAGCGGTAGGTTCGGCGTGTGCCGCCAGCGGCCGTTTGGGTTCAGCGCGTCCGCGGGTTCAGTCCGCCACGTGCCGCCAGGTGACGGCGGATGCCGCCTGGGTTGCTACATGCGTTGCTACATTCGACGCTCGCGAGTGTCCGCGCTGGGTGCTCGCCAACCAGAAGCAGCCCGACCCGAGCAGCCACCACAGAGGGTCTTACTTTCCTTTGCTCTTGCCGCGGCTCTTGATCGAGCTTCCAAGCGCCTGTGCCAACCTTCTTGATGGCGCCGCCGATCCAGTGCTCAGTCTTGGGGCCAAGCGACTGGCCCGCCGCCTTGTCTGTCTCAATCGCCCGGGTTAGCCCCGTGCCGACGGATAATCGCGATACTTCACGCGGGGTATGCGCGCCGTCAGGGATGTCGTCATCGTGTTACTAGGGGTCGCCCTGCCGTATTGGGTGTCGGCCTCTATTCCCCAGGCAACTATTCAGCGCAACTCTGGCTCCGCGGTTATTGGCTTAGCCGCAGCCCTCGTTGTCGTTATTGCTATCGAGAACCGCTCACGGTTGACGTGGCGCTTCAGGTCCCCGCTCTATCGTCCGAGCGTCCGCCCGTCACCTGGCTACCCAGAAGCGCCGAGTGCCCGTTCGGGTCCGACGCGTGCCGGAGTCCGCAGGCAACTTGCCGCCATGGCAAACGCGGCTGACTCCCCGCGCGAAAATGTTCCCCGACTATCTGGCCCAGAACAACTCCCCGCCGATCTCGCCGTGAATCTTCAAGCAGTACCGGAATTCAAGGCGGAATACGACAAGATCATGCCGCCCCCTGGCTCCGCCAACTCACAAGAAGTGGACGCCGTTGACGTCACCCTGTATCGCCTTGCCGCCGAGCGGTTAAGCGATATACCTCTCCGCCCATATGAGGTTCTGATCGTCGGGCACATTCTGCGCGACGCAATTCAGTCTCTCGACAGCCTCCCGTTTACGGGGATGCAGCCTGGGAACGAAGCGACCGACATCCAGTCCACCGGCAAGCGCCGACAAGACATAACCGGTGGTGAGCAAATGTGGCATTTGCCGACGACCTACAAGGGTTTCGGCAACGGAACTATTCTCAGCGACCAAACCCTGGAAACTCTCACTGACCTTCATCGGCGATTAATGAAATTGCGCCGAGAGGCATACGACAAATACCATCCGCCGACCATGCCGGTGGCCTCGCAAGCAGGCCGGCAAATAGAAGCAAAGCCCAAGGTGATTGGTCAGGAGCAGGAGTGGGGCTATGCCAGAGCAATTAACGGGCGGCTAGAAGTTGCCTTTGTCTCAGCTTCTGTGACGGTTCGAGGCCTAGCCATCGATGAAGGCCTCGTCTCGCTGACGTGCGATCTATATCGAGATGGTCAAATGGTCCTGTCGTTGCCCGTCGACAATGCTGAGTGGCTTCGACATGCCAAGGGCCCGACGGTTTCCCGGGACGTGATGTTCCACCGAACGTTTGGAGAAACCGAACGTTCGATCACGCCGCACGCAACGGCCGGTGACGAACTTGAGCCTCGCATCAGGGCGCAGTACAGCATTGACCGATCCATTGAGATTTTCGTGCTGCCGAAGATTCGAGTGCGCGGACCCTATCAAGGCTCGGGAACCTAATTGGTGGCTATGCGCGTAGCGACATGAAACCGTTTCGATTGGGGGCGAGACCTATCCTTCAGGCCACATTGGCGGTGCTCGCTGTCGGCGCTCTAATGGCGATCGGTTTTGCAATCGGATCCTTCGTCCGAATTGGAGGAAGCTCCCTATGGATACCCGTTATAGCCGCCCTCGGGGCGTCCTTCCTGACTGGTGTCGCCGGGTTCGGACTTGAGCTGGTTCGTGACACGCTAGATGTCGAACACCACGAGATGCGACGGCGCCGTGATGCCTACGTTGAGTTTTTGGTCGCCGCCGCAGGTCAAATTGCCATGCTGTCGAGCATTCGAGAAATCCGCAAGCTTGGCACCGGCGCCTTAAGGTTCACGACTCTAATCAAAGATCCCATCGCCTTTCTTAAGGAGTACAACGCCGAGGCGATGGTGCTCTTCAACGCTTGGGCGAAAGTCTGGCTCGACGGCAGTCAACAGACCATCGAGGGGGCCAACCGTTTTGTCGACGCCGCGATCCCCGCAACCGAGGCGGCCAGCGCACCCGGGAAGGCTCGGCCCGCATTTCTCGCGCGGATACTCGGCGAGGCTTGGACGACCGAGCAGCAGAAGGAGTACGCGGACGCTCTGAGGGCTTTGGGGAAGCTTCGGATCGAGTTCGCGAAGGTGGCACGCAAAGAGCTCGGCGGGCTGGAGATCGACCTGCTTGTTGGCTTGCCGAAGAACGACGCCGAAAGTGAAGACGCCGCGAGATCCGACGCAAAATCAAAGTAATTCAACATCGACTCGAACGAAGGCACGCGCCAAGCTGAGTACCGCGCTCTAGATCTGTTCTTCTGCCTCTCGCTCCCTCGCTATCACGATGCGCCGCTCTAGGTGATCTATCACCTCCGCCGCCCATTCACGGACGGAGAGCGGGAGGCGAGTGTCTCTGCGCCAACCGTTAAGTTGCTCGATCTGATCAGCCAACCTAGCCGAATCTGGACCCATCCAGACGCCACCCATGAAATTGCCGTACAGGCTCGAGGCGATTTTGTCATCCTTGCCGAACTTCTCGAGGAGGTACCTCGTCATCGGCGGAGGACTCGAACCCTTCACTGGAGAGATAGGCGCCACCCGGCGAGCTCGGCGCACATCGTCGCCGACCCAGGTCGATACGATTTCGGTCGGGATAGCGCTTAAGAACCATTCACCAAGCTGCATTTGGATGCGCCACGATCCCCGATCCAACCGAGTAGCGATGTCAGCCCAAACCGCAACCGGGGCGCGGCGAGTACATTCCATCAGTAATCGCGCGTCGTCATCGCCCTCGTGAATCATTTCATCACCAGGGTCGATTCCATCGAGAATGACCTTCGCGATCTCACCTGCATTTGTCTCGACGAGGCCTTGAGCAAGCCTTGCCCAGTCCCATTGTTGCTGTGCGATTGCGGGAAACTGCGCTCGCATCAATAGAAGCCGCAGGACATCGCCAAGGAGCGATTGCGGCACGGCGTTCTCGCTGTGCAGAGTCAAATTGAGCCAATCGATAGCGGCGTTGTAGTCGGCCTGTGTGGCTATGCGCGGAATCCAGTCGGCTGCCAATCGGGCGATGGCCTGATGATCGAGATTACGTTGCCACCCAAAGAGTAGGAAAGCTCCGTTGGCAACCGGGATCTTAGAGAGTCCTTCGAACACATGGCTTCTCGCCCGCTCTGTCACTGGGCCCCGCACGGCAATTAGCACGTGCCCACGAGCATCGAGAGCCTTTGCTGGTTCACTGTCAAGGAAGTCATCAAAAGCCTCTTTTTCCCCTGTCTCGACTCGTCGTGTCAGAAATCCCGACAGCGCTACTGGGTTTCGATCGAAGTTCCTAATCAAATCAGCAAGGCGATCCTCTGACATTGGCCGGCGGGCCAGCGCATGTCCTATCTCCCAAGCGGCGGGAAGTTCGTGATCCATCAGTTCGACCACGACGTCGACCTCGTCAGCCTCTAGCGCCGTAATCAGTTCGTCTAACTCTGCTTGTAACTTACCGTCGTCCATTTCCCAGCGCTGTACTTGAGCGAGCGCTCGAATTCGCTCGATGCGGTCGGGCTGCGGCAGGCTCTCCAGAACAGATTGCAGACGTTGGATTGTGGTGGCATCGTCCGGCCTCGCCTTGTCGTAAATCCGTATCAATCTTTCTGTCTCCACACGCACTCGCACGAGAGCGTCCTTTTGGAACCCTGCGAGAATCTCGGCAAGGTGAGGTCCGGCCACCGGCTCGTCGATTACGACATGCAGAGCACTAAGTAAGGCATCCTCCGCGGATCTGGCTAATTTGTGATCGTCGTCATGAGTCAGCAGATCAAGAATGTCGATCGCCGCCACGTGGTACTGATATGCCTCGGCATACGTCTTCGGCGTGCCGCGTGGCTCAACGAGCACGCCGCCCTGTAGCTCGGCGGAAACTGTTATCCCTTCGAGCCGGATCAGGGCATGGCTTGCCCCGGCGATTGTCAGCTTCCTGACCTCTACATTCGGGTTGGTAGCGATAGACCGGAGATATCCGATTCGTTCGATCGGTGTGGCAGCCGTCGCAGGCAGCATGGTGCCAAACAGTGCAACCCATGTTCCAGTTGCGTTGTTGGCATAAGTCTCAGTCTCTGCCACTGCTAAGCGTAAAAGAGCGTTCCCGGCCACCTCAAAGGTCGCGCGGTGCCACGCGAGTTTCTCCAACGTCCAGACCAGGTCACGTCGCAATCGCGTATGAGCTTTGAGGCCCTCCAATGACAGTGCCTCGATTTGCTCACTTAGGTGCAACGCAACTTGCTGGGGAAGCACAATCGCAAGTTGAGTCAAGAGACGGCCGGCGCCGGTTTCGTCGATTCGATCCAAAGTCGCGAACGGACCATCTCCACTCAAGAGGTTTGATAAGACCGACTGTGCTGGTTCGAATCGGCCAAGATCTGCCACGCGCTCGAAGAGGGCCAAGGCCATGCCCTCGTCTAGCTTGGGTAACAAGTCCCCGACGATCCGCGCAGCATCTTTACGCCACGCCTCCGCCGCGAGGAAAACTGCGAGCGGGTGCGGCTCGATGGCACAAAACCGGCCATGTCGAGCCAGTACACCTCGCCCTTGTAGATCTTGGGCAACAGCCTCGAGCTCTGCAACAGTTCTGCCGGAGAAACTAGCCATGATCTCGAGCTGGTACCGAACCTCCCGCTCCCAACCCACACGGCTAAGAAGAGCCAGGGCGGCCGAGCAAAAAAAATCCCGTCCCTCCGGCAGGACGGCTTCGATGAAAGCTGTGATGTCGTTGCGCGTGATCAGTTCCGCGGCCTGGTCGATCTCCGGAACGCGTTCAGCCAGTACGATTGTCCATCGCAAGTTCCCGCGGCTGTGGGCCGCGACAAACCGCCTTGCCTCAGAGCCCAGATTGGGAAAGTTGACCTTCAAGAATTGCTCCACATCGTCCGTGGGCATACTCTCGAGGCCAACGATCGGCGTAGGAGTGACAGCCGGTCCCTCCTGGCCGACTGTTATTAGCTTCGATGACGTTTCCGCTGGGAGCCTATCGGTCAACTTGGCATGCAATTCGGCCGAGCATTCATCTACGACGAGAATCACTGACCTCGCGGCGCCGAGAAGGTGGCGAAGTAACTCCCCGCTGACTTCTGCCGCATTGTCGACGTACGCAACTAAGGGGCTGAGCTCTTCATCGCGAAGGGCTTCAAGGATCAAGCGCGTTTTTCCAATGCCAGACTCGCCTTGAACCCGGACATCGACGACGCCCACCGTCTTGATCGTGGCCCTAAGGGAGGCAATGGCATCTGTGCGCTTCTTATCTGGAGTCCACGTGCGCTTGTGGGGCCGCCGATTGCTCCACTCAGCGTGGTCGATTGCAACATTTCCCGGGCCACCAGCAAGGCGGCTGACTGCAAGCGATGGATGCTCGGAAGCCCATCGCGCCAGCTTGTTCGCGTCGTATATGCGTAATCGGCTTCGGTCGTCCGCCAACAGCAGCCCGAGCTCAATCGCGACTGAAAGTAACCTCTGGCGTCGGTCTTCAACCTTCTTATCCGTCAGCCCCTTGCCGAGCACCAAGACATAGGACCCACCATTGCGCAGAAATTCATGCGCCCACACCGCGTCGCGCAATTCGTCTTCACATTTCTTTGGCGTCAAGTCGCTGCGTTTGAACTGCCAGGCGGTATCTCCTCTCGGGATCCAATCTGTTGCTCGGGCGTCCCGCGTTGCAGCGTCGACACCACCGTCGCCGACCGTCTCGAGTTTGGTGATCGTTAGAAGGTGTGCACTCAGACCAGCCGCCCGTCGCTCGATGTCCAAGAGTCGGTTCACGAACGGTGTGAAGCGCAGGTCGAGGGCCTCGACCTGCACGACGGTCATTTCGAAGGGCCCGGAGGTTACGTTGCCAGGCACGAGCCGGCGCCCCCGCGCGCGGGACCTGTCGTGCGCCTGAGCAGCCGACGAGCCTGCTGTACTCATCGACAGTTGAGCCAACTTGGGCCAGTTCGTTTGGCAATTTGCGGGTATGCCGCGTCGGCTGTGTAGACCTCAGTCATGGCCTGAGCTTAGGCCGCATCCAGAGCGGATTCCGGACGATGTGCTACATGCGTGCTACATGAATACAGCCGATCTATCACGTTAGCTCCGCCGCCTCGACGAATTCGAGATCAGATTTTGGTCGGGGGCCCGGGATTTGAACCCGGGGCCTCACGGTCCCGAACCGTAATAGCACTCGGTTCGAGGTGAGCCGCCAGAGGTCGTTTGGGTTCACCTCGTCCGTGCTTCAGTCCGCCAGGTGTCGTTACCTGACGCCGGATGCCGCCCGGGTTGCTACATGCGCTGCTACACCGGTGCCCAGGGCCAGAACGATGGGCACAAGGGGCGACGCTGAGGTCCGTGATCGAACTCGACGGAGTTTCTGTACCCCACAGGTCAAGTCCGGTTCTGAGAGAAGCCCGGGGGTGCGGCTCCCCCGGACTACTCGGCCCGACAGGCGATGGCGAACGAACGCCGCTGGTCAAGGCGGCCATGGTGCGTGCCGGCATCAGACTTTCTCTGTCTGTGCCTCGACGAGGTGGCAGGCAGCCATGTGGCCGGGCCGCTTCTCCTCAAGGGCCGGGACCTCGCTCCGGCAACGGTCGATCGCGAGCGGGCACCTAGTGTGGAACCGGCAACCGAACGGTACCTGAGCCGGGCTGGCGACGTCGCCCTTGAGGATCATCCGCTGCCGTCGCTTCTCGATGGCGGGATTGGGCACTGGGACGGCGGACAGCAGAGCGCGCGTGTACGGATGCAGCGGCTCGGCGTAGAGCCGGTCACGGGTCGCCACCTCGACGAAGGTGCCCAGGTACATCACCGCGACCCGGTGGCTGATGTGGCGGACGACGCTCAGGTCGTGGGCCACGAACAGGTAGGTGAGGTTGAGCTGTTCGCGCAACCGATCGAGCAGGTTGAGCACCTGGGCCTGGATCGACACGTCCAGTGCCGACACCGGCTCGTCCAAGACGATGAAGTCCGGCTCTACCGCCAATGCGCGAGCGATCCCAATGCGCTGCCGCTGGCCCCCGGAGAACTCGTGCGGGTACCTCTCGCCCACCGTAGGGTCGAGGCCGACGAAGCCCAGCAGGTCGCGGATCCTCTGCCGGCGGCGATCGCCGGAAGCCAGGCCGTGGATCCGCAGCGGCTCGCCGATCGCCTGCTCGACGGTCATCCGAGGATCGAGACTGCCATAGGGATCCTGGAAGACCATCTGCATCCTCCGGCGGAGCCGGCGCAGGGCGTCCTGGTCCGCCGCGGTCACGTCGGACCCGTCGAAGATGACCTGGCCCGAGGTCGGCTGCGCCAGGCGCAGCAGGCTGCGCCCGAGCGTGGACTTGCCGCAGCCGGATTCGCCAACAAGGCCGAGTGTCTCCCCCTGTCGGATCTGCAGATCGACGCCGTCCACTGCCCGGATGATCGTTGTGTGGCGGGCGAACGGCAGACCCCGGTGAGCGGTGAAATGGGTCTTCAGCCGCCGCGCCTCGACCAGCGGGGCCTCGGTTGGGGCTGGGAGCACCATCAGCCGAGCACCTTCGTGACGTCCACCCAGCAGGCGACACGGTGGCCCGGCCTGATCTCCTCCAGCGGCGGTCGCTCCTCGAGGGAGCGAGCAACGGCGAATGGGCACCGGGGTTGGAACGGGCAGCCGGAGGGCCGGTTGACGAGGTCCGGCGGCGACCCTTCGATGGGCACCAGCTCCGTCGTCACCGGACGGTCGAGGCGGGGGATCGAGTTGAGGAGGCCTAGCGTGTAGGGATGTCGGGGGTCGGCGAAGATGTCGTCGATCGGAGCGTCCTCGACGACCTGGCCGGCGTACATCACGATCGTCCGGTCGCAAAGACCGGCGACGACGCCGAGGTCATGGCTTATCCAGATGATCGAGGTCGAGAACTCCTTCCTGAGGCGCCGTACCAGGTCGGTGATCTGGGCCTGGATGGTGACGTCGAGCGCAGTCGTCGGTTCGTCGGCGATCAGCAGCCGCGGCGAGCAACTCAGCGCGATGGCGATCATCACGCGCTGCCGCATGCCGCCCGAGAACTGGTGAGGGTAGTCGTCGACCCGGCGGGCGGCGTCGGGGATCCCGACCAGCTGCAGCATCTCCACCGCCCGGGTACGTGCCTGCCTTCGGCTCAGGCCCAAGTGGAGCTCGAGCGACTCCGTCATCTGGCGCTCGATCGTGAGAACCGGGTTCAGCGACGACATGGGGTCCTGGAAGATCATCGCGATCCGGCCCCCGCGGATCTTCCGCATCTCGGCCTCATCCAGCTCGAGGAGGTCCTGGCCCTCGAAGAGGATGCGGCCCGAGGTGATGCGCCCGGCAGGCCGCGAAACCAAGCGCATGATCGAGAGGGCCATCACGCTCTTGCCCGAGCCGGACTCGCCCACGACACCCACAGCCTCGCCCTCGGCGAGGTCGAAGGAGACGTCGTCGACCGCCGTCAACACCCCGCGTTCGGTGCCAAACTCGGTCGTGAGATTGCTGACCTCCAGCAGCACCCTAGATGGCGATCCTGATCATCTCGGCGGTGCTCTCCCAGTCGGTCATGATCTCGCGCCCTGCCCGCGTTATCAGGATCAGGTCCTCAAGGTGGTAGCGGCGCACGTCGTTGGCCCGGAAGATGGGCTCCAGGGCGATCAGCATCCCCTCTTCCAGCGGCTGCTGGTTGAACGGATGCAGGATCGGGTTCTCGTGGCCACCCGCCCGGCTAAGGCTGTGTCCGACATGAGGCCCGGTCAGCTCCAGGCCCTGTTGGCGGAAGGCCTCGGCGCAGTGGTTGAAGACGTCGGCTGCCGCCACCCCTGGGTGGAGGAAATGCAGAGTGTCGACGTACGCGGCGCGGTACTTCTGGAACTCGGCGGCCACCTCCCGGCTCGGTTCCCCGCACACGCCCATGCGCGCCATGTCGGAGCAGAAGCCGCCCCAGTTGCCGCCGAAGTCGGTCAGCAGAAGATCGCCCGGCGCGAGCTTCCGCTCGCCCGGCCGGCGGTGGGCGTGGATCGTGTTCTCCCCACTGGCGAGCGTGATGTGCCGGACCCCGTCAGCTCCCCGTTTCGTGATCTCGGCGGCCATCCGCTCCGCGATCAGCCTCTCGCTGTCGCCCGCCCGGGAGTCCGCCCAGGCGTCTCGGATCGCAACCTCGGTCTTGAGGAAGGCATCCTTGATCCTGTCGACTTCGCCAGCGGTTTTGATCGCCCGGACCCGCTCGAGCAGGTGGTCCGCCGGCTGGAAGTCGGCCTCGAAGCCCTCGACGAGCTCGTCGTGGTACTCGGCAGTGAGGAAGCGCCTCTCGATGCCGATCCGGCCGCCCTTGACGCCTCTCTCTTTCAGGACCTCGATCAGTAGATTGATCGGGGATTGGGCGAACTCGACGTAGGTGCGGACGTCCTTGATCCACGACTCGCGCTCGACCAGGCTTTCCTCGATGTTGCAGACGATGAAGGTCGGTTCGCCGCTTCGTAGCCAGACGACCAGCGCGAGCCGATCCCGGATCGAGACCTGGGTGCGGATGTACGCGCCTGAGAGGTAGTACGTGTTCTCAGGCGAGACGGCCACGACCGCTTCCAGGCTCGCCTCGTCCAGTTCGCGTTGCAGGCGTCCGGTGTTGATTAGCGAGCGCGCCTGGTCGGGGGCGCTGACGGTGCTCACGAGAGCACCATCGGCTCGCTCCAGTCGGCGGAGCGGGAGAGCACGCGGTGGCCGTCCTCGGTTATCAAGATCATGTCCTCCGTGTGGTAGAAACCGTCGCGCCCGGTCACACCGGGCTCGAGCATGAAGACCATCCCCGCCTCGAGTGGGGTGTCATCGAAGGGCTGGAGCATTGGGTTTTCATGCATCACCACTCCGATCGAGTGGCCGATATGCGGCATCTTGAAATCGAGGCTCGCCTTCTCGAACTCTGCGGCGCAGAGGCGGTAAAGGTCGGACGCCTTGACGCCTGACCTCATGGCGGCGATGACGGCCTGGTGACCTCGCTCCAGCTTCCGGTAGGTCTCCTCCTGCCAGGGTTGGAGAGGGCCCACGAAAGCGGTGCGAGCGATGTCCGAGAAGTAGCGGCCACCCCACGACATCCCGAAGTCGGTGCGGAGGACTCCGCCGCGCTCCAGCTTCGTGTCGGTTGGCAAGGCGTGCACCTTGAAGCCGTTCTCGCCGGTCGCCAAGACGAGATGGATCAGCTGCTCGCCACCGCGGGCCCGGCATTCGGCCTGCATCAAGTCGCCGATGGCCCGCTCTGTCATCCCCACGGCCGCCTCTTCAAAAGCTGCCCTGATCGATTCATCGGTGGCGAGCGCGGCCGCCCCCAAAAGCTCGATCTCGCCTTGCGTCTTGATCGCGCGCATCCGGTCGAAAAGGCCATCCGCCGCGACGAACTCCGCTTCGGGAAGAGCCTGCCGCAGCCGCTCGAAATCGCGCGCCGAGATGAAGCGCATCTCAATCCCGATGCGGCCCCGCTCGAACCCCTGCTCCCGCAGGACCTCGCTCAGCACGTCCACCGGCGTGTCGACGAACTCCGTGTAACCGCGCAGGCCCTTGATCCAAGATTCCTGCCGGGCGTGGCCCTCCTCGATCGTGCAGTAGATGAGGGTCGGCTCACCTGAGGCGGTCACCGAGACCATGCCTAGGCGCTCCGGGATGGTCCGCTGACTCAGGAAGCTGGTACCGGTCAGGTAATAGAAGTTGGCCGGGGAGGCGGCGACCAGCGCGTGGAGCTCCGCGTGCCGGATAGCGTCACGCGCCTTGCCGAGCGAGCTCTCGCGGTCGATGACGGCGCTTTTGGTGTCGATCACAGCCCCAGCTCCCAGATGTGCTCATGCGCTTGCGCGTCGGTGAGGTATTCGGCGCCCCGCTCGTTGAGGTAGATCAGGTCCTCGACGTGGAAGCTGTCGTTCGGGTAGTCGTTGTAGCCGACCTCGATCATCATCGTCATGCCGGTGAGGATCGGCTCCTCCACCCAGGGGTAGATCTGAGGCGCCTCGTGGACGCCGAGGCCCAGCGAGTGGCCCAGAATGTGCCACTTGAACTCCAGACCAATGTCCTCGTACGCCTTGATGCCCAGCCGGGCGACATCGCCCGCGGGCATGCCCGGCCGGATGCCGGCCACGATGCGGTGCTTGATCTCGGTCACCTTGGCATGGATGTCCCTCTGGCGTGGGGACGCCCGGCCGACTACGGCGGTCCGCGCGATGTCCGAGTAGTAGCCGTCGAGCAGGCCGCCGAAGTCCGTCTTCAGGACCATGCCCTCCTCCAGCTGGAGGTCGGTCGCCGTGCCGTGCCAGAGCCCCGAGCGCGGCCCGGCCGCCAGCAGCGGCGCGATGATGACGTCTGCGCCGTTACCGATGAGTTCGGCGTGCATCCGGGCGATAGCCGAGCGCTCGGTGTCACCCACCCGGACGGCGCGGAAGGCGGTGTCGATCGCCGCCGTCGTCATCCGGTTGACGCGGGTAAGCACCTCGACCTCGGCCGGCGTCTTGATGACCCGGGGCCCCTCGAGGAAGTGGTAGGCGTCCTCAAACTTGAGGCCCGGCATCAGCCGCATCAGCTCGAGCAGCTGGCCAGCAGGGAAGCTCCGGGCCTCGATTCCGATTAGCCCATTGCGAATCCCGCGATCGTGTAGGACCTCGGTCACCACGCGCATGGCGTCCAAGCCCTCGCCCTTGTAGCCCCGGATGTCGGTGATGTAAGTCTCCTCGGGACGGAGCAGCCGGGCCCGGCGCTCGACGACGACGAAGGCGGGCTCACCGCCGCGCGGCCAGATGCACACGTGCAGTCGCTCCGGCAGCAGGCGGAGGTCGATGTTGTAGAAGCCGCTGTAGTAGGGCACGTTCTCGGGGGCGAGGGCCAAAAGGGCGTCGTAGGGACCCCCGTCCACCGTCTTCCGGAGGCGGTCAAGATCGATATAGGGTGCCCGTGTGCAGGTCGCGAGGTTGGGGACGCTCACCGGCCGGCCTCCCTGATGACGGCGACCGCCTCGACCTCGACGATGTAGGTCCCGGCCAAGCCGGCGACGCCGACGGTCGAGCGGGCCGGCCGGCGGCCCGGGAAGTAGCGCGAGTAGAGCTCGTTGAAAGCGGCGAAGTCCGCCATGTCCGTGAGGAAGCACGTCGTTTTCAGCACATCCTCGAGGGAGCTGCCGCCTGCCTCGAGCACGGCATTGAGGTTCTCCAGCACACGTTCGGTCTGCTCCCTGATCCCGCCCTCGACGGGCTGGCCCGATTCCGGGTCGGCCGCCACTTGGCCGGACACGAACAGCAGGTCACCGAAGCGGATCGCCTGGGAGAGCGGCGACTTGGACCGGGGCGCTCGGTCGGTGCTGATCTCTGTGATGGGCATGGCTCCGTCCTCCAACTAGTGTTTTGACCCGCAATTAGCTTGCATATTACCCCGGGGTACGCGAGAATTCGGTATGGCCAATCTCTCCGCTCCAGCACTCGCCCTCACCGATGAGCAACGGGCCACCTTGGAAACCTGGTCCAGAAGTCGGGCTATACCGCAGCGCCAGGTCCAGAGAGCCAAGATCATCCTCCTCGCGGCCGCGGGAACGCCCAACCATGACATCGCAACGCAACTTGGTTGTTCGCAACCCACAGTTCGTCTGTGGCGATCGCGATTCGGCGAGGCCGGCGTCGCCGGTCTGGAGGAGGCTGAGGGTCGCGGCCGTCGATTCACCTACACAGAGAAGGATGTGACCCGCGTGGTCAGCACCACCTTGCGACGACCCCCTGAAGGCAGCACCCATTGGAGCACCAGAACCGTGGCGGCCAAGCTCGGCATGGGTCGCAGCACGGTGCAGCGAATTTGGCGCGAGCACCGGCTCCAACCCCACCAGGTCAAGACCTTCAAGTACAGCAACGACCCGCTCTTGGAGGAGAAGGTCACCGACATCGTCGGCCTCTATCTGAACCCACCGGAGAAGGCATTGGTGCTCTGCGTGGACGAGAAGACCATGATCCAGGCCCTTGACCGGACCCGCCCCCTCCTGCCCATGAAGCCCGGCCAAGTGGAACGCCGCACGCACGACTACGTCCGGCACGGGACGACCGATCTGTTCGCCGCCCTCGATGTCGCTACTGGCGAGGTGACGAGCTGCTTCTATGAGCGCCCCCGTGCAGTCGAGTTTCTCGACTTTCTCAAGCTGGTCATACGCACTTACCCGCGCCACGGGCTCCACTTGGTTCTCGATAACTCCTCCACCCACGAGACCGACGAGGTCAAGCGCTGGTTGAGCCGCCACCCTCGCATCCACCTTCACTTCACGCCCACCAGCAGTAGCTGGATGAACCAGGTCGAGACCTGGTTCTCGCGGCTCAGTGCGCGTGCCATTCGACGCGGGGCCTTCAAGAGTGTCCGCGCGCTGCGCGAGGCTATCCAGCGCTTTCTCGATGCCTCGAACGAGACCTGCCGGCCCTTCAAATGGGTCAAGACCGCTGACCAGATCCTCGCCAAGGCGAAATCGGAAGGTTTCAATGGGCCATATCTATCCGGGAATCTCAACTAGGCGGTGCCGCGCAGGTGCGGGTCCAGGGCTCGGCGCAGTCCGTCACCGAGCAGATTCACGGCGAAGACGGCGACGGTGATCGCTAAGCCGGGGATCGTCGTCAGGTAGGAAGCGGTGAAGATGTCCCGGTAGCCGTCGGCCAGCATCGTGCCCCAGGCCGGAAGTGGTTCCGGGACGCCCAGGCCAAGGAAGCTGAGCCCCGCCTCCAGAAGCAGCATCCGGCCCACCTGCAGGGTCGAGATGACGATGATCGGCGAAACCATGTTGCGCAGCACGTGGTAAACGACGACCTCCCAGGGCCGGGCGCCCAGACAGATCGCTGCACTCACGTACTCCTGTCCGCGGATAGAGCGAACGACCCCGAAGAGAATACGGGTGTAGGTCGACCAGCCGGTGACGGCGAGGACGATGAACAGGTTGAGCAGGCTGTTGCCGAACAGCGCCGCCACCATGAGGGCGAGCAGGATGGCGGAGAGCGCCTGCTGGGCGTCGACCGCCCGCATGATCACAGCCTCAGGCCAGCCCCCGGCGTAGCCGGCGATGGCGCCCAGGACCACGCCGATGACCCCCGAGCCGATCACCGCGCCGCAAGCGACCAGCAGGGAGTAGCGGGCACCGAAGAGCAGCCGGCTGAAGACGTCCCGGCCGAAGGTGTCGGTGCCGAGGAGGTGGGCCCCGCTGCCCCCCGCGTTCCAGGCGGGCGGTTTCAGCCGGTCGACCAGGGCCTGGGTGGTGGGGCCGTAGTGGGTGAAGAGTGGCGCTCCCACGGCGCCGACCACGACCACTGCCAACATCAAGGCCCCGACGAAGAGCCTCGGGTTTCGTCGGAAGCTGGCCAGAGGCCCCCGCCGGGCCGCAGCCCGGCGACCCGCACGCGGAGCAGGCAGGATCACGGCGACGATGTCGGATTCGGTGAGCGCGGCCGTCTACTGGTACCTCACACGGGGATCGATCAGGGCGTTGATGACGTCGACCGCGAGGTTGGCGAGCAGCACGCCGACCGCCAGCACGACCACCGAGGCCTCGACGACCGGCAGGTCCCGGCTGAAGATAGCCTGCACCGAGAGCTGGCCGAGGCCGGGCCATGCGAAGACCGTCTCGGTGATCACGGCACCGCCCATCAGTGACCCGAACTGGAGGCCGACCGACGCGATTACGGGATTGAGCGCGTTGCGGAGGGCGTGGCGGAGGATGACGATCCGTTCCGGCAGGCCCTTCGCGCGCGCGACCGTTATGTAGGGGTCGTGAAGCACGTCCAGCATGCTCGAGCGGGTCAGCAGCAGGATCTGTGGTGTGAGGAAGGCAGCGAGGGTGATCGCCGGCATGATGATCTGGCTCGGCTGACCCATACCACCGGTCGGCAGAAGGTGCCACGTGACGGCCAGGAGCAGGATCAGCATGATCCCCAGCCAGAAGCTGGGCATCGACTGCCCGAGCACAGTCAGGACCGATATGACAGTGTCCGAGAGGGAGCCCTCACGCACAGCCGCCAGCACTCCCAGCCCGATCCCGCTCACGATGGCGATCAGGATCCCAGCCAGTGCCAGCTCGAGGCTTGCGGGTAGGCGGTCGAGGACGACGGCCAGGGCGGGCCGCTGGTAGAAGAGCGAGGTCCCGAAGTCGCCATGCAGCAGCGCCCCTAGGAATCTCAGGTACTGGAGCGGCAGCGGTTCGTCGAGATGGAGCTCGTGCGTGAGCTGCTGCCGCTGAGCCGGGCTGGCATCGAGCGGCAGCAGCAGGTTCACGAGGTTCCCTGACAGGTGCAGCAGGACGAACACCACCGCCGTGATCACCAGCAGGGTGATCGGCACCTGCAGCAGACGCTTCAGGACATACTCGATCAAGGGCTACCTGGGAAGGGGCTGCTAGTGTCCCGTCACCGAAGAACCTTGGCGGTTTCTCAGACGACTGGGAGGTTGGTCGCGGCCGGGAAGGCTTGCGACCAGCCTCGTATCAAGTTCGGTCGACGGCTGTTCGCGACGCGTGATGGCCGTCACGCACAAACATCCCAACCGCCCAGCCGTCAACGTTTCACCGTTACAGGACACTAGCTGCGGATGGCCGCCGGATAGAAGAACGGCAGCTCGTCGTTGCGGGGCGAGAAGCCGGTGACCTTCTTGCTGACCCCGTAGTAGGTGGCCGCTTGGAACAGCCAGGCGGCCATCGCCTGATCATGCATGTACTGCGCCGCCTGATAGTACGTCGCCTGGCGTTGCTTGGTGTCGAGCTGTGAGGCGCCCTGGGCGACCAGCTGATCGTAGGTCGCGTCCTGGTAGTAGTGACCCAGCGTCGACTTGGACGTCAGCCAGATCTCGGCCAGGGCTGGGTCGCCGAAGCTAAACCAGCCGACCAGGAACATCGGCCCGAGCTGGTTCGAGATCAGCTTCTGAATGAAGAGCCCGTACTCCATGGGGTTGGCCGCGGCCCGGATCCCGACCTTGTTGAGCTGGTCGGCTACGGCGATCACGATGTCGCGGTCGGACGTGTACTTGCCGATCGGGCCGTTGACCTGGGTGTCGAACCCGTTCGGATAGCCGGCCTGCGTCAGCAGCTGCTTGGCCATGTTGGGGTCGTAGGGGACCTGCTTGACGTTGGGGTTCCAACCGAAGGCGTCCTCGGTCAGCAGCTGGCCCGCCAGGGGCCGCAGCTTGTTCGAGAGCAGAGTCTTGTTGATCCCGTCCTTGTCGATCGCGTAGTTGATGGCCATCCGGACCTTGGGGTTGGCCATCGGACCGCCGTGGAGGGTGTCCATCTCCAGGATCAGCGAGTTGTCGATGAACGCCTTCTCGACCGTCAGGTTGGGGTCGCTGGCGACGGCGTCGATCGCGTCCAGGGGCAGGTTCATGTCGATGTGGATCTCACCGGCCTTGAGCGCCGCCAGCCTTGCCGCGTCGTCCGCGATCACACGGAAGACGAGCTTGTCCAGCTTGGGCCGGCCGCCCCAGTATTCGGTGTTGGCCACGTAGGTCAGCTGGGAGCCCTGTTGCCAGCTGTCGAACTTGAAGGGACCCGTGCCCACGGGCGACGTAAGGGCCTTGTCGGGACTCTGGGTGATGTACTGGGGCGGCACGATGAAGGCCTGGGTCAAGCCCAGCAGCAGGACCGGGAAAGGTGTCGTGGTGTGCATGCGCACGGTCTGCGGGTCGACCACCTCGACGCTCTTCAAGGCCGTGAATCGAGAGGCCTGGGTTGCCTTCTGCTTGGGGTCGAGGATGCGGTCGAGAGTGAACTTGACCGCGTTCGCGTCGAAGGCCTCGCCGTTGTGGAACTTCACGCCAGTCCGAAGCTTGAACTCCCAGGTCAGGTCGTCGACGTTCTTCCAGCTGGTTGCCAGCTGGGGCACGACCTGCCCGTTCTCGTACCACACCAGGGAGTCGTACATCTGCCGCCAGTAGCCGAGCAGCGGCGTGCTACCGCCCGGACCAAGGGGGTCCAAGACGGTCGGCCCGGTGCCCTCGCCGAAGATCAGAGTGCCACCGGTGGGCGCCGAGGTTGACGACGAGCCGGGCGCGCACGCCTCCAGCAGGCCGAGCGCCGACCAGCCAGCGGCGGCCAGCAGCCCGTACTGGAGAACGCGCCGCCGCGTGAGGGTTGAGTTCAAGAGATTATGGTCGTCCATCCGGCCTACTCCTCCCTAGTCGACGCAGCTGTGTGGGGAATGGGCTAACGCTAGTGTCTGCGCCGCCCGGCTGCCAATGTGCATTTCGCCCAAACCGGCGGTCGTGTTGTGTGCGATTTGATCAACCGCGGTCGATGGTCGGCAGGTGCGATGCCGGATGCCGGGCGCCCGAACCGGACCCCGGACGGAACCGCTCGTCCAGCTGCGCGAGCGTCTGGGCGCCCAGGGGGCGCTCGAGCGAGCGGAGGTCCTCGGCTAGGTGGTGGGCGCGGCGGGTGCCGACCAGGGCGACCGCGCCGGGCCTGACCAGGACCCAGGCCAGGGCGAGCTGGGCGGCGGTCAGGCCGAGTCCCTGCGCGATCGACGTCAGGCCGGACACCAGCTCCAGGTTGCGCTCAAGGTGCGCGGGCTCGAAGCGAGGATGATTCCTGCGGTCGTCGGCCGGATCAAGGTCGGCCCGATCGGTGACTGAGCCGGCGAGGAGGCCTCGGCCGAGTGGACTGTAAGCGACGAAAGTCACGCCGAGCTCCTCGCAGACCGGCAGAAGGGAAGTCTCCGGGTCCCGGAACCAGAGCGAGTATTCCGTCTGGAGGGCGGCAAGGGGACCGGCCCTCCGTGCCCGGCGCAGCGTGGTCTCGGCCGCTTCGGAGAGGCCGAACTCCCGCACCTTGCCCTCAGAGACCAGGCGACCCAGCTCGTCGACCGTGTCCTCGATAGGTGTGGACGGGTCGACCCGGTGCTGGAAGTAGACGTCGATCGTGTCGATTCGGAGCCGGCGGAGGCTGGCCTCGCAGGCCGCCCGTACCCGGGCGGGCGAGCTGTCGAGCCCGACGGGCAGGCCCTGGGCGTCGACTACCCAGCCGAACTTGGTCGCCAGCACCGCCTGGTAGCGGCGGCCGGCCAGCGCCCTGCCGACGAGCGCCTCGTTGGCGCCACCGGCGTATGCATCGGAGGTGTCCAGTAGCTCGACACCGGAATCGAGGGCGGCATGGATCGTCCGAATCGCCTCAGCCGGCTCGACTGGCCCGTAACCGCCGGTCAGCGGGTAGCAGCCCAACCCGATCGGCCAGACGGACAGCCCTCCGATCGGCCGCCGCTCCACGCCTCTCAGCCCGGGATGATCAGCAGTCTTTCCTGGGGCGGGGTGAGGAGGCGCGCTCCCTGCTCAGTGACCGCGGCAAGGTCCTCAGTGTGGTAGCCCTCAGCGCGCTCAGCGAGCAGGGTCATGGGCTCGATGTTGAGCACCATCCCGACCTCCAGGCGGATGTCGCAGGCGGGCTGCAGCATCGGGAACTCGTGCAGGCCGATGCCCATGCCGTGACCGATGTGCGGCATCGAGAAGGGCAGGCCCTGACGCTTGAACTCGTCGCGGACGGCGAAGAAGACCTCTTTGGCGGGTCGGCCCGGCTCGATGGCCTTGAAGCCGGCATCCTGAGTCGCCCGCAGCGCTTTGAGGGTGGCCTCCTGCTCGGCGGTGGGCTCGCCGACGACGCCCGTCCGGGCGAGGTCGGAGTTGATGCCGCCCGCGAAGCGGGCACCGAAGTCGATCCGCCAGATCGTGCCCCGCAGCATGGGCACGGACAGCGACTCGGGATGCGCCTGCATGGTCCGGTCGCCCGAGGCGAACACCATGAAGAGCGGCATCCCGCCGATTTCCATCAGGTTTAGGTAGATCCGGCTGCTGGCCTGGCGCTCGGTGCAGCCGGGCGGCAATCGCTTGATGCCGTCCTCCAAGGCCGCCAGGGTGGCCTTGGCTGCCCTTTCCAAGGTCTCGATCTCGCCCGGCTCCTTGACCGACTGGGCCAGCTCGATCTCGTCGTCGATGGGCACGACCTCGAGGCCCGGCAGCTCGGCCTGCAGGGTCGCCATCGAGGCCGCTGGCAGGCGGCGCGCGTCTAGACCGACGCTGGCCCCCGAGAGGCCAAGCTTCCGGAGCAGCTTGGCCAGCTCCGCCGTCGGGTCCTGCGCGAACTCGACGTACTCACGTATGTCCTCGATGTCGGTTTGCGTGCGGACCTGCGAGATCTCGATGTTGCAGAAGAGAAGGGTCGCGGCGCCATCTCGCCGAGCAATCAGGAAGCCGAGACGATCTGGCAGGTTGACCTGGGTCATCACGGTGGTGCCGCCGAAGTACGACACGTTCTGGTAGGAGGAGACGACTATCGCGTCGAGACCGCGCGACTCCATGAGGCGGCGTAGCCGCTCGATCTTGGTCGCCGTTGTAGTCCGGCTGAGGGTGCTGCTCATGCTGTTCTCTCCTCCAGGCGAGTCCGCGTTTGACGTACTTCTTTCCGCCCCCGCTCCAGCCTAGGAAGGTGTGCGGGCTGAGTCAGCGTGGGATTCGTATAGATTTGCCCCCTCGAATGCGTGCGACTAGCACAGGTCGCGACGTCTCGAGGCTTCGAGCGTCAGCTTCGGGCGAGCAGCGCGAAGCGAAGGGGCACCGCCCTGATCGACTCGTCAATCGAGCCGCCCAGCAATGATTCGATGCGCTCCAGGCGCTGGCGGAGCGTGTTGACGTGGATGCCCAACCGCCGAGCGGCGCCGGCGCGATTGCCGCCCGCCTCGTAGTAGGCCTGGACGGTCTGAATCAGAGTCTCCCTCCCCTCAAGCGGAGCCAAGGCACGCTCGATGAACGTGCGCAGGCGGTCCCTCTGGGTGGAGTCGAAGAGCACCGTCAGGGCTTCGAGCCCCTCCGCCCAGACGATCTTGCGCGGGGCGAGCAGCTCAAGGAGGTCGCGCGCCGCGAGAATGGACTCCCGCGTATCCGGCAGGCTTCGGCAGACGGCACCGACCGCTATCGAGGCCTCGAGGCCGTTGCGCGCCAGCAGGTCGAGGATCTCCTGGGCCTCCTGCAGGACCTCCTCGCGCTCGATCCTCGGGGTGAGGGCCACGAGGTGGCGCCCGTGGACGGTTACGAAGTCGGCCGGCCGGTCCTCGGCGAGGAGACGGCGGGCTCGCTCGATCGGGTTCCCGCCGACGGCGGCTCGCGCCGTCACGGCGGCGATCAAGGGCCGGTGATCCTGGCCGAAGCGAGGCCAGACCTGGCGCGCACGAGGCTCGATGATCGCCATCTCGGCGGGCCGAGCGCTCAGCAACTCGTACATGACGTCGCGCCGGAGGCGGCGCTCGGTCTCGATCCCCTCCCGCTCTCGCAGCATCTCCAGCGCGACCACGCGCGCCGCCTGCTCGATGCTGGTCTTGAGGATATCCACCGTCTCCTGATCGGCCGGGCAGGCCGACCAGATGTAGCCGAGCAACTCGCGCCGGGCGGCTATGGGGGTGACGAGGTACTCGCTTCCGATACGGGCGGTCATGTAGCTGCCGGCGCAGACGGCCAGGGCTTCACGGACATCCCGCCTCCTCATGAATGCGACCGCCGGTGGCTCGTGGGCCTGCGGCTGATCCAGTGCCCCGGCCTTCGCTACGAGTCGGTGCCGCCAGTCGGTGATGAAGATGCCGCACGAGAACGCCTGGGCCAAAGTGACTGCGACCCCGGCCACGCCCTCGCCTGCCAGCAACACATCGGTCAAGCGGTGGTGCACCTCATCGACCCGGCGCAGGCGGCGCAGGTGGGTCTCGGCCGCGGAACATGCGGCAGTCGCGGTGCTGGCTGCGCTGATCGCTTCCTCGTACAGCCGCGCGTTGTCGAGTGCCAGCGACGCATGCTCGCCGAGGCTCTCGAGGACGGAGACCTCACGATCGCTGAACGTCTTCATGTGGCGGTTGGCGACGAACAGGGTGCCGAGGACGGAGAGCTCGGTTCTCAGTGGCACGCCAAGGACGCTCTTGATGCCTTCCAGGCGGGCCAACCGGTCGGTTTCGGAGTCGTGGTCGAGGCCTGGCTCGTTCAGGAAGTCGGCACTCTGAACGGTGGCTCCGATCTGAGTGGAGACGCCGGCGCGAACGGGCCGCCGGATCTCGGCGAAGGTCGGCGTTCGGTTGCCCGTGACCACTCGCATGGTCAGGGTTTGGCCCTCGGGATCCAGGAGCATGATGTAGGCCACGTCCGAGACGAGCAGCTCGCGGGCCCGCTCGACGACGGTCCTGAGGACCTCTTGGACGTCAAGCTGCGCGGTGAGCTGGCCGACAGTCCGGTAGAGAGAACTGAGTTCGTCCTCTCGGCTGCGGTTCGCGGTCAGCGCCTCGTGGGCTCGGAGCAGCGAGGAAACCTGCGCCGCGAAGATGCGAGCCTGGGCCTCGCACTCCTCTGCCAGGTCGCCCTCCCCGACCAGGCGCCCACCAGACAGCTGGATAACGAAGCCACTCGGGGTCGCCGCGATGTGGGCGCCCCCACGTAGCCGACCGCCAGCGTCCAGGTGCGCGGACCTCAGGCCGAAGAGGCGGATGGCCTCGGTCTCGATCGCCCTTAGCAGGTCCTCCCGGCCGATCACGTCGAGCTCGATCGCGGCCAGCCGCTCGCAGCTGGCGACGGAAGCGCCAGCGCGCTGTCCGATATCAACTGGGACCGTTTGTGCGGTCGAACCCACCCCGGGGGGAACCATACCACCCGGGCGCAGTGGCCTACGGTATAGCTGCCGTTGGCCCGCAGACGCCTCCACCCGGCTTCTACGCGCGCTGCGCGCTCCCTCCGACAATTGACTGATGAAGGTTGTTTTGCCGGAGCGTTTGCGGCCCGTGCTTTCGCGCCTTCCCTCCGGCCCTGAGATCGCTTGGTATACCGATACCGACAGCTGCCTCGTCGCGCTTCCGGGAGCGGAGGTGTTTTGGGTTGACTTCGGCGTCAAGAACCTCGAACGCGCGATCGAGGCCGGAGCCGACCTCAAGTGGGTGACCACCGCCGGCACTGGCGTCGATGGCTGGCCGCTCGCCCTTCTCGAAGAACGAAACTTGGTGCTGACCAACGGCGCCGGCGTGGGCGCGATCCCCATCTCCGAGTCCGTCGTCATGGGGCTTTTGGCCGGCCTCAAGGGTCTACCGGAGCTCGTCCGGGCCCAGGACCGGCGCGAGTGGCTGAAACGTCCACCGTCGCTGGCCGAGGTGCGCGGAAAGCGCGCCCTGATCTATGGCTACGGCAGCATCGGCCGCGCCATCGGCGTGCGGCTGCGACCGTTCGGGGTATCGGTGATCGGCGTGCGGCGGAATCCCGGCGACGAAGCGAGCGTCATCGCCGCCACCGATTGGGAGGCGCGCCTTCCGGAAACCGACCTTCTCATCCTGTCGGTGCCTCTGACCGGGGCGACGAGCGCGCTCGTGGGCAAGGCCCAGCTCGCCGGTCTCCCCAAAGGCGCGTGGGTGGCGAACATCGCGCGAGGCGGCTTGATCGACGAGGGCGCACTGATCGACGCGCTCAAGTCAGGCCACCTGGGAGGCGCTTACCTCGACGTGACCGAGACTGAGCCCCTCCCACCGGAGTCGGAGCTGTGGTCGCTCCCCAACGTCGTCCTGACACCGCACAGCTCGTGGGCCACCGAGCACCTCATGGAGCGCGCCGCGGAGATCTTCCTGGACAACTTCGACCGATACCGGCGGGGCGCTGCCCTCCGAAACGTCGTCGATCTGCAGGCGGGCTACTAGCCCCGTTCAGAACAGGTTCGTGAGCTGGCGGTGCAGCAGGCCGGGCTGTGGGATTCAGAAAGTACATCAGGCAGCAATTGGCGTTACCGAATAGTCACTCAAAAGCCCTCCCAGCCTCGCGCGTCTTCTAATAGTGCTGATAGTGGCGCCTGGCCGTCCAATTGGCGCGCCGCGGGACGCGGGAGGACGAAGGCCGCAGCTGCGGTGAGGGCTGTAGGAGGGCAAAAACAATCCGACGAGATGGGCGACCCTATCACGATGCTCTTACCAAGGAAGTGCTATCCGCAACTGATGCTCCGCTGGTCGGCGCATCATCACCCTGTCCGATGGATCCTTCGGATCGCGAGCACGACCTCTACTTCAGCCGCGATTTCCCTGTGCTCGCTGCGATTGCTCGATGGGAAGCGGCTGGGAGAGCGAATAGGTATCTCCGTGCCGAGACCATCGCCGAGGAGGTGGAGCGGCCCGTCGAAGAAGTCATCCAGTCGCTTGGGCGGCTGTTTCACGCCAGCTTGGTTGACGCTGCCGAGCTCAGCTCGCACGACGGTGAGGACTACATGGTTAAGCGGTTGACCCGCGCGGGTTTGGAGGAGTCAGGACTGTGGCCCAAACCGGCCAACCTGGCGATAGCTCTTCGCGAGGCCCTCGAACGCGAGGTCCAAGCAACGGCGCGCACCGACCCCGGCCGTAGCCAAAAGATGAAGATGATCCTCGACGAGCTCGGGGACCTCGGCACTACCTTTGCTGCCAAGCTCGCAGCCGAGCTGCTTAAGATCCTAAGCGGCGGCCACTGATCTTTAAGGTATTGGGTGCAAATATTCATGCAGCAGCCGCGTTTGGCTCGCGTGAGTCAGTCGGAGGATGAGCTGCCGGCACCCGAACGCGGCCCATGTTCTGCGCACCAGAGCCCGATGCCAACCCAACACAGTTTCCGGCCGCACCAGCAATCCACCCCATGCTCGCCGCGGCAACTGCCTTGCTAGTGCCGCCAGGATCATCCGGTCGACTGGGTTCAGCCTCGGCTTCTTGACCGTCCGCCGGAGAACGCTCAGCTCGTGGCGAAGGAGAAGGAGCTCAACTTCGCGGTCGCGATCACCGTCCAGCCTGAGCACGACCAGGCCGACAACAAAACAGCAGGCAGCCGTAAACGCAAGTAAGGACCAAGGGCGCCCGGGATGGTAACCGACGACTGGCTCAAGACGCTGGTTGACCCGTCACGGGATATTTGCATCCCACAGCCTCGTCCTCCTTCAATGCGCCGTACTTCAGGCGCCAGCGATAGAAGGTCTGGTCGGAGATCCCGATCCGCTTACAGGCCTGCGGGATTGTTAGTCCTTGGCCTTGAAGCTTCTCGTGCTCTCTCAACTTGGCGACGATCTGCTCCACCGAGTACTTCTTAGCAGGCATTAATTCCTCCCATCTGGTCTCTCACGTTTCCAAGCACTCTCACAAAAATTGGACCAGTTAGAGGGGGGCCGGACACGAGCATAAGAACTCGTTCGGTCGATGTGCTGGACGGCCCCGCTGAAGCCTGTACGTGTTGGTCGTTAGAACCGACCCTTATCAAGACCATCTGACCGGTGTTTGGAGATCGAACGTAGTCGGGGGCACAAGTTGAAGACGGTTATTCAGCGCCCGCGGCAAGGGGCCTGGCTATCTGTGATCCCTGTCGAATTCCTGCGTCACCGTCGGGTGGGCCCTGGCCAAACACCGATGCCTTATCCTCGCCTTATGGGCTAACCGAGTCGATCTGGAATTTGCGGAGTCGCTGGCGTGGCCTGCTTCGAAGACTTGCCATCTCGCCTGGCCCGGCGCCGGGCC